>Ga0209012_1001265_pt1 | contig 27486 bp, 27 predicted proteins | sample RS3BMetagenome_FD_184735 | JGI IMG/M metagenome (GOLD analysis project Ga0209012, IMG submission 184735) | Ferric oxide microbial mat and aquatic microbial communities from Rainbow Spring, Yellowstone National Park, USA - RS3B (SPAdes) (version 3) ...
GGGGCAGTACGAAGTCGCACGGGCGGTCGCGGGCCTGCGGCCGAAGGGCATGCTCTTCTCGCCGCAGTTCCTCTACTACCTCGAAGGGCTCAAGGAGGGGCACCCGGAGGGCACCCGGGAGACGCCACCGGCGCCGTCCCGACCGACGGGCTGGCCATTCTTCAGCATATCGGCGTGGCTCCAGAAGGCCTGGACCCGTATGTCGTCGACCAGATCCGGCCGCCATCCAAGGAGGCCATGGCGGCTGCGCGGCAGTACCGCATCAGGTCGTGGTCGCCGGTCTCCCGCATCGCGAGCCGGGTGCCCCGCACGTCCCTGATGCCCGTCCTGACACTTCTCGCCACGAGGCGTCCACTCAATTCAGAGCCGTTTGGCAACGGACTTGGCAGCGAAACCGCTACATTGAACGGTTCTCTCCCTGCTGCGTGGGGGCGGATGTGGTGCCAAGATCTCGCGCGAGGCGGTCGACCGCACGCGCGATCCGTTCAAGATCCCTTGCCCGGATCCGCTTGCGGGGCACGAGGCGCCAGCGCACGATGCCTTCCCGGTCGCGGCGGGCATCCACCTCCCCAATGAGTGTCCCGTCCAGCAGCACCGGCATGCCGTACGGTCCGACCGATCGTTTGGCGGCCGGCGTGTACGCTTCCCAGGTGTATGCGAACCCGAAGAGATCCAAGAGGCGCCGTCGATCCCAGAGGAGGTTGTCGAGCGGGGCCAGCAGGTGCACGCCGCGTACGGCGGGCGGGTCGGCGCAGAGTTCCTTGAAGGACTGGGTGCAGAGGTATTTGCGTGGGGAGCCGGCGATCTCGAGTTCGGCCCAGGCACCCTCGGCGAGCATGTCCTTGGCGAGGGTGCGGCGCGCCTTCGGGTCGCCGCGCTGCCACCCGAGGTAGGGATCCGATGCGAGGAAGACGCCCATCGTCCGCCCATAGTGCAGGCCCGCCTGCATACGCGTTCTCTCCGGCTGTGCAATGGCCTCGCGCCAATGCGGGAAGAGGCGCTCAGGCAGATCATAGCGCCGCTCGCCGCGCCGGCGGCCTGTCACGATGAGGCGGCCCTCCTCGGCCAGGATGTCGAGTGCCATGGTGGTCGCCTTCATGCTGGTCGGGTCCGGGTCCCAGAAGGTCGCGACGCGATGCTCCGTCGCAAGCTCGCGGCTGTAGCGAGAGCCGCGCGCCAGCACGGAGAGCAGATCGTCCGCAACTTGGGAGAGACCGAACCGCCCGATCAGGTTCAAGCCGCGCACGCGGTGGAATTCGGCCGCAGCCGCCGGCAGGTCCTGCGCTGCGACGAGGCAGCGCTCCTTGAGGCGCGCCTCGAAGACGCTGCCGGCTGAGAGCGCCCTTGAGAGGGCGACCTCCGATGTCGAGCCGCGGCGCAGGCGGACGGTCAGGAGATGCGCGGGCGCGACGACCCGCATCGGATCCATCTGGACCGCGCCAAGGACGGCGACCGTCTCAGAGAAAGGTCGCCGCACCCTGGCGGCGAGGCCCAGGTGGGCGACGAGCGCCCTGCGCGCCGCCTCGGGATGAACGTGAATCACGCACTTCTCCACTCTTGCGGCAGATTGCCTGAAGGCACGCGATCCCGTCGGCCAACCGCCGGCGGGACCGCCTTGTTTGGCGATACAAGTGTTCGGTCCCGGATCGCCGGGATCCTGCCACCGGAAGCGCAGGAGGCGCCGACGCGGTGACGTCGTCAGCGCGGCGCCTCGCCTGGAACCTCAACCGGCGTGCCGGAATCTCCGTCCTTGCTGCCGCAGACGGCGCGACATAACGGCTTTACGGTAACGCTTGGCGCGCCGGGTCATATACCGGAGCGGAGGGGTACTATGGCACAAGCGCATGTACTCGGGTCCCTGGGCGTTGTGACCGGAGCTCCGCAGCAGACCAGACTCGTGACGCCGTACCAGGACGCGCTGAAGGCGTTCGAAGCGTTCCTCGCGAGCGCTCAGACCTCCATCCGGACCATGATCTACGGCTGCACCCTGCAGCCGTTCTTCGACGTCCTGATCGCCGCCAGGAGCCGCGGCCTGGACGTCAAGATCATCTTCGACCACTCGCAGGCCGAAGGCATGGCGGAACAGCGGGAGATCGAGCGGCTGGTCGGCGCCGGATTCGTGGACGGCAGGGACTTCGTCGTCGGCACGTCGCCGCAGGCGCATCAGCTCTGCCACATCAAAGCGACCTGGCTCGACGGGGCGCACGTCGAGGACGGCTCCCTCAACTACTCGCCATCGGGACTCAAGCAGATCAACACCGTGAGCTTCAGCGACTGGCCGCAGTGGGCGCAGTACCTCGACACCGTCTTCGCAGGCACGTGGGCCTTCATCTTGGAGCACGAGGCGGCCTACCAGACGTTCACCAAGGAGGTGGAGCCGTGAAGCGCCGCTACTTCGATCCGGCGCGTGTGCCCAGGAGCCCGTTCATCCCGGCCACGGACGCCCTGGTGCACACATCGGCGCCGCTTGCCTCGGAGGTCGACTTCTCGAATCTCTGCACCATCCGCAACCAGGGATCGGAAGGTGCGTGCACCGGGTTCGGCGAGACGGGGCAGTACGAAGTCGCACGGGCGGTCGCGGGCCTGCGGCCGAAGGGCATGCTCTTCTCGCCGCAGTTCCTCTACTACCTCGAAGGGCTCAAGGAGGGCCACCCGGGAGAGGACACCGGTGCCGTCCCGACCGACGGGCTGGCCATTCTCCAGCATATCGGCGTGGCTCCGGAGAGCCTGGACCCGTATGTCGTCGGCCAGATCCGGCCGCCATCCAAGGAGGCCATGACGGCGGCGCAGCAGTACCGCATCAAGTCGTGGTCGCCGGTCTCCCGCATCGCGAGCGGGGTGCCCCGCACGTCCCTGATACCCGTCCTGACGCTTCTCGCCGCGAGGCGTCCGCTCAACATCGCCATCTCGGTCTACGAGTCCTTCGAGGATGCCGCAGGCGGCGTCATCCCCATGCCGGGCCTGGGCGACGCCCTGCTCGGCGGCCACGACATGTATCTCGTCGGCTACAAGGACGACAGCGCGTTCGCGGGCGGCGGCTACGTCATGGCGGCGAACTCCTGGGGCACGCAGTGGGGGCGGTCGGGGTTCGCCCTGATCCCCTACGCCTTTGCCGGCGACCCCGAGCTGATGCTCGGCCTCTGGTCGATCGAACTGTCCAAGGCGGCGCCACGCGCGACGTCCCTCTGGCGGCGCGTCTGCGGGGGTGCGTGAGATGCTCGGCGTCGGCCTCGGCATCGACTGCGCCCGCCAGCTCACCCCCTCACAGATCCAGGCGCTCGCCCAGGCGGGCTGCGGCTTCGTCTGCCGCTACGTGACAGGGATCCCCGGCAGCACGCTCACGCGCGCGGAAGCGGGCGCCATCAGCAGCGCCGGACTCGGCATCGTGTCGATCTTCGAGACCAAGGGCGATCACGCGACGTACTTCCGCGCGGCCCAGGGGCACAGGGACGGCGGGATGGCCGCGGGGGAGGCGTTCATGGCCGGGCAGAGAGGCGGCCACATCTTCACGGCGGTGGACTACGACGTGCAGCCAGGGCAGCTGGAGGCGGTCAGGCAGTACCTCGCGGCCTTCGCCGCGGCCCTGGGCCCGTCCTATGCGGCAGGCGTCTACGGCGCGCGCGTGCTCGAAACGCTCGGCTACCCGCTGTGGCAGGCGATGGCCTGGAGCGGCGGCGTCGTGAGCCGCAAGGCGCGTATCGTCCAGGCCTTCGCCGAGGTGACCTACGCCGGTGTCGGCCCCGTCGATGTGGACGTGGCCATGGGGCCGCTGCACGACCTCGGCTGGCACCTGACTCAACCCTAGCCAGGATCCAGGATCCGGAGGGGAGAGATGACCTGTGTTCGCATGGCTCACACAGCTCGACTCGGCGCTCCAAGCCCTCGTGCTCGCTCTGCTCGCCCTCGCCGGCGGCTACGCCATCACCTGGCTGCGCAGCAGCGCCATCTTCCAGAAGGTCGAAAACGCGACGGAAGCCCTGCAGCGCCGCCTCGCGCTGCTGGTCGGCAAGGCGACGCTCGCCGAGGCGGAGGCGATCCTGGAGGACACCATAGCGAAGGAGGTGGCCAAGCTGACGGGTCTCGCGGAGGCCGAAGTCCTGGTCATCGGCAAGGAGATTCTGCAGCAGATCTACCCACCAGAGCCCGCGGCCGCGTCCGCGAAGTAGGCCGGCGGCAGGCGGCCGACATAGGAGGCAGCGAAGCCGCCTCGCAGGGCGGCTTCGCTGCCTCCTGCGGGGCGGCTCGCAGCACCTTGGTTCAGGTGCACCGGGGCGGGAAGATGGGGGACGGCGGGCAGGGGGGCGAGGGCAGCGTCTGGCACGGTGCCGGCGGGCAGTACCCGTAGGAGGGCACCAGCAGCTGGACGACGGCGATCGACGTGAACCTGAGGCAGAACGAGACCTGCTTCCGCATCGGCGGGACCACGGCGTAAGACGGCAGGACTGGCAAAAGGGAGGAAGGCCGGTCGCCCCACGCAGGGAGTCGGAGGGCTCTAGACCTGACGCGGGGGGCGATAGGTGTGTCAGGCAAGCGCATCAGCCATGCGTGTAGGACAGGCAATGTCATGGAGAGTCGGGGCCTTCTAGCTAGGTAGGCTCTGGGATCACGTCCATGTGGCCTGACGAGTAGGTACTTTATGCCATTGGCAACGTGACCCAACGGGGACATCATGTCTGCAAATACCACATAGGGCTTAGGTGACCCGCGTAGCGAGGTCAGCTTTCTCAGTTTCGCGCAGCAGCGCGGAACAGCAACTCCTTGCAGCACGTGGCGACAAGACCGTTCCCGCTTTCCAAGCACTGATTCCCGCGGTCGCCGTCCTGTGGCTGGCACCTGCCGGACCAGCCGACGAACCTCGACCGTCAGACCCAGGGCCATGGATGGCATTTCGCTGTACGCGGCCTCCGTGTCCCAGTCGTAAGGAGGTTATGGTCGTTGAAGAGTGGGATCACCCGAGTTTTCGTGCTTGCGGCAACGATGGCCCTGGCCCTGTTCAGCGTGGGTGGGACGGTGCAGGCCGCTCCTCCCAGCGTGATCACGATTGGGACTCTGTACGCCGGATCGGGCAACTTCGCCGCGTCCTCGCAACCCGAGTACTCAGGACTTCAGTACTGGGTCAACCAGACGAATGCGAACGGCGGCGTGTTCGTCAAGGCGTACGGAAGGAAGATTCATGTCAAGCTTGTCTCGTATGACGACCAGAGTGACACGAATACGGCAGCGACGCTCTACACGCAGCTGATCACCCAGGACAGGGTGAACATCCTCGTCTCGGACTTCGGATCTGTACTCACGTCGGTTGCCGTACCCATTGCCCAGGAGCACCAGGTATTGCTCTTCGACCAGACCGGGAGTGGCACTACGCTGTTCAACAACAGCGACCCGTACATCGTCGACACATCGATCCCGACGTCTGGACTTTGGCCGACGCCGCTAGCGCATTTCCTGATCGCTCACAAGGTGAAGCGAGTGGCCATCATCTATGCCGAGAACGACTTCACCCAATCACAGGCCACAACGCTCATCAATCTTCTCCAGGCGGCGCATATCACGCCGATCGCGGACAAGCCTGTCCCGACGACCACAGCCGACTACACGGTGCTGATCCACAACATCGTCGCCCAACATCCCCAGGCCGTGATCGAACTCGGCTATGACGCCAACGACATTTCGTTCTTCCACAACCTTGCGGCAACGGGAACCCACTTCCCGATGCTCTTCACGATCTACCCTGGCCTGGAGACGGCCCTGCTGGAGAAGACGGTCAGCCTGTCCCATCTGGAGTACACGTATACGTATGCCTCGCCGCCGCTTCTGCAGTACAACCACGTCAACTTCGGACCTGGCATCAGCCAGTTCCTCAAGGGCTATACGGCGGCAACCCACCAGCCGGCCAACTTCCAGACCGTCGCCGGCTACAACACAGGACTTGTGATCCAGAAGACCCTCGCCACCGCGTCCAGCCTCAAGCAGCTCGACCTGCGGCACGCCGTAGCTCAGGCGTCTGGACGGCTCTCGACCCTGGAAGGAACCTTCCAAATTCAAGCGGATGGCGCCCAGGTGGGCGAGCAGATGTACCTCGCCCAGTTCCTTCCCATCCACGGCAAGTTCCAGCTCACCGTTGTCTACCCATCCGCGAACGCGACTGCCACGGCGGTCTACCCGGCGCCCTGAAGCGTGCCTGACGTCTTCAGGCACTACCCCGATCGACATGACCAAAGGAACACCAGATCCGTGGAAACCGAGGCGACGCTCGCCGAGGCGCAGGCGAGCCTGGAGGACACTATGGCCAGGGAGGTGGCCATGCTGACGGGTCTAGCGGAGGCCGAAGTCCTGGTCATCGGCAAGGAGATTCTGCAGCAGCTGTTCCCGCCCGAGCCCGCGGCCGCGTCCGCGAAGTAGGCCGGCGGCGGGCGGCCGACATAGGAGACAGCGAAGCCGCCTCGCAGGGCGGCTTCGCTGCCTCCTGCGGGGCGGCTCGCAGCACCTTGGTTCAGGTGCACTGGGGCGGGAAGATGGGGGACGGCGGGCAGGGGGGCAAGGGCAGCGTCTGGCACGGTGCCGGCGAGCAGTACCCGTAGGAGGGCACCAGCAGTTGGACGACGGCGCTCGACGTGAACGTGAGGCAGAACGAGACCTGCGTACAGACCGTCGCGCCGACCGCCGCGGGCGGCACGCAGGAGGCGCTCAGCAGATCGCAGGACTGGACGGTGCCCGCCGGACCGCAGAGCGTCACCGTCTTCAGCAGGGCGACCGTCGCGCTCGTGATGCAGGTCGTGAGGGTGGTGACGATGGTGAAGTCCACGGTGGCGGTGATCAGGAACGTCGCCTGCACGAAGTCCGGCGTGGCGGCGGGGACGCTGCTCTGGAAGGAGCAGCTCGCGGCTGTCACGGCGCAGGTGATGCTCGTGATCGTGCCGGCGCACTCAAACGGGGCGCAGAGCTGCGGTGCGACGTCCTGCTGGAAGCAGTAGTCGAAGACCTTGTCGACGGCGATGCAGTCGATCTCGCTGGGCGGTGGACAGCCGCCCGGCGGGCACGGCCCGGGCGCGACATTCGTAAAGACCTCGCCGAGGCTGTTCGTGCCAGGATCCGTGAACCACAAGGTGTCATCGAAGCCGAGCGTGATGAGGAACGGGCTGCTGCCCGCACCCACCGGGATCTCGGTGATGACCAGGGTTCCCGGGTTCACGAAGCCGACGTTGCCGATGCCCTCGGTGAACCAGACGTTGCCGTCGGGGCCGGCGGCGATGCCCGCGACCGCCGAGTGCGCGGTCGGCGTCGAGATCTCCGTGAGGGCGAGCGAGACGGGACTGATCCGGCCGATGACGTTGCCGAGTCCGGTCGTGCCAGGCGCGGTGAACCACATGTTGCCGTCGGGGCCAAGCGTGATCGAGAAGGGGGAGCTGAGGGGGTCGGGCAGCTTGACCTCGGCCATGCCCATGGTGGCGAGGACGATCTGCACGATGGCGGCATCGCCCGCGTGGGACTCGGTGAACCAGACGTCGTTGTCCGGTCCGCGGAAGATGCCGAGCGGCGCGGCGTTGGGCGTCGGCGTGGCGAACTCCACGATGGCCAGCGTCGCCGGGTCGAGGCGGCCCACCTGAGATGCGAACGATTCCGTGAACCAGATGTTGCCGTCCGGCCCGAGCGCGATGAACAGGGGCCGGCTGTCCGCGGTCGGGATGGGCACCTCGGTGATGGCGAGGGTGACCGGATCGATCCGCACCACGTGATTGCCGTTCGCCTCCACGAGCCAGATGGAGCCGTCGGCTCCGACGGTGATGCCGGCCGGCTGGCTGTGCAAGGTGGGCAGGTCGAGCTCGAGGAACGACCCAGTCGCGACGTGGTACCTCCCCACCTTGTTGGCGTCGAACTCCGTGAACCAGATGTCCAGACTCGAGGCGAAGGCCACGCCCCACGGATTGCTCGAAGGCGTCGGGATCTGATGCTCGGCGACGGCATGCTCGGCCATGACCGCCTCTCCTTCCGGTGACGGAACGTCGTTACACCATATTCCGTCACCGGCCGGAGGTGCGGCGCAGCGCCTGTCCCCTGAGAGGGACGTCGCCCGGCGCAGGGCATCGACCTCCTGGCCCGCATCCTGTCCGTGCGCGGCGCCAAGGCGGTCCACGTTGACGATCCGGGTCTGCCCAGCCAGTGGCGGCAGTTTGAGGCGCATGGGCTCGATGTGCTCGGCCAGCCCGTCGATGAGGATGGACTGGTCGTGGACGGTCTCCATGGCGACGCCGTCCTGACGACGCCGGCGCACCAGTTCCCGACAGGTGCTGTCCTGAGCGCCGAGCGGCGTCGCGCCCTGCTCGAGTGGGCCCGCAGGCGCGGCGCTCTCGTGATCGAAGACGACTACGACGCGGAGTTCCGCTACGATCAGGCGTCGGTGCGCGCCCTGCAGGGACTCGACCCCGCGAGCGGTCGCCTACGTCGGCACCGTCTCGAAGACCCTCGTGCCCGCGCTGCGCCTCGGGTGGGGCGTCCTGCCGAGGGGCATCATGGCAGAGGCCGCACGCATCAAGCGTCTCCTTGACGCCGGATTGCCGCCTCTCGAGCAGCGCACGCTCGCCCTCATGCTCCGCAGCGGCGAATACGAGCGCCACCTGCCCCGCGTGCGCGGCGTCTACCGGCGCAGGCACGACCGGGTGATCCGCGCCCTGCGTGACCTCCTGCCAGGACTCGCCGTGCGGGGCATCGCAGCGGGCCTGCGCGTGCTGCTGCGCCTGCCGCGGGGTGCGGACGACGCCCAGGTGGTGCAGGCCCGGCCGCCGCACCTCGCACCTTGGAATAGCGGCCATACAGACTTGCGATGTCGCGGGGGCCGGCAGCCTGCTACGCTCGTCCCAGGGAGGGATCGCGTTGCCGAACGATGTGCAGGACTTCTTCTCACGCCACGCCGCGGGGTACACCACGAGCCAGAGCCACAAGGCAGGACAGGACCTCGCCCTGCTGACGGACCTCTTGCACCCGGGTCCCACGGACCGCCTGGTCGACATCGCCGCGGGCACCGGCCACACGGCGCTGCATCTGCGCGGCCAGATCGCGGATGCCGTCCTTGTCGACTTCACCCCGGAAATGCTCGCCGAGGCCAGAAAGCTCGCCGAGGGGCGGGGACTCGCCATCACCACCCTGGTGGCCGATGCGGTGGCGATCCCGCTGCCGGACGCCTCCTTCACGCTGGCGACCTGCCGCCGCGCCGCCCACCACTTTCCGGACGTCCCCGGATTCCTTGCGGAGGCGCACCGGCTACTCGCCCCGGGCGGCAGGCTCGGCATCTCCGACATGACGGCGGATGATGCGGCGATCGGGCTCCTCAACAGGATCGAGCGCCTGCGGGACGCCTCGCATCGCTCGGCCCTGTCGCCGACCCAGTGGCGTCGGGCGGTGGAGGCGGCTGGCTTCCAGGTCGAGGCGCTCGAGATCGAGCGGGAGGATTACGCGCTCATGCGCTGGCTGGCCCCCGTGTCGCCGGAGGAAGTCGACTTCCCGGCCATCCGGGCAACCCTCGCAGCGGCGACGCCCGAAGAGCGGGACGCACTCCAGATCCGCGAGGAATCCGACGGCCTCCATCTCGTCAAGTCGCGTACGGTCCTCGTCGCGCTCCGCGGCTGAACGCCGCTGGACCATCGTCGCTTTCGCCAGGGCCTGGGCGGGGCGGAGGACGGCTCACCATGGGCGAGGGGGATGTCCGCCCACTCTGCACCTGCTGCTAGCCCTCGGGTGAGCGGCATAGACTCGGTAGCACCGACGTGAGGGTTGGCCGCCTGCCTCCGGCTCCCCTGGGATGCCGGAGGCGGAGCTTTACCGGGCCCGGGTCTCGCAGCGGCCGAAGGGAGGACGCCATGGCCTGGACCTGGCGGCTGTCGCAGCTGCCCGCGGGAAGCCGGGCCGAGGTCCGGGCGATCTCGGGTCATGCCGTGTTTCGCAGCCGCATGCTTGCCCTCGGCATCACGCCGGGCAGTCTGGTGCGCGTGATCCGCCAGATGCCGCTGGGCGGGCCGCTCGAGATCGAGGTGCGCGGCACGACGGTCGCCCTGCGCCTGCGCGATGCCGCCGAGATCACGGTCACTCTGCAGGCCTGAAGAGCAGGGCGTTGCCTCTTGGATGGGAGGGCTGCCGATGCGTGCCGCGCTCGTGGGGAACCCGAACGTCGGCAAGACCACGCTCTTCAACGCCCTCACCGGCGCACACCAGGAGGTCGCCAACTGGCCGGGCACCACGGTCGACTACGTCACCGGCCAGGTAGGGCGCCAGGGAGCGGGAGAGGCGATCGAGCTCGTCGACCTGCCGGGTACGTACGCCCTCAAGGCCTACTCCCAGGAGGAGCGGATCACCCAGTCCTTTCTCCTGCATGAGCACCCCGACGCGGTGATCGTCGTCGTCGACGCGTCGCGGCTGGAGCGCAACCTCTACCTCGTCCTGGACATGATCGCGTTCACGCCGCGGGTCGTCGTGGCTCTCAACATGATGGACGCGGCGACGCGGGACGGGCTTGAGGTCGACGCCGAGCGGCTGTCCGAGCTGCTCGGCGTCCCGGTGGTGCCGACCATCGCCGCGAGGGGGGCAGGGCTGAGGAGCCTGCTTACCCGGGTGCGCGAGGCGGCCCGCAGGTCACAGGGGGCGGAGCCCGCCATTCCCTACCCGGAGCGTCTGCGCAGGGAACTCGTCGCGCCGCTGGCGGCGCGGGTCGCCGCGCTCGGGCCGGGCGTGGCGCATCCGCCTGTCTGGGTCGCCCTGGAGCTGCTCCAGGGCGACGACGAGCTCAGGCGCAGCCTCACGGCGCTGCCCGGCGGGCGGCAGGTCGTCGAGGCTGCGCACCAGTCGGCCGCGCGGTACGCCCTCGGTGGCGCGCAGGTCCGGCACGGCCCCGCAGGAGGCGGTCCAGTGGCGCGGGACGCGGCGGCCCCCGCGCCGGAGGAGGAGATCGCACTTCTCGTCGCTGACAGCCGGTACGCCTTCATCGCGCAGCTGCTCGCGGCGAGCACCCGCCGGCGGCTCTGGCGCAGGGACGGGACGGAGCGCCTGGACGGTCTCCTGCTGCACCCCTTCTGGGGTTATGTGATCATGGCCTGCGTCTTCTCATCCGGCTTCTGGCTCGCCTTCGTGGCGAGCGCCCCGCTTTCCCTGCGCGTGGACCGGGCACTCGTCGCGCTGGGCGGCGCCGCGGCGGGGCAGCTGCGGCTCTGGGCCGCACCGGCCTTCCTGCGCAGCCTTGTCCTGCAGGGACTCTTTCCAGGCGTCGGCGCCGTGCTGTCGTTCGTGCCCTACATGGCGGTCTTCTTCGCCGTCTACCAGTTTCTGCAGGACACAGGCTACATGGCGCGCGCATCCCTGCTCGTCGATCGCTTCATGCAGCTCATCGGCCTGCACGGCAAGGGGTTCTTCGCGCTCGTCTCCGCCTATGGCTGCAACGTGCCGGCCATGACGGCGACGCGGGTCATGGAGAACCCAAGGGACCGGCTCCTCGCCAACCTCGTGATCCCCTTCATACCCTGCAACGCGCGGCTCGGCGTCATGGCGGTGATGACGGCGGCCTTCTTCCCGGGAGCGCAGGGCGCCTTCGCGATGATCGGCCTCATCCTGATCAGCCTCGCGACGCTCGTGGGCGTCACGGCCCTCTACCGCAGGACACTGCTGCCGTCGGACCCTGCGCCGCTCGTGCTCGAGCTGCCGCGCTACCACTGGCCGTCCTCGCGGAGCGTCCTGCTGGCGACGTGGCATCGCGTCTGGCTGTTTCTCAGCCGGATCTGGTGGTTTCTGATCTGGGCGACCATCGCGATCTGGGCCCTGACGTACTTCCCGGCGGGCCAGCCGCTCAGCCGCTCCTGGGCCGGCGCGATCGGCCGGGTGCTGGCCGACCTTGTGGGACGGCACTACGGCTTCGACTGGCGGCTGATGATCGCGATCCTCTTCGGCTTCGTGGCAAAGGAGACGACGCTCTCCACGCTTGGCGTCCTGTTCGGCTCGACGTCCGGCTACCTCTCGCTGACGCATGCCCTCAGGCAGGCGATGACGCCGCTCGCCGCCTTCACGTACCTCGTCGTCTACATGCTCTACGTACCGTGCCTGTCCGCCGTCGTGCAGATGCGGCGCGAGAGCGGCGGCTGGCGGTGGGCCGCCCTGGGCGTGACGGTCAACGTGGCGGTCGCCTTCGCGGTGGGCCTGCTGGTGGAGAAGGCGGGAGCGTTCATGGACGTCCGGCTGTGAGAGGAGTCCGACCGGTGCTGCGTCAGATCGAGGAAGCCCTTAGGGAGCAGGATCTCTGGACGCTGCAGGGACTGGCCGCGCGCCTGGGTGCCCGACCTGAGCTCGTGCGCGCGGGCCTGCGGCACCTGGTGCGGCTGGGCCGCCTGTCGGCAGGTGCCCTGGTGCAGTTCGGCGCTTGCGGGATCCCGTCCGCCTGCAGCGGCTGCGCGCTTGCCGAGGCCTGCAGCGCCCCCCGGCAGCCGTCCTGACCTTGGCTCGGGGCCGGCCGCGACGCGCGGGCCAGGCCCGGGAGCAAGGCGGCTGCGCGTGCGTGCGGGCTTCGTCGCGATGCCCACCATGCGCGGCGCCGCCTCACCCGCGCGGGCGGCGGCCTGGCGTCATGCGCGTCTCGGACGGCACGCTCCGCTAGCGCCCAGGAGGCATGTCCCGCGACCCGCCGTCCAGAAACTCTGGCCCGAATGGACAGGCGTGCAGCCTGAGTTGCGCATGCGGCCTGGACAACCGGACAGAGGCGGATGCGCCACCCTGAACCGCCTGTCCCGATGTGATGCGGGCGGCGGTGTGGTAAAAGTAATCTGGCCATCACTCTGAACCGTGGAGGTCACGTATGATCACGGACGACCGCTGCACAGATTTCCTGACCGTCCTAGCTTCCGCCGCCCCAGTGCCGGGCGGCGGGGGTGCCTCCGCCTTCGTCGGCGCGATGGGGACGGCGCTCGGCTGCATGGTGGCGAATCTCACGCTCGGCAAGAAGAAGTACGCCGACGTCCAGGAAGACATCCAGCGCATCATCGGCCAGGCGGAGGACCTCAGGCAGAAGCTCACCGCGCTCGTGGAGAAGGACGCCGAGGTCTTCGAGCCGCTCTCGAAGGCGTACGGCCTGCCCAAGGAGACGGAAGAGCAGCAGCGCTACAAGGCGGTGACGCTCGAGCAGGCCCTCAAGGCCGCCTCCGGCGTCCCCTACGAGATCATGGAGCGGGCCATGGAAGCCATGGACCTGCACGCGGAACTCGCAACCAAGGGCACGAGGATCGCCGTGAGCGACGTCGGGGTCGGCGTGCAGTTCTGCAAGGCCGCCCTGATGGGCGCCAGCCTCAACGTCTACATCAACACGAAGCTGATGAAGGACAGGGCGTACGCGGACGATCTGAACCGCAAGGTCGAGGCCATGCTGGCCGAGGGCATGGCCAAGGCCGACCGGATCTACCGGGAAGTGGAGGCTTCGCTGAAGTGACTGTCACGATGAAGGGATCCGATGTGGCCGCCGCCATGAAGGAGGAGCTCCTGGCCGAGGTCGAGCGGCTCGGCCGCCACGGCATCGTGCCGACCCTCGGCATCGTCCGGGTCGGGGCCAGGCCGGACGACCTGGCGTACGAGCGGGGGGCCACCAAGAAGCTCGAGGGCGTCGGCATGCGCTGCCAGGTGTTCGAGTTTCCCGAGACCGTGAGCCAAGCGGACTTCGAGCGGGCGTTCGCGGCCGTCAACGAGAATCCCGAGATCCACGGCATCCTGCTGTTCCGACCCCTGCCGAAGCACCTGGACGAGGAAGCCGTCAAGAAGATCATCCACTCCTCCAAGGACATCGACTGCATGGCTGCGCCCAATATCGCCAAGGTCTTCTCCGGCGACGAGACAGGCTTCGCGCCGTGCACGCCGGAGGCCGTGATGCGGGTGCTGCGGCACTACGGCGTCGACGTGCAGGGCAAGCGCGTCACCGTCGTCGGCAGGAGCATGGTGGTCGGCAAGCCGCTCACCATGCTGCTCATCAAGCAGAACGCGACCGTCACGGTGTGCCACACCAGGACGAAGAACCTGCCCGAGACCTGCCGCGAGGCGGAGATCCTCATCGCGGCCGCGGGCAAGGCCAAGATGATCAAGGGGGACTTCGTCGCGGAGGGCGCCACGGTCATCGACGTCGGCATCAACGTGGACGACGAAGGCAAGCTCTGCGGCGACGTGGACTTCGACGCCGTCGCCCCGCGGGCCGGGCACATCACGCCGGTGCCGGGCGGTGTCGGGGCTGTGACGTCTTCCGTGCTGGCGGAGCACGTGGCGCGCGCCGCGAGGTACCTGCACGGCCTAGAGGACTGAGAGCGCGCCGCAAGGACGGGGAGCCCTTTGGGCTCCCCGCTGCCGTCGCGGGAGGCGTTGCCGCGCGCCCTTGGATCGCATGGACGACCAGGCGCCGGATCCGGGCGTGGCGGCTGGTCCCTGCCGCCGCGCGCATCTGCTGGCTGGATGCGGCGCCGTCCCTGGCTGGTCTCTGCCAGGTTTGTGCTGATGACAGGGTTAATGCCAGATGATGAGATGGTTAGATCTAATATGTCATGCTGATCGCCATTCAGCGGGTCACATGCCAACCGAATGGGCTAGCCATATGTACAAATAGCATGCTCAGTATGGACAATCGGACCAATTTGGAGGCAAAATCATTACGATCCATTTAATATTCCCATGCGGCGGAGCCTGGGGGGAGCACCGGCGTGCTTAGGACGTTTGGGCAGAAGATCATGGCCACGGCGATCGGAGCCTCGCTCATCATCGCGCTCTTCGCGGTCAGCGGATTCGTGATCCTCGGCATCGTGGGGAGCGACGCGGCCCACATCATCGCCTACAACAAGGCTGCCGCCACGATCGCCGACATGCGTGCCAACTTCTATGAACTTCGCGGCGCCGCGAAGCTGTACGCGCTGGGCAGCGACCAGGCGGCGAACCTGAGCCTCTACCGCAGCGACACGAGCCAGTTCGCACAGGACGTGCAGGCGGTGCAAGCCTTGCACCTCGGCAGGGTGACGCGGGACGTGCGGCAGATCGTGGCGCAGCAGGACCGCTTCGTCGCCGACGTCGACGCCGGTATCGCGCAGATCCAGGCGGGCCGCGTCGCGGCGGGCCGCCGCCTCGTCTTCTCGAGCGCCGCGCCGTCCGCCGCCAGGGAGGATCACCTGCTCGACCTCGCGACCGCCGACGCCACCGACAACAACTTCGTCGGCATGGCGAGCCAGCGCCTGCTGCACCTCGCGCAGCTCATGCGGCTGCTGACGGCGCTCGTCGGCCTGGTGGCGATCGTCGTCGCGCTGCCGCTCGGGGTGTTCTTCGCGCGGTACGTGGCGTCACGGCTGGGAGCCGTCGTCACCGCCATGGAGCGCGTCGGCAAGGGCGACCTGTCCAGCGAGCCGCCGCGCTTCTCCGGACGCGACGAGACCACGCGGCTCGGCGACGCGGCACGGGAGATGGTCGGCAACCTGCGCGAGCTGACGCGCCAGATGATCCGCAGCGCCACGGAGATCGCCGCCGGCAGCGAATCGCTGCTGGGGGCGGCGCAGCGGTCGGACGAGGTCGTGCAGCAGGTGCGGGGGGCCGTCACGTCGGTGACTCAGGCCGCAGGACGACAGCAGGCCGGCATGCAGGAGGCGGCGCGCACGGTGCACGAGCTGCGCGTCGCGATCGAGCAGGTGGCCCGCGGCGCGCAGGAGCAGGCGATGCGCACCACCGACGTCTCCTCGGCCAGCGAGAACAGCGCGGGCCGCACCAAGGACATGGCCGCGGCCCTGGCCACCGTCGAGGTCGTGGCGCAGGATGAGCGCCAGGCCGTCGCTTCCGGCGAGGCGACCGTGGCCGAGTCGGCGCAGGTCGAGACGGCGGTGGGCGAGAGCACGATGCGCGTGCGCGACCTGATGGTGGCCCTGGACCTGCAGGCGAAACGCATCGCCGAAGTGACGAACCTGGTCGGCGACATCGCCGCCCAGACCAACCTTCTCGCCCTGAACGCGGCGATCGAGGCGGCGCGGGCGGGCGAGCACGGCAAGGGATTCGCCGTCGTGGCGGACGAGGTGCGTACCCTTTCCGACCGGACCAAGGCGGCGGTCGCGGAGATCGACGGCCTCGTGGCCGACATCATCCGTTCGGCGGAGGAGACGCGCGGGGCGGCCGAGGAGAGCGCCGGCCACGTGCAGCGCCTGGTCGCGACCGGCAGTGCGGTGCAGAGCGCCTTCACGCGCGTCGAGTCGGCGATCAACGCGGCGAGCGAGCAGCTTCGCCCTGCGCTCGCCCTGGCGCGCAGCGTCGACGAGCTGAGCGGCGCGATCGCGAAGACGATGGCCGACATCTCCGCCATCACCGAAGAGACGAGCGCCGCGGCGGAGGAGATGTCGGCGTCGGCCGGCTCGGTCGACGGCATCATCTCGCAGGTGGCGGACGGCTCCGAGGAGACCGCGCGCCAGGCGCAGCAGATCCTGGCCTCGCAGGACGCGCTCGGCGAGGCGATCGCGCACGTGCAGGCGACGGCGCGGTCGCTGAGCCTGGCCGGACAGGCGATGCAGCAGGCCCTGGCGCGCTTCAAACTGAGCTGATCTTGAACGCGCGGCGGGAGCGGGGCGCGGCATGGCCGCCCCGCTCCCGCCGTTGCGTTCGGTGTGATCTGCCCGCAGGCTGTCGCCGGCACGCGTCCGATACCCTGGGCCGCCGCGAGGCAAGATAGGCGGGAAGGTCGCGAGAGGAGGTTTTTGCGTTGAAGCAGGCCATGCTGATCGCCGTGAAGTTCGTCGCCGTCTGGCTGGTGCTCGCCCTGATGTTCGGCGTCCTCGGCATCGTGTTCCAGCCGGTATGGCTCTACGCGGCGATCGTCACGCTGGTCGCCTACCTGATCGGAGACCTTGTCATCCTGCGCATGTACGGGAGCGTCGTCGGCGTCCTGTCGGACATCGCCCTGTCCGCCGTGACGCTCTGGGCCACGATGGCCCTCTTGAACCCCGCGCGCGCGCAGGTCCCGACCATCTCGCTCGGCGAAGCGCTGCTGGTCGGGGTCGTGATCGGCATCGTCGAGATCTTCTACCACAGGTTCGTGCAGTCGCAGCTCCACTTCCGCCATCACCACCACGAGCCGGCGCACTGATCCGCTCGCGACCCAAGACCCGCCGGACAGCCCACGGCGGGTCTTCCGTCGCTCGGAAGGAAGAGCGTGCGGACAGCCAATCGGCTGCCCGCTTCTCCTGGGCAGGGCACGAGCGGGGACGAAGGGCGAGGAGGTCCCGGTGCGGTCCTGCGGCGGAGTGAGGGAGCAGGGGGAGGATGCCGTCCCGCGGTGGCTTCGGATCGCCCGCCGTGCCCTGGCCGACCTGGCGCTCTCAGGCGTCAGGCAGCCTGGCGGCGATGGAGAAGTGCGACGTTCAGGCCGCCGAGCACGAGGATGAAGGAAAGGAGCACCGTGATATCGCCGCCGATGTCGGAAAACCCGTTGGCCTCGATCGCGACACGGCGGAAGGCGTCGACCGCATAGGTCATCGGCAGGACCGCACCGACATCCTGCAGCCAGCGGGGCAGCGAGTCGAGCGGCAGGATGCCGGAGAACAGCGCCTGCGGGACGATCACGAGGGGGATGAACTGGATCACCTGAAATTCGCTGCGCGCCAGGGTGGAGAGCAAAAGGCCGAGTACCACGCCGCCCCAGGCGACGAGCAGGGAGAGCAGGCCGAGGAGCGCGAGCGAGCCGGCATAGCGTGCGCCGAGCGGTCCGAAGACCAACGCCAGCACGAGTGCGGACTGAACCGCGGCAACGACGCCGAAGGCCGCGAAGTAGCCGCTGACGATGGCCAGCGGCCGCAGCGGCGTGTAGAGCAACCGTTCGAGCGTCCCTTGCAGCCGTTCGCGCAGAAAGGTGATGCCCGAGAGGATGTAGGCGAAGAAGAAGAGGAAGAAGGCAAGCACCGGCGGCAGTTCGTAGCTCAGCGCGCCGAATCCGGGTCCGCCGTAGAGATAGCGCACAAGGAGGTGCAGAGACTGCCCTTGGGCAGGGGCTGCCAGCGCCTGCGCGATCCGCATGCGCACCACCTGGGCCGTCTGTGGGCTCGCGCCCTGCAAGAGCAGCCGCGGCCCGCTTGTCGAGAGCGAAAGGTAGGCCGCGGCGCGGCCGGACTTCAGGTCGCTGAGCGCGGACTCCCCGGAGACTTGGTGTGCCGAGAGGCCTGCGCGATCGAGGGACTGCATGAGGCTCGGCGGCAGGGCCCCTACGTCGACGCGGTAGCGGACGGCCTTGGCACCGACGAACAGGGAGAGCAGCCAGATCAGCAGCAGAGGGGCGACGAAGGCCATCGCCAGGGTGCGCGGATCGCGTCGCAGCTGCTGGAAGAGGCGTACCGTCAGGGCGAGCATCAGACCGCCTCCCGTTCGGCAAGCGCGATGAAGGCGTCGTCCAGTGACTGGGTCCTGGTGCGCCGCAGCACTTCCTGCGGCGCGTCCGCCGTCAGCAGGCTCCCTTCGCGCAGGAAGGCGATGCGCGCGCAGCGTGCGGCCTCGTCCATGGCGTGTGTGGTGAGCAGGATGGTCGTGCCCGCCCTCGAGAGATCCGTGAACCAGGCCCAGAGGTCGCGGCGCAGGAGCGGGTCGAGCCCGATCGTCGGCTCGTCGAGCAGCAGGAGGCTGGGAGACGGCAGGAGTGCAATCGCGAGCGAGAGCCTGCGCCGCATGCCGCCGGAGTATTCGCGCACGGCCCTGAGGCCGGCCTTCTCGAGGCCGGTGCGGGACAGGAGTTCGTCGACGCGCAGTGCGAGCCCCTTGCCGTGCAGTCCGTAGGCCGCGCCGAAGAAGCGCAGGTGCTCCACGGCGCTAAGCTCCGGGTAGAGTGCGTCCGCCTGCGCCATGTAGCCGACCCGCCGGCGCAGGCGATGGTCATGCGATCCGAGGCCAAGCACCTCCACGTGCCCCCGGCTCGGCGTCAAGAGCCCTGCCATCAGGCGGACGAGTGTGGTCTTGCCGCAGCCGGAAGGACCCACGAGGCCGAACACGGTGCCGGACGGGACGATGAGGTCTACGGGGCCGATGGTGATATGCGCTTGCGGGAAGCGTCTCGTGAGGTCATGGCAGACAATGGCGTCCATCTCGTTTCGCCTGGCGGCGAATCCCTCCAATCGACCAGGATCAGGAGAACTCCACGGTCAAGTCGCTCGCCTTCCGGGCCGGCGCCATCGCGTCGCCATCGGTCGTGGCGGACCAGGTGCGCACGCCCGGGTAGAGCAGAGAGAGCGCGGCGATCCGCCTGCGGCAGAGACCCTGCTGCCGCAGCGCGCGGGAGACGGCGATGTGCCGGATCTTACCCGCCGCAGGGTCATCGCCGTCCAGGAGGGCACCGATCACCCCGGCCACGGATCCGCCCGTAGGCCAGCAGAAGAGCGCCATGGCGGGGGAGCCAAGGTAGAGAGCACGCAGCCGCTCTCTGCCCGAGAGCGTTGGGTCCCCGACGCTCTCTGCGAGGATGTCCCACGTCGCATCGAAGGCGGTCTCGTTGTCGACCTGTTCGAGACCCAAGATCGACCACTCCCGTCCGCCCAAAGGGCATGTCAGTCCCGGATTCTCCGCCGCCCCAGGAAGATCCCGCCTTGCAGTCGCGATCTGACCGACAGCGGGAAGCGCGGCGCGACCCGCTCGAGAACCCTGAACGCTTGTGGAAAGAGCGTGAGAGGGGGCGTCACCCGGATTAGCGCCGGGCAGGCGTCGTTCTCGCAGGCGAAGGCGAGGATGCGCAGGCGCTCGGGGTCGTCCTCCGGCAGCGCCACCTGCCGCGTCATCCCGGCGACCATCTCCACGGAGAAGTCCGGGAACGAGATGACCTGATGACGCAAAGTGCTTGACGGTCGTCAGGCACCTCTGCTATCGTTCGGCCTAACAACCTCCGCCGCCCGACCGGCCCCGGTGCCGCGGGCAGCAGGGACATAGAGTGGGAGTGTACCTAGGGTTCCGCACCCCCTCGGGGTGGTCTGGTCCGAGCGGTACAGATCCGGTAATCCCGGATACACCGCTGGCAGAAAAGGCCCGGCGGCAGGTTCCACGCAAGATCCTTGCGCGGAGCGTGCGCCGGGCGTTTGCATACCCGGCGGCGCCATAGACGGTGCGATGACGGGAAGCGCTCCTGGTCCCTGCGGGCAAGAGAGAGCCGGCCTCGGCTGAAAGCCGGACCTGCAGGACAGGGAGCCACTCATCCCGGAGCAGTCCTCTGAACGGACCGGCTTGTGATGCCGGAGACAAGTAGGCGGACCGGCGGACAAAAGCCGATACACGTGACAAAGGCCGGTCGGGTGCCCCATGGGCCCGGCAGGTGAACAAGGTGGTACCGCGACATCAGCTCGCCCTTGCGGCAGGGCTGATGTCCTTTTTCATACCCCGAATGCTGCAAGGGAGGAAAGACCGTGGAGTTCACGCTCGGCATCCTGGTCGACAACGAGGCGGGAGTGCTCGCCCGGGTCGCGAGCCTGTTCAGCCGCCGCGGCTACAACATCCAGAGTCTCGCCGTCGGCCCGACGGAGGAACCCGGGACGTCCTGGATCACCCTGCGCGCCGTCGGGGACGACGCGGTGCGCGAGCAGATGCAGCGCCAGCTCGACAAGCTCGTCGAGGTCTGCGCCGTCTACCACATGGCGGACGGCGTGTCGGTGGAGAGGGAGCTGGCGCTGATCAAGGTGCGGACGGGCGAGCGCCGGCCCGAGGTCCTGCAGATCGCCCAGACCTTCCGGGCGTCGGTCGTCGATGTCGCGCCGAGCACCGTCGTGCTCGAGACGACCGGCGACAGCGCCAAGGTGCAGGCCCTGCTGGAGGTCATGGCCGAGTTCGGCGTGCTGGAGGTGGCGCGCACCGGGCCGGTGGCGATGCTGCGTGGCGCGGACGTGCTGTCGGAGGCGCAGGGCGGTCCCCGCTCGCCGCCGGCGGCGGAGGCCTAGACGGGACAGGCGGCAGACAGCAGAAGGAGGCGCCAAGGATGGCCAGGATCTTCTACGACCGGGATGCGGACCCGAGTGCCCTTGCGGGGCAGGTGATCGCGGTGATCGGCTACGGCAGCCAGGGCCACGCCCAGGCGCAGAACCTGCGCGACCGCGGCATGCAGGTCATCGTCGGCCTGAGGCCCGGACGGAGCCGGGACCAGGCGCAGGCGGACGGCTTTGCGGTCTATACGGTGCGCGAGGCGGCGGCGCAGGCGGACATCGTGCACGTCCTGCTGCCCGACGAGCGTCAGCGCGACGTGTTCGCGGCCGAGATCGCGCCGGAGCTCAGGCCCGGCATGGCCCTCAGCTTCTCGCACGGCTTCAACATCCACTACGGCCAGGTGGTGCCACCCAAGGACGTCGACGTCTTCATGGTGGCGCCGAAGGCCCCTGGCCACCAGTTCCGCCGCCGCTTCCAGGAGGGGGCGTCCGTGCCCGGGCTGTTCGCCGTGGCCCAGGACGCCACCGGCACCGCCCATAGGCGCGGCCTCGCCTTCGCCTGGGGCATCGGCTGCACCGGCGCGGGCGTCATCGAGACGACGTTCCAGGAGGAGACCGAATCCGACCTCTTCGGCGAGCAGACGGTGCTCTGCGGCGGCGTGACGCAGCTCGTCAAGTACGGCTTCGAGACGCTCACCGAGTCCGGCTACCAGCCGGAGATCGCCTTCTTCGAGGTGATGAACGAGCTCAAGCTGATCGTCGACCTGATGTACGAGGGCGGCCTGAGTTGGATGCGCTACTCGATCTCGGACACGGCGGAGTACGGCGACATGACGCGTGGACCCGAGGTGATCGACGCGCACGTCAAGGACAACATGCGCCGCGTCCTGCGGGCGATCCAGGACGGCAGCTTCGCCCGCGACTGGATCCTCGAGAACCAGGCGGGCCGCCCCGTCTACAACGCCCGGCGCCGCCAGGAGCGCAGCCACCCGCTCGAGCAGGTGGGGCGCGAGCTCCGGGCGATGATGCCGTGGCTTCAGAGCCGCGTGCCGCCCGACATGGAGGAGAGCACCGAACAGGCGAAGCGCTAGCATCCCGGGACCAGGAAGGGAGCGTGGCAGGCGATGCGTCGCATCCGGATCTTCGACACGACATTGCGCGACGGCGAGCAGTCTCCCGGCGTCAACCTGATGCCGCAGGAGAAGATCGAGATCGCCCGCCAGCTCGAGCTGCTCGGCGTCGACATCATCGAGGCCGGCTTCCCCATCACGTCCGACGGGGACCTGCAGGCGGTGCGGCAGATCGCGCGGGAGGTGCGCGCACCGGTCGTCGCGGCCCTGGCGCGGACGCACGAGCAGGACATCGCGGCCGCGGCGCGGGCGCTCGAGGGGGCGAGCCGCCCCCGCATCCACCTCTTCACGTCGTTCTCGCCCGTCCACCTGAGCCACATGCTGCGCAAGTCCGAGGAGGAGGTCATCGCGATGAGCGTCGCCGCCATCGCGCTGGCCAGGCGCTACGTCGACGACGTCGAGTTCTCCGGCCAGGACGCGATGCGCTCGGACCCCGCCTTCGTGCTGCGGGCGATCGCCGCGGCCATCGCCGCCGGCGCGACGACGATCAACATCCCCGACACGGTCGGCTACACGACCCCGGAGGAGTATGGCGCGCTGATCCGCAGGGTCCGCCTGGAGGTGCCCGGCGCGGCGGAGGTCGTGATCTCGGTGCACTGCCACGACGACCTCGGCCTCGCCGTCGCGAACACCCTGGCGGGGCTCCAGGCGGGGGCCGACCAGTGCGAGGTGGCGGTGAACGGCATCGGCGAGCGCGCGGGCAACACCTCGCTCGAGGAGGTGGCGATGGCCCTGAGGACGCGCCAGGACGTCTTCTCTATGGAGACCGGCATCGTGCCGGGCGAGATCGGCCGCACGAGCCGGCTCGTCAGCCGTCTCACCGGCATGGCCGTCCAGCCGAACAAGGCCGTCGTGGGCCAGAACGCCTTCGCGCACGAGGCAGGCATCCACCAGGACGGCGTCCTCAAGGAGCGCACGACCTACGAGATCATGGACCCGCAGGAGATCGGCCAGGGCCCCTCTCAGCTGGTGCTCGGCAAGCATTCCGGGCGCCACGCCTTCTCGGAACGCCTGAAGTCCCTCGGCTACGACCTCCCGCCCGAGCGGCAGAAGGAGCTCTTCGTCCGCTTCAAGGCGCTCACGGACCGCAAGAAGCTGATCACCGACGAGGACGTGCAGTCGCTCGTCGAGGACGCGATGTACCAGCTGCCCGACCCCTATGTGCTGCAGCACTACCATGTGTCGAGCGCAGGCGGCGCGCCGGCGACGGCGTCGGTCGCGGTGCGCTGCGGCCCTGAGGGCGCGCCGCTGCGCCGCGAGGCGGCGGTCGCGAAGGGGCCGGTCGAAGCCGTCTACGCCGCCCTGCAGCGCGCGACGGGCATCGCGGCGGAACTCGTCGACTACCGCCTGCGCTCGGTCGGTGGCGGGGCGGACGCGCAGGGCGAGGTGCACTGTACGGTCGCCGCGGGCGGTCTCAGGCTCGTCGGCAGCGGCGTCTCCACCGACATCCTGGAGGCGAGTGCGTTCGCGTACCTGCACGCGCTCAACAAGGCGGCCGCCCTGCAGCGGCAGTCGCGATCCGAGGCAGAGGGAGGGGAGGCCGTCTGATGGCGATGACCTTGGCCGAGCGCATGCTCGCAGACCGGGCGGGTCTGGCCGCGGTGGAACCAGGCCAGCTGGTGGAGGCACCTCTCGACCTCGTCATGGGCAACGACATCACGGCACCGATCGCCATCGAGGCGTTCGAGGCCGCCGGGGCCAGGCGGGTCTTCGACCCCGAGCGCATCGCGCTCGTCGCGAGCCACTTCGTGCCTGCGCGCGACATCAGCTCCGCCGACCAGGTGGGCATCATGCGGCGCTTCGCCCGCCAGCACGGCATCCGTCACTACTACCCCGAGGGGCAGGGCGGCATCGAGCACACCCTCCTGCCGGAGCGCGGCATCGTCGTGCCGGGCGACATCGTGATCGGCGCCGACTCCCACACCTGCACCTACGGCGGCATCGGCGCCTTCGCGACAGGGGTCGGCTCGACCGACCTCGCCTACGCCATGGCCACCGGCCGCACGTGGTTCAAGGTGCCGGAGTCGATGCGCATCCGCTACACCGGCCGCAGGCGCCGCTTCGTCACCGGCAAGGACCTCATCCTACACACCATCCGCCGCATCGGCGACGACGGTGCGCTCTACCGCGCCATCGAGTTCACGGGCGACGCGATCCGGGGCCTTTCGGTGGAGGACCGCCTGACGATGGCCAACATGACGATCGAGGCAGGCGGCAAGGTGGGCATCGCGGCCTTCGACGACGTGACCGAGGCCTACGCGCGGGGGCGCGCCCTGCGCCCGTGGCGGCGCTACGCGGCAGATCCCGGGGCCCGCTACGTCGAGGAGCTCGAGGTGGACGTCGCGAGCCTCGAGCCGCAGGTGGCCTTCCCGTCGCTGCCGTCCCTGACGCGCCCGATCAGCGAGGTGGGGGACGTCGTTGTCGACCAGGTATTCATCGGCTCCTGCACCAACGGCCGCCTCTCCGACCTGCGCGAGGCCGCCGGCATCCTCAGGGGGCGGCGGGTGCATCCCGAGACGCGCCTGATCGTCATCCCCGCGACACAGGACGTCTACATGGCCGCCCTGCGCGAGGGCCTGATCGAGGTGTTCGTCCAGGCCGGCGCCGCCGTCGCCGCCTCCACATGCGGCCCCTGCCTCGGCGGCCACATGGGCGTCCTCGGCAAGGGCGAGCGCTGCCTCTCCACCTCGAACCGCAACTACGTCGGCCGCATGGGCGACCGCGAGGCGGAGGTCTTCCTGGCGGGCCCGGCGGTGGCCGCCGCCACGGCCGTGCGCGGCCGCATCACCGATCCCGCCGAGATGCTGCCGAAGGGGGCGGCGTGATGGCGAGGGCCTTCTGCTACGGCGACAACGTCGACACCGACGTCATCATCCCGGCCCGCTACCTGGTGACAGGCGACCCCGCGGTGCTCGGGCGCCACTGCCTCGAGAACCTCGACCCCCAGTTCGTGGCGCAGGTGCGGCCCGGCGACGTCGTCGTCGGCCGGCGCAACTTCGGCTGCGGCAGCTCGCGCGAGCACGCGCCGCTGTCCATCAAGGGGGCGGGGGTCTCGATGGTGATCGCGGCGTCCTTCGCCCGCATCTTCTTCCGCAACGCCATCAACATTGGCCTGCCGGTCTACGAGTCGCCGGAGGCGGCCGAGGGCATCCGGAGCGGCGACGAGATCTCGGTCGAGGCGCAGGCCGGCGTGATCCGGAACCTCACGCGCGGCGAGGAGTACCCCGTCCGGCCGCTGCCGCCGTTCGTGCAGCGGATCGTGGCGGCAGGGGGCCTGATGGCCCGTCTGAGACTTGAGCTCGAGGGAGGGGACGGCAGTGATGGGAACTGAGGTGCGCTTCGACCTGGTACTGCTGCCGGGCGACGGCATCGGCCCCGAGGTGGTCTCCGCCGCGGAGGTCGTGCTGCGGGTGGTGCGCGAGGAGCTGCGCCGGGAGGGGATGGACCTCTCCTACGTCCGCCACCCGATCGGCGGCGAGGCCATCGAGGAGAGCGGCAGCCCTCTGCCGCAGGCGACGCTCGACGCGGCCTTGGGCGCGGACGCCGTCCTGCTCGGCGCCGTCGGGGGACCGCGCTGGGACAGCCTCGGCCCCGCGGTGCGGCCCGAGGCGGGGCTGCTCGGCCTCAGGCGGGCGCTCGAAGTCTATGCGAACCTGCGCCCGGCCACCCTGCTGCCCGGCCTGCAGGGCCGCTCGCCGCTCCGCTCGGAGAGCGTCGGCGGGCTGGACATCCTCCTGGTGCGCGAGCTCACGGGCGGCGTCTACTTCGGCCAGCCGCGGGGCCGCGAGGGTACGGGGCCCAGCCGCCGCGCGGTCGACACGATGGCCTATGCCGAGGCGGAGATCCGCCGCGTGGCGCACGTCGCCTTCCGCGCGGCGCGCAAGAGGCGGGGACGGGTCACGTCGGTCGACAAGCGCAACGTGCTCGAGACGTCGCGGCTCTGGCGCGAGGTGGTGGACGAGGTGGCCAGCGACTATCCCGACGTGGAGGTGGCACACCAGCTCGTCGACAGCATGGCGATGCTGCTCGTGCAGACGCCGAGCGCCTTCGACGTGGTGCTGGCGGAGAACATGTTCGGCGACATCCTCTCGGACGAGCTCGGCGGCATCGTCGGCAGCCTTGGCGTGATGCCGTCCGCGAGCCTGGGCGACGGCGGCCGGGGGCTCTACGAACCGGTGCACGGCTCGGCGCCGGACATCGCGGGCATGGACGCGGCGAATCCGCTCGGCGCCATCCTCTCGGTGGCGATGCTGGCGGAGCACAGCCTCGGTCTGCCCTGGGTCGCGCGCGGCATCGAGAAGGCCGTCGAGGGGGCACTCGGGCTCGGCCTGCGCACCAGGGACATCGCGACGGGCCGGCCGGGCGAGCGCATCGTCGGCACCCGCGCGATGGCCGAGGAGGTCGCGCGGCAGCTCTCCCAGGAGCTGTTCAGCCGCCAGTCCCTGAACGAGGCCTACTTCTAACACACCGGCCGGCCGGCCGGGCAGGGATCCGGAAGGGAGGACAGGACGGATGAGAAACGGTGCCCAGACCCTACTCGACTGCCTGCGCGAAGAAGGCGTCGACGTGATCTTCGGCTACCCTGGCGGAGCCGTGCTGCCGATCTACGACGCGCTTTACGACGCGCCGATCCGCCATGTCCTCGTGCGTCACGAGCAGGGCGCGGTGCATGCGGCGGACGGCTACGCGCGGGCCAGCGGCAAGGTGGGCGTATGCCTCGCGACATCCGGGCCCGGCGCGACCAACCTCGTGACAGGCCTCGCGACCGCCCACATGGACTCGACGCCGCTCGTGGCCATCACGGGCCAGGTGGCGCGGCCGCTGATCGGCAGCGACGCCTTCCAGGAGGTGGACACCCTTGGCGTCACGCGCGCCATCACGAAGCACAACTACCTCGTCGAGCGGGCGGCGGACATCCCGCGCATCGTGCACGAGGCCTTCCACATCGCGAGAAGCGGCCGGCCCGGACCTGTGCTGATCGACATCCCGAAGAACGTCGCGCTCGAGCGCGGCGACTTCCCCCACGCCGGGGGGCCGCCGGGCCGCCGCGGCTACCGCGTCGTCGGTCCCCCGGCCGAGGCGGAGGTGCGCTCAGCCGCCGAAGCCATCGCCCGGGCGGAGCGCCCCCTGGTGCTGGTCGGGGGCGGCGTCGTCCTCGCCGGCGCCGAAGGGCGCGTGCGGGAACTCATCGCGCGGATCGACGCCCCGGCCGCCTCGACGCTTATGGGGCTCGGCGCGGTGGACGGCCGCTCCGAGCGCCACCTCGGGCTGCTCGGCATGCACGGCACCTTCGCGGCCAACAGGGCCACCGCCCAGGCGGACCTGATCATCGGGCTCGGCCTGCGCTTCGACGACCGCGTGACCGGCTCGACCAAGCACTTCGCGCCGCGCGCCGCCATCCTGCACTGCGACATCGACCGGGCGGAGATGGGCAAGACGGTGCGGCTGGG
>Ga0209012_1001270_pt1 | contig 27264 bp, 29 predicted proteins | sample RS3BMetagenome_FD_184735 | JGI IMG/M metagenome (GOLD analysis project Ga0209012, IMG submission 184735) | Ferric oxide microbial mat and aquatic microbial communities from Rainbow Spring, Yellowstone National Park, USA - RS3B (SPAdes) (version 3) ...
GGGGTTGGCGGCGTGGCTCTTTAGCCAGGTCGCCATTGGTCACACGGGCCGTGTCCTCATTGAGCATAGCGCGTTCCTGTTCTACAGCATTGCCGTGACCATCCTGCTCATCGGTACGCTGATTACGCTCTTTGGCGTCCACGAAACACCCTATGCGCTCAGCCTCACTGTCTCCGCGCAGGCCGAGGCGCAGGTACGGCAACGCTTTCGCCAGTGGGTGCAGCGCAACTGGCTCGATCCCTGGCGCGAGTATAACTTCACACTGGTCTTTCTAACCCGTTTCTCGGTCATGATGGGGTTGGCCCTCTTCATGACCTTCATCGAATACTACTTTGCCAATGTGTCGCAGAGCAGCCATTTTGTGCAGACGACGGTCTCATTGGCCGTCCTTTCCTTGCTCGGTGCAGTCGTGAGTGCCTTCGGCCTGGGCATTCTCTCCGATCATGTACGCCGCGCTCCTATCGTGAGTTTGGCGACCGCCTGCATGAGCCTGGCCTCACTGGCCTTTGTGATTTCCCCTAACCACGTGCCTCTGTGGCCACTTGGCATCCTGTTCGGGCTTGGCTACGGCGCGTACAGCAGCGTGGACTGGGCGCTTTCGATAGATGCACTTCCTTCAATGAATGCGGTAGGCAAAGATATGGGCCTGTGGAGCGCCTCTGCAACACTCCCTGGTATTCTCGCTCCGCTGCTGGGCAGTTTGCTAATCTCTCTTGCCAGTACCAGGGGCCAGACCGCCCTCGGTTATCGCCTGACCTTCGCGCTGGCGACATTCTTTCTTTTAATTGCCGCCGTCACGATCCTGTTGGTACGTGAAAGGCACGAGGTGCGTGATGCCTATACCACATCACCGACAGGGACTATGGAAATGACAGGGAGAACGGACAAAACAGAAAAAATAGAGGGAACAGAGAGAGCGGAGAGACCATGGCGAGGCAGCAGGGCGACCCTTGCGGTCGCCCCTACCATATCCGTTCAGGGTAGGGGCAACCCTCGCGGTCGCCCTGGGGGAGTACCTGCCGTGCATGGTGGCCCTGGCGCGCATGTACGCCGTTCGCCGCACGTCAATTGGCTGTGGCGACTGGCCTTGCAGACGCGCGCCGGTGAAGCGCGTGGGGTGATGCGCTTCTGGCCGTTTTGGGAACGCCTCATGCACCGGCTCTGGCATATTCAGGCCATTCCCAACGCTCCGCATCATCTTTTTGAGGTTCGCTTCACGCGCTATCACGGGCGGGCGCAAACAGTGGCGGATGGCCTGCGCATCGCGCCAGGCGATCCCGTGGTCGAACTGCACTTCTCCAATCGTGCCTTGATGCAGGCGGCTGGCAGCGTTAGCAACTGGCGCTTGCTGCACATGATGAGAGAAGACCTGCAAGCGCTGGCTCAATGGGCACAACAGACTGATTTTCCCAGCGAGGCACGCTTCATTCGTGGCGTCACCCTGTTGGGACGTGGAGCGCCACGGCTGGGTTTTATCGTGCGCGAGCGGCCCCACAACCTGGCGGCCTGGTGCGACCGCATCTTTATGATGGGTCTGCTGGTACTCTACCATCGCGCTGGTCGCGCCCGCCTGACGCAAGGCAGTACGTATAATACCTATCCGCAAGAGGTATGGATGACGCGCGAGGAGCTAATACGCCGCTACGGCAACCATAAGTCTGTGTAGGGACGGAGATTTGATCAATGTTATGCGCCGGTAAGTAGTTGCCGCACGGTCTGCAACAGTTCGGTGGGGTCAGCAGGTTTGGTGAGATAGGCGTGTGCTCCCAGTTCCCGTGCCCGTGTGCGGTGCGTCGAGTCGTTGTGCGAGGTGAGCATGATGATTTTGACATTGCTCCATTCGGGATAGAGATGCATAATGCTTAGCAGGTCAAACCCGTTTAAATTGGGCATATCCATGTCTAGAATGAAGATGTCCGGCGGTTGTACCTGCATGTGATCGAGAGCTGTGATACCATCGAGTGCATCAACAATAATGTAATTCTCTTGTTCCAGAATCGTTTGTAATGTCTGATGCATGGAAGGTGAATCGTCCGCAATCAGTACCAGCGGCTGGCTTCGCTTCGATTCCTGAGCAGGGAGGGGTAAGCCTTCCCTGACGGGGGGCGGGCAACTTGGTAAGCGGTTATGGAGAAGCTTTAATAGATCGACCATCAATAGCACGCACCCGGCCCCATCGATGGCGGCCTCGCTGATCCCTGGACGGCGCAGATAGGGGGCCAGTGGGCGCACCAGCAGTTCCAGTTCTTGCACAATCTCATCGACTGCGACTCCGATGATCAGGTTCGAAGCGGGTTGTGCCAGAAGCAACACAGGCGTGATGCGTGTTGTTGTGGATGAGGATGTTGGAGAAATTTGCAGCAAATCGTGCAGTGTATAGAGAATATCCCAATCCTTCGTCGCCGCCTCGCTGATGCGTCTTATCTGCACGAAAGGCACTAAGAAATGTTGCATGCCAACACGTACTTGCAAGCAACGCACGGCACCACGCGAGCGTGGCAGGCGCAGGACGAAGCTGATGCCTCTCCCGTTCGTGTTGCGCCGTGAAGAGATGACGCCGTTAAGCTGACGAATCGCCGTGTGTACGGCGTCGATTGCGCCGCCCTGTACCCTCATAGAGAAACCAATTTCGATGATTACCTCGGAGCCAATGCCCTGCACATGTAACCAGATGGTATGTGGTTCTGCGCTGCTTTGGCCTTGCATCTGTAGCGTGTCGGTCAGGCAGGTGCGCACGAGTTGCACAAGCGGCTCTTTGAGCGCGGCCAGAATATGCTGGTCGATCTCTGTCATCTCGCCCGTTACTGTAAAGGCCACTGACTGGGCCTGGGCCAGATCACTGTTTTCAATTTCCCGACGCAGCAGAGAGACGAGGCTACGAAAAGGCATCGCACGTAGGATGCGAATATCATCGCGCACCGCCATCGTTTGCGTCTGATAGCGGCTTATCTGAGTTTGCAAGGCGAGGAAGGCGCTGCGCAGGTGGGCTGAGGCCAGCGCAACATCTGCAACCGCCTCGTGTAAGGCACGTAGCAGGCTTTCACTCTCCTGCGCATGCTCCCGTTCGAGTTCCTCCCAGGGAGTTGCCCCTGCCGCTTTAACCAGGCGTGAACGGGTTCTGAGGTGACGCAATGTGTTTTGCGGCTGTGATGCCTCGCTGAGAATACGCGCAATGAGCGATGATGAGGGCTGATAACGATGGTTTTCATAAAGCGGGCGGGGGCGTAGTGAGAGTGCCATGAGCATCTCTTCCAGGTACTGGACACGTCTCTGTGCTCTCTGAAGTTCTTGCAGCGCTTGCTCTACCTGCTGTTCCGCATTTTCGATGGGCATGGCCTGATTCGCCAGTTCCTCGACGTGCTGGGCCAGTCGTTCAACGCGCTGTCCCTCAACATGTAAGGCGGGCGTCGATTCTGTGTTTTCATCGCTGTACTGAAGAGGAGATAGGAGTGGGGAAGCAGAGTGCGTAAACGAGAGTTGCGATGATTGCTGCGTCAGGTTGATACCCGCACGTGTCGCTTCCTCCATAAATGTCTGCAATGGATCGGTGCTCTTCTCGCCAGTTCCTAGCAGGTCATTGGAAAGGGCGGAGAGCGAGTCAATGGCGCGCATCAGGAAGGTTAGAGCCAGATATGGCGAAATAAGTTGCTGTTGCGCCTGTTGAACGATGACCTCGATACTATGGGCTAGTTCAGATATCTGCTCATAGCCCATCGCGCCGCTCGTGCCGCGAATCTTATGCGCCGGTCGCAGCAGAGCGCTCAAACGTGCTAACTCTGGAGCCTCGGTCTTTCCGATCTGTTGCAAGGAAGCTCGCAATTGAGCGATGTCGCCCTCAAGCTCGTTGTGAAAGAGCAGCAGCAGGTCATCGTCCTCATTGTTCTGTGCTGTCGCTGTATCATCAGGATAGGAAAGAGCAGTATCGGGTACCGGAGCGTCATCCCAGTGTTCACGCGCCAGAAAAGCCTGTAGGACATCACGGTCTTCAGCCGAAAGTTTGCTCTCGTCGAAAGGTGGGAATGTATCGTTCATGAAGCCGGTTCACCTATTTGCTGCACGGCGCTGTTCACCAGTTTGAGAATATCCAGTATCCAGGTCTCCGCATGGCGACCCAGCAAGATATCTGACAGGGCATCGGCGGGTAGAGGTTGTGCTGTGGGCGGAAGTATCTGTGCTGCGTCAATCGCCAGTGTTTTGTCGAGAGCGGTGACGTAGAAGGCCAGCGCATGCTCTTCATAGCGCGCGACCAGCAGCATGCCACTTTTATACGTGGGCGGAGTGTAGGCGATTGCCTGTAAGGCACACAGATAAGCATCCAGGTCGATGGCCGCAATGACCTCACCGCGCCATGCCACCAGTCCCAGCATCCAGTGCGGCATCAAGGGTAAGGGCGTGCAGGGGTGAGAGAAAGGAATGACCTCTCGTAGCGCGTCGAGTGGCACGAGCCAGGAACCGCAACTCAAGCGGCATAGCGCGCAGATACCTGCGGAAGGTGGAACAGGTGAGATAGGATGAGCCGCTTCCCTGGCGTATTGCCAGAAATCCTCGTCACTCAGCTTCTCCAAAGAGCGTACTTGCAACCCGCTAAGTGATGTTGGAGCCAGCACTGTCAGCTCCTCCTGTTGTTGCTGCTCCTGTTCATCCATCATGTCCTAAAATTGGCTCTGGGCCGGGACGCCGAGGTAGGATTCGGTAATCGAAATAATGTCCTGTGTCTTAAACGGTTTGGTGATATAGTCTTTTGCGCCGGCCAGTTTTCCCTTTAATTTATCAATCACGCCATCGCGCCGCGAAAGCATGATAATTACCGTCTTATTGAATTCCTGTTTTACTTTCAGGTAGCGTGCAACCTCATAGCCGTCCATCTTCGGAAGACCGATATCCAGCAAGACAAGATCGGGGATATGTGCATCCTTCTGTGTCAAGGCTTTAATCGCCTCGATACCGTCGGCATAGCTTTGCACAGTAAAGCCTTCGCGCCGCAAGCTTGTTTCGACGATTTTGCGTACCGTGGGTGAGTCATCTATGACCATAACCAGTTTACTCATATCGGTGCCTCTCTTTCTGCCAGCTAGGCCTCCCATCTATCCAAAACTGCTCTCTCAGATGGTACCATACAGCGATCAGGGATGGCAATATCCTGACATAAAGAAGTTATTAAAATTAGCGGTCGTTTTTTTACCTCATCATTATAACAGGTTATGCAAGAGACGCTCAAGCATTCTTATCTGATAGAGTCGCGTGAAATCGACGATGGTATCGGCTGGCTCTACGTCATACTGCTCTAATTTGCCCGTGATCATGGTTTGAAGGAGAGGTTGGTCCTCGTGCCACGCTACCGTATGCAGGAGTTCGGTAATGCGTTCGACGGGGTGACGTGCCCGTAGGTATTTTAGCCAGAGTTGAAAGAGGCGCTCAAGCCAGCGTTGCCGCTCGGTCTGTTGCATGAAAGGAGACAACTGTTTGCTGGTATCGATCTGGAGCGTACTGCTCGCCTCCGCCAGCAATATCTCTAACGTGGAAAACGTTTCGTTGAGGGCATATTCAAAGATACGGTCGAGGTCAGCACGTTGACTCGACAGGTAGGTATCAAGTAGCAGCGCGTACAGGTTGAGCGCGCCATGATAATCGTGTTGCTCTGCATGCAGTTCTACCTCCCACAATACTTCTAGCAAATCACGCTGCACAGATGCGGTCGCCTCGCCCTGCTCCAGCCGCGCGGCATAACCCACCAGACGCTCTTGATAGGTTTGCAGAGAGAGTGGTGGCAAGATCAGGCGTGCAAGCGGATAGCTATCCAGTTCATCGCCACTGAAATCCCAGTTCTCTGTGACCTCTTCATCAATTATCTCCGCTCCTTCTTCTTCTACCCCTTGCTCTGGCTCTCTCAGTCGTGTTAGCTCATGGATAATATCGTTGAGCAGAGCCGGATAGCGCGTAGCCAGCCGCAAGACAAGCCGCACGAGTTGTTCGTGCTCGGCTCCCTGGAGCAAACGCGCCAATTCTGCTTCTATCGGTGCTTCTTCTTGATACCTGTTTGCCATAATTAGAACCCCCCACCGCTTTCTCTTTTATCAGGCAGGTCATCATTCGACATTAACCTGTCTTTCTGCGCCTGCTTTTCATGTATAACTATTGGCAATGTAAATGTAAACTGGCTCCCCTGCCCGACCACGCTTTCAGCAGAGATGCGACCGCCGTGCGCCTCTACAATATGGCGCGCAATCGCCAGCCCCAGGCCCGTGCCACCGCCACCTGGGCCAATATAGTCGTTGCGAGTACGCGACCGACTGGTCTTGTAGAAACGCTCGAAGATGCGTGGAATCTCCTCTGCGCGAATCCCTATACCTGTATCACGTACAAAAAAGCTTTGAAGTGGTTGCCCGGCGAGCGGTCTGGTTCCAATGACAATAGTGCCGCCCGAAGGGGTGAATTTAATGGCGTTATGCACAAGATTAACCAGCACACGCATGATCTGTTTGCTATCGGCGGCCACCAGCGTATGACCCTCTGTCACCGAGGTGCGCAGCACGACGCGGTGGCGTTGCGCCAGCGGCAGCATGCGTGCCATCACCTCGCGCACCAGTTGCTCCGCCTCCACCGGCTCAATCGTCAGTACCACGTGTCCCGACTCCAGGCGGGAGAGGTCGAGCAGTTCTGTCACCATATCGGTCAGGTATTGCACCTCGATCTCGATCTTCTCGACGAACTCCTGTGCCTTCTCCGGGTCGGTTTCGATGACATCCTCCAGCGTCTCCGCCAGCAGACGCACAGAGGTGAGTGGGGTGCGCAACTCGTGTGAAATATTGGCAATAAAATCGCGCCGTACCCGTTCCGCATGCTGGACTACTGCCATATCTTCAATCGTAATGGCAAAAAATTCGCTATGCTCATTTTGTGCGGCCTGCGGGGCCAGGGGTGCCACTGTGACGCGCCAGGATAAATCATCGTGGTCATGACTATACTGCGTGCTTTGCGTTGCATCGGTGGTAACGCTTTTTTCCACCAGTTGTATCAGGGGGGCCTCATTCAGAATCTGGGCTAAAGGAGTCGCTGGAGTGAGAAGACGCTGGTTAAAGAGGTACTGCGCCTGCTTGTTGGAGTAGTGGAGCAGGAGATGACGATCCACGACCAGCACGGGCAGCGGTATCGCTTCAAGCAAGCCGGTAAAAAGCCGTTGAAAATCCGGCCCAGTTGTTTCTTCCATGCAGAGTGCCTCTTTCACTGATAGCCCTGGTTTTCATTGAGACAATTATACGTATATATTCTCTGACAGGCAATACTCTGTGAATCCTGCCCTGCTGCAATGATGAAGAAGAGCCATTCAGGCTTTCTTTGCCATGCTTCAAGATGCTTGCTGTCTTAATTGTTTGTGAGCTTCGAGTTTCACTAGCTCCATCAAATATTCAATCATCATGTAGCTTTCAAGTTCCTGGCGTTCCTCTTCGGTCAGAGAGCCATCACGCTCAGCGTGGATGAGTTCATAAGCTCGTTCAGCGACCTCAGACGAGGCATGAAAAGCTATGATTTGTTCAGGCGTGGGATGGTGGGCGAGGAACTGTGTAACCTCGGTTGCTGCTTGCGTTTTGAACGGCCTGTCCATTTCCGCCTCCTGACCAGGAAAGGATTTCAGAAGTGCCAAAAATACAACAGGCCAGGAAACGATTGGCTTCCTGGCTCTCTGGCTCCTCGAACAGGATTCGAACCTGTAACCCACCGGTTAACAGCCGTTCTAGCACAAAAACGCTGTTTGCTTGCTCTAAAGCGGCCTGAGAAGCCAATTCTCATCATTCATCAAAACAGAAGCACGAAAATGTCAGTTGTTCATAACACTACAAAGCCGGTTGCTCTGTGCTTCTGACTGTATTCTAGCACAGATCAGTTATAATAGCAATCCCAATATAATCAGCTAATCAGTCAGATGAGCAGAAACTATATTAAAGAATAGCCGCAATAAAGCTATGCTTAGCGAGCAGGATAGTGACCAATCTCAATGAGTCCAAGTCGGTAGGCTACCCGCTCAGCATCATTGAGGTGAAGAAGAGCGACCGTAGCGCGTCCACTAGCGGTAATGCCTTCAATCAGGCCGCCATTGAGGCGAAAATGACGCTTCCAACTCTGCTCACGTGGATTAAACAGGGGAACGATTTTATGTGATAGTGGGTCAACAGAAGAGAGATCCGAACCTTTAAAACGGTTACAATAAAAGCAAGCCCAGGCCAGGTTAGCAAGGGATGTCGAACCGCCGTGTTTTTCGGCAATCACATGGTCTGCTTCATGCGGATAATACATATCTACTTCATGGATAAGGCAGTATTCACAACGTCCTTGCGCGCGTTCTTGCACTTGACGCCGTAAACGTTCAGGAATGAAGGCTTTCTTTGCCATGCTTCATGATGCCTGCTGTCTTAATTGTTTGTGAGCTTCGAGTTTCACTAGCTCCATCAGATATTCAATCATCATGTAGCTTTCAAGTTCCTGGCGTTCCTCTTCGGTCAGAGAGCCATCACGCTCAGCATGGATGAGTTCATAAGCTCGTTCAGCGACCTCAGACGAGGGATGAAAAGCTACAATTTGTTCAGGTGTTGGATGATGGGCGAGAAACCGTGCGACTTCAGTCGCTGCTTGTGTTTTAAGCTGCATTGCCATTGCCTCTTTCTACATCAGATAGAGTTACTAAGAACTCTTGTAGAGATACAAAGCTAGCGCCGCCTCCGGGTCACATCGATAATCCATGCGAGTCGCAGCCAGCGCCTCTTGCAGTGTCAATGTCTGCACTCGTATCTCTTCACCATCTTCCATCTCTAACGGATTCCATTCCAGATCATACGCCACAAACAGATGTACCTTGTGAGCCATATAGCCAGGGTGCCCATAGAAATCCAGGAGTTTTTCTAATCGCCCTGGTTGATAACCAATCTCTTCACGCAGCTCTATTTCGGCTTGTTTCAGTATACCATCAGGAGTCATATCCGTCACCTTTCCCCCAGGGAGCGTCAATTGCCAGGCACCTGCACCTATATCATATTCCTCAACCATCAACACGGTACCATTCTGACCCACTGGCAGCACCAGCACACTTTCAGGCCGCTCAACAATATCGCGTACCACCTCCTGACCATCGGGCATCCGAAAACGATACTGATTGACCGCCAGCACAGAGCCTTGATACACCATCTCTTTACTGACAGCGAACTCTCGTTTCAAGGAAGTATGCGCCTCTCTACGCCCAGGAGCAGGAGAACCATAGAGCTTTGTCGTATGCAAGCGCGTATTGATATGCACGAACGGGCAACGCTTGAGACGCGCATAGCTTGCTATATCCGCTGTTCCGCCTTTGCCCGCCGCAGGCAAGCCATTCCAGGCCAACACCATCAGATCACTATGATCGACGAGCCAGTGACCGGCAGCAAGAAAAGCATCATCAGAACATTCGTTAATCTCAAGACGATGAATGTCCTGACAACGCTCTAATAAGCTGTGGTATTCAGCACGAGCTTCAGCAGTCGTAAAAATGTCTTCATAACCAGTACAAGGAATGACAATCTCAACGGGAATACTCAGGTCGAGCGCAGTACGCACAAAAAGCCGGTCAGCACCAAGAGCCAGTGCAGACGAGACTATCAGTGCTTGGCCTTGCTGGCAAGTATCTTTCTGATAGCGCATCAATAGTTCACGTACTTGCTCAGTGACAAAGGTAACAGTTGCCTCATCATCAAGCTGCTGATGCCCGCTCATGCCAAGACGAAAAACAGGCTTACTCATATGCTAGCCATCCCTCTCCAATCTCCAATAGAAAACTATGCTTATTTTACCTCACAATCTTCACCATAGGAAACGGTCACATTGTACATAGCAAGCTATTAGACACCAAAAACAAATAAATCATATGCAATCACATAAAAAGAATTGCATATGACTAGCTTTTCTCATCCTAATCTTCCATCACCATCCCCTCTATCATATCTAACAAATCCTGCTCATGCCCAACCGATGTGAACAACGTTGCCGGAGGTTCATCCGGCCACCAGGGAAACATCTGGTATTCCAGAATAACATTCCCATCATCAGTGACCTCTCTGAATATGCCCACCTTTATCTTATGATCCAACAGATCAGTAAAACGTACCCGTTTACCTACCCATTCTCGCCGAGAGCGTTCTACCGCAACGAGCAATGCCGCAGCCTGTTCACGCCGCTCTTTTGCTGTCAACTGCGTCATCGTTCACCCTCTTTCCATCCATAGCTTGCCATTTAACGCCCCTGCAACCCGAACTTAACCCGCTTCCGCTGCACTTCTGCACTAAAGTCGCGCTCTACCCGTTCCAAATAGGCGCTTCCTTCCCGCATCAGCCAATGCAACACCATCGAAAAGTCTACCCCCTCTTCCGCCAGCTCTCCCCCTTTCCAGGCCGCCAGCGAAGAGAGGTAGCCCATCACCGCCTCTAATCCCTTCTCTACATTGTGTTCTTCCTACCGCTTCCGCACAATCTTCCCAAATTGCGGTGGCATCTCCTGTGAGGTGAGAAATGCCCCCTGAATGGCTTGCCATGCCGGATGTGTCGGCCAGCGTGAACGATTTTTGTCCTCCACTGGCACGACACAGCGTAACCACCCATCAGGTAGACCATCCGGCCCTCCTTGCACTTGACCGACCGCATACGCCCACAGCACCGGCAGCAGCCCAGGCAATTCATAGGCGTCTTCCACGCCCCAAAAGACAACCTCACCATCTGTCGTTTCCTGCCGTAGTTCATGCAATGCCTCACGCTTGAAGCTGAATTCCACCCGCCACACCGGCCCATCAGTTTCCGACCACCCACGCGCACGCCACAAATCTTCAAACCACTCTTTGCCCGACTGTTGCACTTCACGCGACTTATCGTAGATACGACAGGACAAGGCACTCGACGCTTTCTTATCGCGTGAGAAAGTAAAACCCGTGCGTTGTAAGCCAAGCGAGTGATCACGTGCTTTCAAGATACTCACCTCATCAGCTTGCTCATGAATGCCCCGTTTACGGGAACGTGCTACGAAGCAACGAGCCAGGTCTAAGCGATCAACATCATCCCAACCAACAATATCCGCACACAGATCAACCAACGAGACTTGCAGGTACATCTCCCCCTGAAACAGCTCATCCAGAAACACCTGCACAGCAATTATCGCTGCATAGATACTCTCACATGACCAGAGATACGATGAGCTACAGCGCACCGAGGCTATTCCGTTCCAATGCCCACCAGAAACGTACAAGGTAATGTCCTTTGTTTTGAGCAGCCAGGGCCATTGTCCTTGACCAGCCCCATTGGGGGCCATATGCACGACCGCATCACGGAAGACCAACGACGTAGGATAATCGTCGTGTGTCTCTTGCGCCAGTTTCTTCCAGGCATCCAGGCACACCCGCAGCGTATCATCAAGCTCCCGTTTCACAGGTTTGCCTTGCTCATCCGTATAGAAGGCATTCAGCACCAACGTATCCACCCCCGCATTCACTATCGTATATCTCTCCATCAGCAAACCCTCCTTCTCAAGATCATTCACTGTCACTGTCAATAGGACGGTGCGCGGCCTTTCTTCCCCCCTGTTGTATTTTCTCTGGCGCGGTATACTTGCCCCGCGCCATCGGCGGTTGTACGTCGTCGGCGGCACCCCGCAGGGGGCAACCCCCGCCGCCGCGCGTACAACCGCCCCACCATCAGAGACACCCCGCCCCTTTCCCCAACAGGCACGTTGGTCAGTCGCTGGCACACGGGGTACGGGCCGAACGGGAAGGCCGGACATGTGCCCCGTGCCCGCCGCACCGCCGCCCGCCCGCCCATCACACCCAGCAGCTTGTTCACCATCTAACCATTCATACAGCAAGCCAGAGAAGCCGATCAGCGTACACCCCGATACTCAGCATTCGCCAGCGAGCAGAGCAGTTCTACCCCACGCTCTGCTACCAAGCGATCTGTCAACGCCAACGCCGAGAGCCACCCCAGGCACATCCCTACCCGCCATACCAAGCGTTCACCAGAAGCCGGTGAGAGCAGATCACGCACTATCCGCTCAACCTCTTCCCAGGTATAGAAGTGATCTTCAAACTGCAACGCTTCTAACAGCTTGCCATGAAACATGTCCTCAAAGTACATATCAAAGCCTATCCGGCAGGCAGTACTGAACGCCTCATCTGCCACGACAACAATCGGAAAATGCACATTGAACAAGAGAGCCGGAGAATAGGGTAGGTCAACGACATCAGACGGCTTGGCCACCACTGTAACAGGAACCCCTGAAGGAAAAGCAAAGAACGATGATGCAGCAGCAGAAGAAAAAACTATAGGACGAGCATTAAGCATCAGTATCACCATCCTTGTCTCTTGACAACACCAGACTCGACGCGCCATACTGGCAAGCGAGCCTAGCAGCACCAAACAAGCTAGTACTTCAATACTGGCTCAGGTAGAACAAACCAGAGCCAGCAACCTTAGAAAAAAGTTGCTCGCAAGTATCAGTAGGTTTCTCGTGTCCCCTCCTTTCTTGAAACCCATCAGAAAACTTACGTCCTCACCCAACCCACCAGCAAGCCATTCCCTCATCTCGGACATGTCAAACAAGATGATAAGCCCTAGACCGAACTAGCGCGCAGTTGCATTCTCTCTACAGCGTCCACTTGCGTCGTTGCAAGGCCGACCATTCTGTAGCCCATAGCTATGGCCTTCCTGATGGTGGCAAGGTATTCAGTTGTCAATGTGCTTTGGCTTACTCTAATGGCTTGCCATAGGCTGTCTGTGTCTACTGTTCAGGCAGCAACCGTTTCAAGCCACCGACAAAACTCAAAAATGGTCAGTTCTGGCAAAACCGCGTTGTCACCCTCGACATCCAGGTAAGGATGAAGAATGCGTACCTGTTTTGCCATTCGCCGGTCAAAAGCGCCGTAGAGAAACTGTAAGACAGCTTCCGCATCAGCTTTTGACATGCCAGCAGGCAGGTTTCCGAAACGCTCTACCAATGATTTTTTTCGTGCCATTCCTTCCCTCCTATCATCAGCAAGCAGCCATACCCACACCAGACCGTGTATAAGCAGATCGCGCAGGAAGCCAGTTCAATACATTTAGTATTCACTTCGGTCAGTGTGCCAGGAGCTATATCTATCACCTGAGAGAAGGATACTTGTTTTCGAGGAAGCGCAAGAGGTTAAAATGAGGACTTTGCACAGCGATTACACATTGCACATTATTTTCACTTGCTTGCTTAGTTCGAGTAACACACAGACACAAAAATGCTGTAAGCGCATTATTATCCATGCACTTACAGCACCAGGGACACCCGCAGCACAGCTATGGCAAGCCATTAAGCACTTGCAGCAAATCTTTGACTCTGGCATCATGAGGGAAACAAGTATGCAACCGACTAGCCAGGTCTCTACCACGCCAGATATTATACTGTGAGCCGACTGCCCTAGCCAACTTCACACCCTCAGTCGCATAGAAGCAGCAGCTAAGGTCTTTATTCACAAAAAGCGCCTCTGCATACTGAATATAGAGGCGCGCACGCATACGAGTCATACTTATATCTAAAGTAGACTCAAGTTTGTCGTAGTTAGCAATGGCTATCTCAGGTTCACCCAGTAGGGTATGACATTGCGACCAACCATCATTAATAGCTTGCTCAGAACTACGTGTAGAGTACTGTAACAACAGGGGATCGTCCTGTGCATCGACACGCCCCAGGAAGGTACGCGCCTCTGTCAGTGATTGAAGACAATGGCGATCACCAAGAAGCCCCTGCACTTCTGCATGACCAGTAGACAGGAAAGCACGAAGCGCAGGAGCAGAACGGCGTGTAATATCACGTGCAGTCTCATACAACTGGTGAGCCTCTGCATAGCGTTTTTGCCAGACATACATCACCGCCCGGCGAGCCATTGTGAGCGCGTTCAACTCTACGCACTCAGCCTCTTGCGCCAGGAGCGATGCCTCATGAAAACACTGCTCAGCCGTTTGATAGTCTAACTGGTCACGTGCGATCATGCCTTTAAGCTGGTAGTTATGACTCAGGAGCGTGAGCAGCGTTACGCGATCTCTGCTATTACTCTTCTGAGCAAGCCGCTTTAATTCAGCGATATGCTGATTCAGCCCTCGATCAGCAGCCAGCGAACTACCCACGTAGTAGAGATCAAGTCGCATGCGTAGGTTATCATGGAACGTCTCAAGAACAAAACGGCTGAGACGCTTGCCCTCATTGTTTGCAGTCTCAACAACCGGAGTAAGTATAGCCGTTTCGGGCAACACCAGCTCAGTCAGACCAAGTAGCTCAGGAGGAATATTCAACGCCCAGGCCAAAGTACGACGCAGCTTGAGATCATGAATACGCACCGTTTGTTCCAGACTGATAACTGTTCTTCGACTCTTGCCAATACGCCGCGCCAGTTCCTCTTGAGTGATACCAACTTTATATTCTCGATACTCACGGACGACTTGACCGTGATGTGAAGCCTCTTGCATAAGGCACCATCCTTTCACTGCAAGCCACTACAAGCATCCTAGTACATCTATTCTTTTTCTTCAGGTAATCTTGTGCTACAGAACAGAAAGTACCAGGATGCTTATCCACTACGGGTTCACATTCGGTTTCTTCCCACGACCAGCGCGAGACTTGACCTATTCACGGAAGTCAGTACGCCGCTTGCGGCTACCAGGAACATCTTTGAATGGCACATTATCTCCAGGACTGAACTTGCGTTTTTGTTCCTGAATGAGCGTGTCATTGAGATGCATGTAATTCTTGATAGTAGCCATGTCCTCATGCCCAAGTAATTCTTGTAAACTAAAAACGTCACCGCCGAGCATGAGATAGCGCACCGCGAAGGTATGGCGAAAGATGTGAGGACTGATACGCTTCTCTTTGGGTAAACCAGCACGCGAACGCAACCGCTTGAATAGCATCTCGATACCACTGATCGTCAGAGGAGAGCCATTTTCAGAAAGAAACACGTGATCCTCATTCGGGTCGCCTATCTCTTCCAGTTCTTTTGCGTCCTGTCGCCAGCGATCCAGGTAGTAGAGGAGGGCGCGGAGTGCATTGCGACCAAGCGCCACACGGCGTTCCTTGCGCCCTTTGCCGAAGACAATCAGCGTACCCTGACGACGATCAAAATTTGACAAGCGGAGGTCGCAAAGCTCGCCTACGCGAATGCCAGAATCCCACAGCACCCAGAGAATAGCGCGATTGCGAGCGGCATTCCGATCAGCGATCAGTCCCTGCTCTTGAGGAGGAGCGCAGGCAGCGAGCAGCTTTTCAAATTCGTCAAACTCGATGATGCGAATAAGCGGCTTCTCTAATTTGGGCAGATCAACACGCTCAGCAGGATTCTCATCGATATATTGCTCAGCATGGAGCCAGTTAAAGAAAGCATGCATGGATTGAGCATACCAACGGCAGGTACGTGTCGTGCGAAGCTTGCCACGGGCGCTTGTCTCTTTAGAGAGAAAGACCAGCCAGGCGCGCAGATGTACCGCCGCTACTTGCGAAAGAGACGTCACCTTTAGTTCTTTCTCAAGGTAGCCTGCGAGATGCTTAAGTGAGGTTCGATGTTGTACGAGGGTCTTGTAACTGAGATTCCTGCTTTCCCGATCTAGCAAGAACTCATCGATAGCGGTGCGAAGCGCCTTCTCAGGGCGTGAAGATGCACGCGCAGCAGCGTGTTTAGAAGATGTGCCAAAAACGCGACGAGCCATAGAAGCCTCCTCTCACAATCGGCACTTTACGGCTAGCCAGTTGGTCATCCCTTTGCGAGACGGTTGGTTACAAACACCTTTTCGTCACCATTCTCGCACATCGAGATTACCGCTAGCTTGCTATCAAAGCGCCTGAGAACTGGCTTCCTGGCTCTCTGGCTCCTCGAACAGGATTCGAACCTGTAACCCACCGGTTAACAGCCGGTTGCTCTACCGTTGAGCTATCGAGGAATGCTTGCCCTAACGACACGAGTATTGTATCGTACTGGGCAACCGTTGTCAATACCTTTTTCCACCCAGTTTTCCTCCCACACCTTTCTTTTCTGCGCCTCTCCTCTGCCCAAAACCTATCCACCAGCCTTATAATTAGTTAGAAGGAGAAGAGTATAATAGAGGGCGTCAGCCAGAAAGAAGGAGAACACATGGAGCAGACGACGCAGAACGAGATGGCGTCATCTCGTCCTGGAGATGGTGCTTTCACAGAAGAGGAAAGACGACAGGAGCAGGGTGCGGCAGGCAGCAGTGCCATCCTGTTCGACTTGCGCACGCTCTCGCAGTTTCGTAGCGAGGGGCCGTATATCCAGGTGCTCTCGGACATCGAGACGGCCCGCCTCGTTCTCTTCACCTTTAGAGCGGGCCAGCGGCTAGCAGAACAGGAGACATCCAGCCAGTTGCTGGTACAGGTGTTGCGCGGGCGCGTCTCCTTTAGCACGCCGGACAATACCGTGCGTTTGCAGGCGGGCATGGTGTTGCAGGTAGAGTCGTATGTCCCTCACAGCGTTGTGGCCCTGACCGACGCGGTAATGCTGCTGACCATGACGCCCAGCCCCGGCCATTACAACCATGAACACGATCCCTTTCATCACCTTACCCCGCTCGTCTCACGCGCCCGGTCTACCAATTAACCTGTATTTACAGGCTCACGATACGTTTCTCTTCTACTGAGCGGTAAGCTCCCAGGATGACTTTCAGAACGGCGATGCCTGCTTCTTCGGTCTGCACCGGTTTACGTCCTTCGCTCAGGCATGTGATGAAATGCGCTATTTCCAGATCGAAAGTATTGACACCGGCACAGGTAATCGTGACCGGCTCTTCGCCGCGAATGCGGTAGTGCAGGCTATGGCCGCCCTCGTACATAAAGCCGCGTTCGCCCACAACGTAAAATTTGCTCATCGTGGTCGGTGGGTCATAGGCCCAACTGGTGACAATGTTGCCGACGGAGCCGTCGGCGAAACGTACCAGCACCTGGGCGGAGTCCTCGCCGTCCAGCGTGTGAATGCGATAGGTGCTAAGCATCGCTGTGACCTCGCTGGGTGTGCTATCGGCCAGGTAGAGCAGCAGATATGAAGGGTGATAGCCGGTGTCAATCAGTTCGCCACCGCCCATTGTTTCGCGCCGACTGCGCCACGTCGCACCCGCCATATTCCAGGGGTGATAGAAACAGTCGGTGGTGCGAATCTCGTAGATTTTGCCCAGGATGCCCTGGTCTAGCAAGGCTCGCGCTTGCTGGACTGCGGGCAAGAAGACCTGGTTGTGTGCGCACATCAGCGTGACGCCGCTTTCGGTGATAGCCTGGCGAATCGACTCGGCCTCTTCTAATGTCAGGCAGAGCGGTTTTTCACAGAGAATATGCTTGCCTGCTCTCGCCGCCGCGACAATGGCGTCATGGTGCAGGTGATGTGGCAGGCAGATATCGACGGCCTCCACATCGGCCTGGGCCAGTAGCGTGTGAAAATTCTCGAAGCGGTCGGCCCCACCGGCGCGTTCAGCCAGCTTGCGCGCATTCTCTTCTACTACATCGCTCACCGCCGTGATGCGTACCGCGTCACCGAGTTTGAGATAGGCATTCATGTGTGTCTCGGCGATACCGCCGCTACCGAAAAAGCCAACTTTGATGGTCATGATACGTCTTTCTCCTATTTTGCAGCCAGATGAATAATAGTGCCGGTCGCCGCCGATTGATTGGCCGCTTCCATCAACTGAGTGAGATCAAGCGCCATAGCGATGTTCGCATCCGCCGTTCTATGCTGCTGAATATGCGTCACCCACTGTGTGAAGGCCGATGGTAGTTCCGCCGGTCTATCGAGCCACGTGAGCCACCCCTTGCCCTGCTCCACTAGCGAACTGCGTACCAGCAGGCGATCATCAATCTGACTGTACGAAAGGCTGCCCTCCGTACCGTGAACCTCGATGGTGAAAGGCGAGTAGTGATTGACGAAGCCGGCCTCGACGATGCCGAGCGCACCGTTAGCATAGCGCAATGTTACCACCGCATTGTCCTCGACCTCGCGTCCGGTGACATAGCCGTAGCTGGCGCTTACGCTCTCCGGCATGCCCAGAAAGAGGCGTGTCAGGTACATCGGGTGACAACCCAGATCAATCATCGCACCGCCAGCGGTCTGGGCACGCTTGAAAAAATGTGCTGGTAGCCAGCCCTGTGGGTTTTCCGGCGTGGCGATGGCCCCGTTATGTGAAAGCCGCACCCGTGCCTGCGTGAGTGTGCCGAGCAGGTTGCGCTCAAGGATACGCTGAATGGCCTGCGTGTACCAGAAATTGAGCCTGGGTAAGGAAACGGTCAATATCACACCATACTGTTGCACGGCGGCCAGAATCTCCCGACACTCCTGCACAGTGGGGGCGAGAACTTTTTCAGTAAAAATATGCTTGCGCGCTGCGGCAGCGGCGAGCATCACATCGCGGTGCATCGTGGTCGGTGTGCCAACGATGATGCCGTCGATCTCCGGGCGTGAGAGCAGTTCATCCAGGTGGGCGTAGAAGGGAACGCCAAGTCGGGCAGCTTCGGCCTGTCCGCGCTCCGGCACTTCGTCCCAGACCGCCGCGATCTCAACGTCGGGATGCTGCTGCGCCTCCCTGGTGTAATCCCGCTCGTGGACGTGCCAGTAGCTTACCATTGCCACACGAATCATGCCAAAACACACTTTCTATGAGATGATGAGGAGAGCAAAAACCTTGCTCAGATATGTTTGCTTCATTGTATCCTCTGACACTCCCCTGTCACAAGGTCAGAAGATCTCAGACCACTTGACAACATGTGCTATTATTTACTTGTCACAAACGAGTCAAGGGGATGGGCAGCTAGCTCAATGGTAGAGCAAGTGACTCTTAATCGATTGTTGCATAAATAAAGCATCTAGCCTTGTTCTATGAGATTTAACTAATGTGAAAGCAAGTGACTCAGTAGAGCAAGGGATTTTTTTATGCCGACTGAAATAACGGTTGCTCAAGCCATTGAAGAGTACAAGTATGCCGTCTTGAAGCTTTCCCCGCGTACTCAGAAATGGTACGTTGAACGCCTTGAACGGTTTGCTGATTGGTGTGCTGCACAAGGGCTAACACTGGACAAGGTAAAGGCCACCCATACAAGAAGGTACCTGGAAGAGTTACGCCAAACCCCCAACAAACGTACAGGTGAGCCGCTTTCATCCTACACTATTCATGGTCATGCACGGGTACTCAAGCTCTTTCTCAAATGGTGTAACAAAGAAGAGGGGTTTGAAGATTACGTATCGGTAAAGGCCACACGGGTTGATATGCCTAAACTTGATAAGAAGGTAGTCCAGATATTCACCACAGAAGAGATAAAGGCATTGCAAAAGGCGTGTGCGAAAGAGGCTACTCCTGAATTGCAAGCCCGTTCCTACGCTGTGGTTTCCTTACTGTACGAAACAGGGATACGTGCAAGTGAACTGTGTGGCCTGACCCTGGATGCAACCTACCTCAAACCAGGCAATTCTTTCATTCGGGTATTTGGCAAAGGAAGAAAAGAGCGAGAAGTAGGGCTAGGGAAAGATGTCAGTCAAGCCTTGTACAAATATATTCACAGGTTTAGAAGAGCGGATGAGAAGGAACAGCACACCTTTCTCTCAAGAACACACAAACCACTGACGGTCTATGGGCTAGATCAGGTGCTGTATCGATTAGGAGATTGGGCCGGTGTAGAAGATTGTCATGCCCACAAATTCAGGCACTCCTTCGCGGTGGGGTACTTACAAGCAGGTGGGGACTTGTTCGATCTTGCCCGACTCATGGGACACTCGACCACAGAAGTTACCAAGCTCTACCTGGAAGCCTATAGCAGTACCAATGCAAGGCAAAAGGGTATTTCACTGATGGACAATCTGAAATAACCTGAACAAGTGAGAGGGGCTTACAGGGTATCAATCATTGTGTTGCTTTGGCTCTGTAGGCCCCTTCACACTTTCTATGAGTTCCCTTACATCCACATCCAGGGCCAGGGCAATCCTATCTAGTGTGGTTGTAGTGACTTCTGTATAGGGATTGCGAAATATGCGAGAGATGGTCTTTGGGTCAATGTCCGCTGCACGTGATAGTTTGCCTTGTGTAAATCCCTTCTCTTGTGCCACCTCTTTTACTTTAAGCCGTATCATACACTCACCCCTTTGCATTCCATTGTAGCGACCCCAACCCATTGACAGAAGCCGTTTTATAATGGTATGCTTCCTCTGTGTGGCTTAAAAGGGTAGGAATAAAAGCAATGGAATACAAAGGAGGAAAGGAGCGTATGCAGCAATCGCCTGAGCCTGAGAGAAAACTAACACTTCTACAGATCAGAGAGCGACACGGCTTGAGTATTTTAGATGTAGCGTGGGAAAGCAACCTACCGACAATCGTGGTGTGGAGAGCATTTGTGAATAGAACGGGTATACGGCTAGGGCAAGCAAAAAATATAATACATGGAGTAAACGCGCTAGCCCATACCCACTACACCCTGAGAGATATAGATATAAAAATAGCCGAATGAAATAAGGGGCTACACAACACAACACAACACAACAACCAGTGGGCATTGCTAGCCTGTTATTTCAATCGGCAACCAACAAAAAAGGCGCTACCCATTCTCTTTTATGGATAGCGTTTTTATTTTTATGCCAGTTCCAGGAACATCTCAGGTTTTGGTTCACAGTGTTCCAGGATAAAGTTCAGTACATCACAACGTTCCGGTAGAGTCCACTCGTCTAACTCTTCCCCTTCTAGTTCTACAAACCTGGATATGAACTCTTTCCATTCCTCATGTGTGCTGTGTTCGATGCTAACTACTACGCTTTCTGAACGGCAATACAACCCCACCGCTGTGACTGGTTCTACCTTTGCTATATCCTGCTTTCTCTCTAAGTATAGTATTCTCTCTTTGTGTGCCATACTCTTGTCTATACTCCTGTTTCCACTGTTTGAATTTGTCATGGGCCAGACCTTCCTTTGCTACATACCTGTTCTTGTAGTAGCTTTTCATATCGGTAGACAACAGAGCATCAAAGTGACCGGTACGAAAGTAGTAGAAGAACACCTCTCGTTTGACCTGTTCATCTGTCCGTTGCCTCCCTCTTTTAGATTTTACATAGACCGCTTTGGTAGGAACCGAATTTTTTTGTGTAATCGACTGTGTAATAATTTCGGTTTTTATTCGGTTGTCTATCTCTTCGATTGGCTTGTGATGTGGCTCTACAATGTTGGCTCTAAAAGTGTTACGAAAGGGTCGGCCACTCGTTCACTTTCTGCATTAGTACGTCTCTCTGCAATCATCTGATGTTCCTGTTCTTGTTTGTTCACGTAATTTTGTAACAAAGAAGTGTCACCCGATTGAAGAAACTGCAATCTCAGGGAAAGAGGCATCCCCTTTACATATCTTGCTAGCTCGTCTGCCGTGTCCCTTTTCAGAGTATATATCGTGTCACTGAGCTTTGCTTTTACGGGACGGTTTACAAACACATCCACAATGACCCCAAGTACCGGTGGGATGAACGCTAACAGTAAAAAGAACAGGAATAGAGGCACCGGATTGGAAAGGTGTAAGTACTGCATTCTAAAAACCAGAGAGATGACATCCAGGGCCACAATAGCAAACACTAGAGAACCTACCAGCCACTCTCTCCAAGCAATAGCCCCGTGATACTTTGTGTAGTCCCTTGCCGCCTTCATTGCATAGCCTGTTCCAAGAAACGTAAACATGCCACCAGAGAACAACCCTAAACCAGCGATTACAGCAACTACAGGAGCGATAAAAGAGTATTCGGGAATAGCCGCTTGCGTAGAGATTTGTACCAGGTTGAATGCATTAATCCCCAAGAGTAGCTCAATAACGACAGTGAATACAAAGGCCACCCATTTAAAAAAGTTAGCATTGTGAAACCTATTCATCCTTAAATTTCCTTTCTAAAACCTCTCAGTGCTATTTGTGTGGAGTGGCTTGAGAGGCTAATCTACAAGATTACTACCGAATTTTTTTTTTTCGGTCTGTACGAATTTTTTAGGAATTTTGTAATTTAGTGTATAGCTCTGTAAGGTCAATTAAGGTAATTCTAAGATCACGTATGCAGGGCTTTGAAGTGATTACACCTGTTTTCACTAACCGAGCAATCTTTTTTGTACTGATACCCGTGACCTCTGAAGCTTTTTTAATTGATACCATTTGCATCTTTTGTTCCTTTCTCTAATTATACCATAAAGAGAGGGGGATATTGTCGTGTAATGTCTTGTACTTTAGGGCTAGGAGCGTTTTTCTGAAGGGGTAGGTACTTTGGTAGGGGAAACCTCTGTACCCGCCCCTAGAAGCCTCTCAGACCCCAAACAAAGGGATTAGCGAACCGTAACAGGAGAGAAGCGCAACTGGATAGGGACAACGCCATCTACAGACTTGTCAAGAGTAAACCCGATCATGCAACCCGTTTCACCTTTGCGAATGGCACGCACACCGCCTCTACCATCACTACACACCGGCGTCCTAAAAGTAAGCTGTTCCTGAGTATGAACTTTCACGCGACCTACCAGAGCTAAAGGATAGTAATGCTTGTCGTGGTCAGCCTCTCCTAAGCAAACACCAGGAACATGAGAAATTACAGAAGCACAGGGACAATTGTCGTGGTCACAAAGGGCATGAGTCCCGTTCTCAGCAGGGCAAACAATCGTTCCATCAGCATATTCAGCATCACAAGGTACAATCTCAGCCATGTCAAACCCGTCAAAGGAAGCACCGGCACTATAGTAAACGCTTGACTGAGTGGTATAGAAGGTGTTTCCCGATATGACCAGATTGCCGTTGGATTTTATCTCTGCTAGTTGTGTTCCGCTTGAGTTCTTCACACCGAGCGCGACACCGACAGTGATAACGCTAGGAGCAGAGACATTTCCTTTTTGTATCTCGATTCCGTGTGGCGTGATGGCCCCGAACTCACCACTGGCATTCTGGAAATGTATCTCGTTGGTATTGCCCCTAGCCTTGAGAACTGTGTCATATCCCGAAGCATCAAGGACATCACCCGCATTTACCACACCAATTTTTCCATCATCAATAAGAACATCAGCCCCAAATGAAGACATAGTTAATTCCTTTCTAAGTAACTATTTTTGAATTTTAAAACATTTGCATATAAGCCAGCACTGAAATCTTTGGCACACTGAAAATGAAATCTCAAAACTATATCAGGGAAAAGCCATGCGATATGATTACCGAGAATGACTTTAGAGCAGGCACTACATACAAATTTCTCTTTTTGATTGACTATTATCACCTATCCTTATCCCCCTTTCATACCTTATTTAACTTTATTATACCATACTCACCCATTCCTTTGCAAGTATTTCATTTAAGGCACGAGCAGCACATTTAAATGGGTAGTGGTAGACTTCATAGCCAGTAAACCTGATAACCGTATAACCTTGCTTTTCTATATACTGTTGCCTTTTCTGATCTCTGTTTTGTTGTTCTGGACTTGTATGAAAGTATTTACCGTCTATCTCTATAACAGTTTTACTCTCTATGTGAAGGAAATCGACAAAGAACGGGCCTATAGGATACTGTTGCTTCAAATCAATAGGGATACCTTCACGCTGTAAGAGAAGGGTAAAAAACTGTAAAAACCTGAGTTCCATATAAGATGGGGTAGGGATTGGATACACTAGCATAAAACACAGGCATGAGAAGGTAGACCTTACAATCCTGTTTTCCTTTCTGTATGAAACTATTCTTTTGTTGCCGATTGAAATGAGAAGGCTTACGCTGAAAGAAATCTTTTGTGGTGTCTGTGGTGTGGTAGGTAGAAGTTCCAGGGAAGGGAAAAGAAAAGAAACCAGAAGTGGAGCGCGGTGCAAGAGTAGAGTATAGCCCCCCCTGTGTTCATCATCATCATACATAAACACAGTAGTGATACATGGAATAAGGAGATATATATTCCATGTATCACGGCCTCGCTTCAATTTCTCTACAGGTTAGGTATGCTAGTCACCTTTTCTGTCGCTGGTAGGAAGTCAACCTCTCCGTTACACAAGGTCACTACTTTTCGCCCTTTGTGTATTAACGGTCGATTTCTGTGTGCTGCTTGAGTGAGTTCTGCTTTTGCAAGGTACCGTACCACTTCATCAAGTCTTAAATCATTCTGTTCTTTATCCCCCTGGACGTACTCTCTAATAAGGTCTGAGTCGTTTAGATAAAGCATCCGAGCGAAATGAACTACTTGACTAAGGTTAGGGATAGGAGTTCCAACAACAATCAGGGTGTCACAGTCTTCAAAGGTGTTACTTCCTCGCACCCCCCAAAAATGCCCTCTCTTTTCAGTCGGAATACCCAAAGCATCCCCTAGAGTGGTTTCTAATCCTGCATACGTAATAAGTCCTGCATTTCTTACAGTTCCTAAAACATAGCGTATCTCCTTTACCACACGTCCCACTTTCTTCATACTGTTTCCTACCCGCATGAGTTGCCCCATAGAGTAACCTTTACCTGTACGTACCGCTATATGCTCTGTCCCTTGTGGTAATTGCACATCGTAGCGTACTGTCTTTAGTTCTTTCCCAAGCAATCTTCCCATAACCCATTCATTCGCCGTTGCATCTAGTACTACCAGAGGTATATCACCAGTTCCTGTATGCAACCTTCTTGGTACCCATATCTTTATAGTGTTTCCTTCTTTCCTGATACTGCTATTCCATTCTCTACCTGTTTCCCACCAATCCAGTTCTGCTACCATCTGTTTTACTAAGGTAGGGACAAAGACACGTGGGGCCGTTTCAATAGAGGTATACAAGGGTACTCTTTTAGGGCGTTCATACATCACTTCGGTATCTTCAACCAATGTCAACAGAATGGTACGAAGCTTTGGAAGTTCCTGGGCCATACTATCGAAGAACTGCTTACCACTGCCTGTAGCTACCAGAAGGGCATCGAGGAACGGTTTTAAGGTTTTGTGTGACCAATGTGCGGTACGAGTTTTCAGTATATCATCCCCCTCTACTACAACTTCTTTCACCCAAGAGAACGGATTAAACTCATCAATGACAATCCCGCTATGCTGAGTTGGGTAGTAGGTTTCGGCGTGTTGGGTCATGTAAATTGCACTACCAGACGCTTTGAACTGTTTGATATAGTCGCAGTCGTGGTCTTTGTGCATTCCCCATGTGCTGTACCCTTTTCTACTTAGCTGCTCGTGCCTTTCCCACTCAGGACAGTTCTCTTTTGTACAGGGTTGAATATGCCGATACCCTTCTAATCCTTTTACTTGAGTAGCCATATCATGCCGTTCTGCAATCCAAGCTATATTCTTCCCTGCCCCAAGAGTAGCTGCAATTGAGGACTTCCCAACACCACAAGGAGCCGCTATCACAATTCCAGAGGGTGTTGTTAATGCTGTTTCAATGGAATGCTGTACCTTTGCCCTCACTATTTCAATCGGCTCACCACTTGTAACTATCTCTATGCGTTCTCTTCTCTCTGTACGTGGCTGATAGGTTCCTGTTCTATTCTCTATTGCCTTTTCTATAGAGTCTGTAAGGTATGTAGGGTGTATGTCCCATTTATCCCTGGCTAGTTCCCATTTCCTTGCTACCCTTTCTATCTGTTCTGAGTCCTGAGTATAGAAAGCCAGTATCCCAAAGAGTGCCATATCCGCTTCTGACTGTGAACCATATCCACTGACATCACCATTCCAGAGCTTTTTGAATGTGGGGTTGCGTTTTGCTAACATCAGCACATCCCTGTCTCTAAGAACCGTTGATAGTGTTTTCTCTTCTATAAAGTCAGCTACTAAAGGGAATTGCTCAAAGTACCACTCATGTAAAGCGCTGGTATGGTCTGGTAATTCCTTTGCAACCTGTAGTACCTGTCCAGTAAGAGTAGTATAGTGGTTCCTGTCATAGCATTCAAACCAGGTACCCCTCGTCCTATCCCCTGGTAATTTTCCTCTGAGCAAGACTTTCAACCCTTTTCCACTGGGACTTACCTCTACATATGCCCCTGGAAACCGTTTCAGCGTCTGTTGTACCCGTGTATCCAGTTCTCTCCCAACAAAGCAATTATCAAAATCTAAAAAGCTGTAGGGAACTTCCGATGTGAAGACAAACCCTAGTCCGTTGTAGGAACAGTGACAGAGCGCATATGCAGCATCCTTATACCTACTCCAAGTCTGAGGGTTAGTGACCGAGGCGAGGGAACCGGTTTCAGGATGTACTGGAAGCTTTGCCCGTTTGCCTGTACCACGTAGATCGCCGCCCCATTTCCAATTTACCCAATTCCTAAAGTGCAAAAGTTCTGTAGGGATATGCTGTAACTGATACAATATCGCTGATTGCTTGCTTTCATTACGGGTTTGTGTTATACTTATCATACCAACATAACTTTCTATTCTAAAGGAGTGCCTCAAGGATAGTTGCAAGCTACCCTTGAGGATTTTTTTTTATGTTACTTACCGTGCTTGCCGAGTCTGGATGGATTGTTTTTCACCTTGTCTTGTCTTGTCTGGGGGTGTTTTATTTCTTCCATCACCTCATCTAAGCTTTTCTCTAACCTATCAAGTGCTGCTTTAATCTGTTGTTCTTCTTCTTTAGTCATTTTCTTTTAAAACCTTTCTAAACCAGAGACTGGCTACTACTTTTTTCTAAGGTTGCCCTACCTTTTTATGTCTACCAACTTTACCAGGGACATAACCCGCTTCAACCAGTTTTTTTATATCATTGTGATTGATGTACCTGATGCCACCTATTCTTTCAGACCTGACTTTCTTTTGATTTATCCAAGTCTGCAATGTGGAACGCGGAATACCGGTAACACGTGCTGCTTGGCTTACATAGAGGAACTTCATTGAGAATGTCCTTTCTAGTCTTTATTTCTATTATACCCAATTAGCCCTTGCATTTTTCACCAACTTTAACGAATTTCTACCTCAAAAGACAAATAGTACTAATATCTTATTCACATAATTTCAATAGTACTTTTAGGTATATTCCCTGGTTATTTCTACTCTCCTATACAGTGCATCCAACTCACTCTCTACGCTCAAACCCCCCATGTAGCCCTGAGCAACACTTACACAAGACCCACTCCAAGCGTCCCCCACTCACAGCACGTACAATACACTCCTAGAATTGTTTGTTTTGCTTCATATCGGCAGTATACTGAGTTGTGTGTAAAAGCAGAGTCTGGTATCCTGAACTGGCACTCAGTTGTCAGTCAAAAGAACCAGGAGGATACCCATGACTCACGCGTCAGACAATAACGAACCGACCCAAGTAA
>Ga0209012_1001274_pt1 | contig 27188 bp, 32 predicted proteins | sample RS3BMetagenome_FD_184735 | JGI IMG/M metagenome (GOLD analysis project Ga0209012, IMG submission 184735) | Ferric oxide microbial mat and aquatic microbial communities from Rainbow Spring, Yellowstone National Park, USA - RS3B (SPAdes) (version 3) ...
GGGTGGGGCACACCCGAATATACGCCTGTGGAGACGCCTCTGGCGGGATGCCTCTCTCGGAGAGGTATTAGCCATGTGTCGTTGAAGCAGGAACCTCAGTCCCTTCAGGGATGAGAGGATGTCAGCCGCTTTTTCGTGTTTGCCAAGACGAGTGTTTACGCCAGCCCGTGATACTGGCGAAAACAACGTGGGCCTTGCAGCAAAGGATTCGTCCATCGCGACGACTTCTCGTCTTAGCGGAGGCCGCGCATCTCAGCTGCTGCGTGTGTACATGCGTCGATTTTGCGGGCGACCGTGTGAAGTCTAATCTCTGTGTGCTCAAAAGGGTGTTTGAAGTCTCTGCGGCGCTATATAACCACGAGCTCCTTTTTGCTGGTGGTGAGACATCCGTAAGAGTTTCGCGTTACAACCACGTCGTCCTCAATGCGCACCCCTCCCAAGCCGGGCACATACACTCCTGGCTCAACGGTCACAACCATGTTTTCCCTCAACCTGTGCCGGCTACGCCTGCCCATTCCCTCCCCGTCGTGCACCTCGATGCCCAAAGAATGACCCAAGCCGTGTATAAATTTACCCTTGAACTTTGTGCTGTCGATCAGACTCTGCGCCGCCAAGTGCACGCGTTTGGCCTGCGCGCCGTCGCGGACCAGCTTTAAGGCGGCTTGCTGGGCCTCCAGAACCGTGTTGTACATTTCCTCCTGCTCCGCCGAGACGCGTCCAAAGAAGAACGTGCGGGTCAGGTCCGCGCAGTATAACTTGTATTTGGCGCCCACATCGGTGAGAACCGCGTCTCCCTTGCGCAGCCTTCGTTCCCCCGAAAAGTAGTGGGGCAAAGCCGAGTTTTCGCCGAACGCGACTATGCTGCTGAACGCCAAACCGTCGGCTCCCTTTTTGGTGAACAGGTACTCGATTTCTGCCTGCAGCTCTTTTTCGGTCATGCCTTCTTTAACCAAGTCGGGCACTCGGTCAACCGCTTGAGATGTGATCCGAGCAGCTGTACTCAAAGCCTCTACTTCATCGGCGTCCTTTATCAACCTCGCTTTCGCAAAGGCTTCTGATGCGTCAACCAGTTTTTTGTGTGCCAGCATCTTTTCCAGGGCAACATAGTCCGAATGCGTTATACTTCTAAAATTCACTCCCACCTTCTCCACGTCTCCAAGCAACTCGTGAAGGCTTCTTTTGAGTTCGGCTGCGCCGTAGCCCCGCTGAACAAGAACTCTGTGCGGACCACGCTTGGCTATATCGGCTTCAAGGGGGCTGGTCAAAACCTCCACGCCAAGGTCCCTGTGCAGCACCGCATAGGAGCGCTCGAACAACCCGCTTGTGTAGCCGGTCAAATAAAAAAAGTTTGGGTCAATACGGTCCCTGTTGGCTATGAGCACAGCGTCCACTTCTTCATCCATACTCTGAAATATCCGCTCAAACCTTTTGGGCAACCCTTCAATCACCCACGCGCCCATTCACTCGGACCCTATTAATCATTCCCTGAAATCTGGCTGCGACCTCCATTAGGGCTTCGCTCAACGGGCTTCCAACAATGAAGCGTGACGCCAAAGGCTTCAGAAACACATATTTAAGGCTGCGCAGAAAAAACTCTGACACAAACAGGGGCCGTCTGCTAGTCTGGTCAGGCTGCGTGCCCCGGGCGCACGCGATCGCGAGTTCAAATCTCGCCGGCCCCATACCGATAACGTGTTCGGTGAAGCGTGTTACTTGGAGGCCAAGTTGTTTTCTAAGGTTTTGGGTGTCGACGTCGAGAACACTCATAGGCAGGTTGATGAATGCAGTGTTTGAGGGTTTCTACTAAAACCCAAAGCATTCTAGGCTAACTTTATAAACTTTATAAATGGGTATATTTATTAAACTAAGAAGTTTATAAAATGTCATGTTTAACCTAAAAGATAGGAGGTTTGTCGTAACAGGCGCAAGCAGAGGCTTAGGGTTGGCGGTAGCCCGCGCACTGCTATTGGAGGGCGCGCTTGTCGCGGTTTGTTCAAGGAGCATTGATGATCTAAAAAGACTATATGCCCACTACGGTGAACAAGTGATATACTCTGAGGTAAACCTAGAAGATCAAAGGTCGATTGAGATATTCGCCTCCACTGTTTTTGACAAGTGGTCTTGGGTTGACGGCTTGGTGAATAATGCATCAACGCTCGGAGTTAGTCATCTAAAATTCCTGATGGATTCGGGTTACGGTGAGTTAGAGGAGGCTTTAAGGGTGAATTACTTAGGTGCCTTCAAACTGACCTCAGTCCTCCTCCCATCGATGGTTGCGAGGAGACGTGGGGTTATAGTGAACGTGACAAGCGATGTCACGGTTAAACCAGAAGCCGGGTGGGGCGCCTACGCGGCTTCGAAGGCTGCTCTTGAGTGCATGAGTTATATCCTAGCCGTGGAGCTAAGGGGGTTTGGTGTGAGGGTTCACCTCTACGACCCCGGCGACATGGACACCGAGCTACACAGACGCGCCCTTCCAGAGGACGACCCGGACGAGCTTCTAAAGCCGGAACACAGCGCCAAACCCATCGTTTACCTTCTTTCGGACGCTGGGATGGGCCTCAGTGGTAGAAGGCTTAGTGTACATGAATTCGAAGAAGGGATGAACGGTGAGCGACTTACAAGTGGCTGATGCGCCTCCAGAGTTAGTGCGTGGGCGTAGAAGCTCGGTTAGAATCATGATGTCGAACAAGCTTAACGGAGCGCTGTACGACTACGAGTTCGAATCCATGTATACCTACCTGTTCCCAGGCGACGTGCTCGTGTTTAACCTTAGCGCAACGCTACCAGTCGAAGTAGAGTATGGAGGTGTTAGTGTACGCTACTATGACATTCACGATACATGGTGCAGGATATCGTCTACGATGAATCCACCTGAAGAAACCCTGAGAAGGCACGGCCTGCGTTTAGTAGAGAACGGGCTCGCGGTTGGCTATGAAAGCAAGCAGGAGTTGATGCGCCACCTGTTTGGGATGGGCCACGCGGTCTATGATACTGAGCGGGTGTACTCACTCGAATATTATCGATCGACTTTCAGTTCTATCCCGGGTTCGGCTGAGTTCCCTAGTGCCGCGAGGCCTTTCACATTAGAGATTATTCGGCGACTCATGTTGAGGGGAGTAGTCTTTGGCTACATCGCACTTCACACCGCCACACAGTTTGGAGGGGAAAAGCCGCTACCCGAATACTACTTGGTGCCATACAACACGATAAATCTCGTAGAAAAGGCCCGTAAAAAAGGGCGAAGAGTCTTGGCCGTGGGAACGACTTGTGTAAGGGCATTGGAATCGGTTGACCTAGGCATTCATACATCGAAGGGTTTTGAGGGATACACAAGACTCATACTCAATGAGAACCATAGGCTTAAGAATGTTGACGGCCTAATCACGGGGTTCCACGACCCAGAATCATCCCACTATGAACTGCTCAAAGCTTTCCAACCCCCTAAGCTAGTTGAAAAACTATACCGCGAAGCAAGCAGGTTAGCGTATAGAGGGGGAGTCTTCGGCGACCTCTGCCTGCTCCTCTAGACAAGAAACAAAAAAGTGTTAACAATAACGATAACCTAAGGATTATAGAATCTACAATGTGCAAGTAAACATCTTTATAAAAAAATATTTGAGCAATAACGTCTTAAACAAGAACGTTCGAACCCAAAACTTATCCGACACCTTCTTTAGGCCTCATGGATCTGGGGCGCCGGTAGACTGAAGAGTGAAGTTCGCTGTTCAATGAATAGTGAAAGGTGTAGGCGGCTCCCGGAAGGTTGCAGATAAAGGAGGTGAACCATCTAAGCGCCAGGCTGGCATCCCACGGCTGACGCGGCGGGATGTAAAGCCCCTGCAAGACGGGGAATTAGCGGGTTCACTGGTGCACGTCGAGAAGGTGGGTGTCGATGGCGGGATGTTTAAACTGCGCTTCAGACTCGATGGTGTCCACCCAAAAGGACTCAAAGTTGATGGTGGTTCATATTAAAGCTGCGAAGGTGAGATGTTTTCACAGCAGGTCAGATTGATAGGACCTCTACTTTGTGCCGACGACCATCGATTCTGGCCCGACGAGATGCATGACATCTGTATTCTTGAAACCCGCAGCGCGCATCCAGCTAGAACAATTCTTGCCTGTATAATCGAAGCCTCCCTGTGTTTCTATGAGCATGTTCAGACTCATCAGCAGACCCGCAGTATTTTTCCTTCTGCAGTCATCTATGAGGCGATCATAAACAATTAGTGAACCCCCCTTGGGAGGGCTGCGTACGCCTTTTCTAGAAGCACCCTTTTCTCCTTGAGGTTCCAATTATGGAGTACGCGTCCCATGATTAGGACTTCAGCCTTCGGCAGGGGATCCTTAAAGAAATTCCCGGAAACAAAACGGAGGCGTTTTTCAAGCGAGAACGATTTGACATATGCCTCGAATATCGGCTTTACAGCAGGAAGATCGAACCCTCCTCCCATTAGATGTTTGTTCTCAAGAGCGACCCTGACAGGCACTCCCCCCTCAGCGGTTCCTATGTCCATGAAAGTATCGTAATCAGACCAAGGGAACTTCTTGGCTAGCGCTTTCGCCACATCCATACTTAGGCCTGTCATCGAATGCATAAAGATCCTAAGTCTCGTAGGGTCATTGTAGAGTGCTGAGAAGTGGTCCTGCCCGCCCTTGATTTCGTTTTGTGGTTTTCCAGTCTGCAGGCCTTCCGTCAGCGAACCCCAAAATCGATAGAGACGCTCGTTGAGCATCTCGGGCCAACCGCCAATGTACGAAGGCTTTTTACGGTCGAGGAAGAAGTCGGTTTCGGGAGTGTTGCTGTATCTCCCCCTATACGTCTGAGCATGCCCAGAGAGACCAACGCATCGAAAAAATCGAGTGTGCTTCTGGGATGGAGTTTCAGCCGCTTTCTCAGGGTCTCGGCGTCCAGAGGCCCTTTCGCAAGCTCTGTGAACACACCAAGCTCTATTGCGCTAAGCAGCACCTTCGACGCCATGAATCCATTGGCGAGATCGATAGTTTTAGCTGGCGATAGCTCCTTTTGAGCCACGACCCAACATGTTAATTCGCATAACAGTTCTACCTAAACATTATGAAGACACATGCTGTGTTGAATAATTAGTGGAAGTGAGGGTTTTTGAAACTAATTCACTGTTTATAATAGAACTATCTACGGAAGATATGAACCATTTAAAAACGGTATGCCAGTAGAGCTATTTAGCGACAGTATTAGCAGAATTATTCAACACAGAAGGGGGCAAACACAGTTTACTGGGTGGGACACGGAAGGTCCTCTACCGTTAAATGCTTCCCACACCGCGGCATCGCCAAGATACAAAGATGAATCCTTGTCTGCATAAGCTGAGCAGCCACCCCATTAGAATAGGCTAAACAAGTTGCATGAGACCCAACCTTAGGGACTAAATGTTAATGGGTTCGACGGGGCCTGCTCGTTCACCAGCAACGCCTTTCAGTGTAAGGACCTTGTAGACGGAGTAGCCAGAAAGTTCTCTGTCTTTGAGCAGCCTGACTACGACTTGTTTGAGTTCCTTCTAAGTCACGGAGCAGTACGGCTTTTGTACTATAAGAAGCTTACTGGCTCGTTTATAGGGCACGCCGTCTAAGCGGATTACGCATGACCAATAACCAACAGGACACACTCGAAATGGATCTAATGATCCGAAAACCTTCCGAATCTGTCAGACGTTGGTGGACAAACCTTCCGGATGATTACCACGCAGACGATCCAACCGAGCAGCCTTTCCGTATATTCACCACAAAACGAATGTCCAACGCGAGTAGAGGATTGTTTGGCTACTGGCGTCTCCAAGACGGCTCAATCCGAAAGGTTCGTGAAATCATGGAGGTTAAAGCGGATGGTACATGGACATTCGAGATTCCCAGCCATCCATTGGGTCTAAGGGTCTTCGACGAGTTTTCCGCAAAGGCAATTCTGGGCGGCGGAGTCACAATGCTACATATTCGTTGCGTTCTCTCCGCGCTCGAGCCCAACGCCAGTGCTCGAATACCCGCCCAGAAAGAGAGGATGAAGCAGGTTTGGAGGAGGGCGGCGGAGATTTGCGAACGCGACGCACCCTCAATTCTCTAATTACCTCAATCCTAAATGGCTTAACTCGGTGATATGTGCGTAGGACTGGTGTTCTGCTTAAAGAGTGCAGCGCTGGGAGCCTGCCCACTAAGTGACACCATTCTGCATGGACTTCCTCCACTCTATCTGTATTTTCGTTTTCCTTTCGGTTCTCTGTCATAATCCAATTTCTCTCCATATCCTGTGTAGGCTCGCTGAGCTTTGTCAAGCGTTTGTTGAACTCCTTGATTGGGGCTGGCACCGCGATTCATGAGGTTTGCTCGGTGAAGCCAGTATATTTCGATCAATGATGATCTACGGTCTTAATGGGGTTATACCTGAAACGGGAGCGCCACTTCTCACCCCACTTTCTCAATTCTTTGAGTACGGGTTTGAGCTCATAACCCATCTGCGTCAGGGAATATTCCACGCGAAACGGTTGCAAACTTACGACTTTTCGCTCGACGAGTCCGGAGTTACCGAGCTGTTTCAATGTGAGTGAAAGTTCCTTGGAGTTTGTTGTTCCTATTCGTTTGAGGAGCTCGTTGAACCCAAGAGGAGAATCTGCAAGGTATCTGATAACGAGGAGCTTCCACTTGCTACCGATGACGTCGACGGAACCCACTATGGGACACGCAGTGTCTCCAACCATCTTTTTACCATCGGTCACGGTTCATCAAGTGGTATAAACACTATTTGATAGCAAAAAGCTTTTCGATAATAATTTGGTATCAAGTAGTGAAAAGAAATGAACGTACTGACAGTGTCTTTGGGTCTGTTGCTCTACAGGGTGTTCTTTGCGGCGCTGATTATACCACACGCGATACCGAAGTTTTCAAGTAAAAGCCGGCCACAGCTCAAGCAGGCCATGTCGCAGATGGGACTAAGAGGCCTCCTCGACATAGGCGGTCTTATCGAAGTCCTGGGAGGCGTAGCGGTGCTCCTTGGCTTTCTCTGGATTATAGCAAGCTGGGTTCTCGTAATCTTCGGAATAGGCATTACAGTGATAGCCAGGACAAAGTTCAAAAAACCATTTCTGACTCTTACGCAATCCGGCTACGATTTCGAGTTGTTTTATGTTGCAAGCGCAATCCTCTTTGTGCTCACAGGACCCGGTATATTTTCGGTCGACTACCTGCTTTCGATACCTTCCACGATATAGTCGCTCAGTAACCCACTCTATAAGACGACCTAACAAGCTACGAAACAGGCAGTCGCCCTTTTTGAAACTGATACCGCTTATCGCGCCGATTCCTGAGGTTCGTCCTACAGAAGGTCTACTGGCTCAAGACTGGCGTGTCGTGTTTGGACATTAAACAGTCCCTTATGAGGCTAGAAGGCCTAGGTGAGAGGTCCACGGATAACCACATATTAGCTGGCCCCACCTCACCTAACATAACACTAACCTCTACTAACCCAGCCTCCCATCCTTTACCCTCATTGGGTTACTGGGCCTCCCACCTACCTAGCTACTACTTGGGTCGTCTGCAACTCAACGCCATTGCTCTTAGAGGTCCCGCCTAACCCTACCCCGCGCTACCCAAACCGTCCAAGCACCACTAGCTAACCTAATATTGAGTTGACCTGAACGCCGCACTGAGCATCGCAGGGCTCGGCTCACTCAAAGCGGAGTGGGCACACCGAATATGCGCCGCGGAGACTCGCGGGGTGCCTCTCAAGACGGGGTGTCGGCTACGTGTCTTTGAAGCGGGAGCCTCCACCCCTTCAGAATGAAGAGGACGTCAGCCAATTAGGAGGGAGAAGCCGCTCATCGGTATCTAAAGTTAACAGTCACCATACCTTTACCTGCGTCGGAAGAAGTTTCAGAAACACTTGCGAAGGGTGAAAAGGTTAAAGTTGGGCACTGTACTCGGCGGTTCGCAGCTGAATACGTGGCCACAGTTTTCTCGAGTATTCGGTGCAAAGTCCCACCAAAACATTTATTGGCGTTTGTGGGCTTGTCTGCGCATGGCCAAGGCCGCTAAAGAAGCGCTCAAAAGGATCACCGCCCCCGAGTTCAGGGCAATCGTTCGCGAAGAGATAGACTACTTCAGAAAAGAATTCAACGCCAAATTCGACGGCCTTACAGCCAGAGTAGAGGCGACTAATCAGCGCATCGACTCTCTTGAGAGGAGTGTGAATCAGCGTATAGACGCCACGAATCAGCTTATTGAGGCGACTAATCAGCGCATCGACTTGGTCAAGGATCAGGTGAGTGAGCTCCGCCAGCTTCTGCTCCAAGTTGTGGAGGTAAGGCTAAAGCCGCCGGCCGCCAAGCAAGAAACGGATAAGACATAGGCTCCTGTCCTAGTGAGTGACCATTGCCCACGCGGCGTTAGAGATGTTTGAAGAAACTCAGTGTTCCGCTTCGCATGGGTTTCAGCCACTGAGGTCCATGTCACCTTCTCAATTTCCCTATCGCTCGGCGTCTCATTAACAGCCTGAAACCCATCTCGGGTAATGAACATTTTACCTCGCTAGCCATGGTTTGAGCAAGAAGCCTTCTGTACTGCGTTTAGAGGTATTCTTTCCTCGCAAAGACAAACCAGTTCACCTCAAAGAAAGCCGCTGTGCACGTTAAAAAAAAGCTGTTTCTCGAAGGTGGGTAGAGCCGAGACCGCGGGAGCCGCTCAAATGGTGACCTGAAAATCGCTGCGAAGCTGGCTAAGCGCGCAGTCCCAGAAGTTGTCTTTGCGAATCACAGCGGAAGCAACGATTTTTCCTTTGAAGCTAATTCCGAACAAAAATCCCTTGGCTTTTCTCGGGCGCATGCGTACACTGGGCTTATATTTGTTGGCTCAAACACTTGGTCGGTGAACCTGTTTGGGTGTCAAGTTGTCTTCCAAAGCGGTTGAACTCATCGAGGGAAAGAATTTCGCACATATTGCCACTGTTAACTCCGACGGATGGCCACATGTGACCACTGTGTGGGTTGATCACGACGGCGACTATATTTTGGTGAACACGGCTGCCGGTAGAAGGAAACACAAGAATCTCTCGAAGGATCCACGCGTATCTTTGGCGATAGTCAACACTTCCAACCCATACGAAGCCGTGTTTATACGTGGCAGAGTCACCGAAGCCGTGGAAGGCAAAGAGGCCGAAGCTCATATACACAAACTCAGCAAAAAGTACACCGGAAGAGACCAGTACCCGCTTGCCCCAGGCGAAAGAAGAGTGATGTATAGAATAGAACCGCTGAAAGTCATGACTTGGCCACCGTCCAAATGAGCCTGACCTCCCGCAGTGCCTCCGTGTTGGATAACCTTTACGTGTGACGGCCTTTTCGAGTCTTTTTTTCGGTGGGAGCGGTTCTTCAAAGGTTCACACAGCAGGTACGAGCTTTGTGTCGACAAAAAACTCGGGGACTCTACCTTCTCACTTGGATTCGTCCAACTAATCAGGTAAGCTTGAATCTTCTAGTGCCGCGAACTTTGTTTCAATGGATGAGAACGTTGGGTCTCAATGGGACTGGTACATGCTGCATTCCAGCTCGTATTGGGCCTTCATAAATACTCGAATAAGACGGTACCGGTGACCCCGACTCCCAGCTCGGTACCAGCTTGGACCACTTTTCGAATTTTTCGAGTCTTCCACAAGTGTGAATCGCCGTGATTTAAACCAAGCAAAAATGTGAGACCCAGCTTGGATATCCGAGTCGCTAAAGATTGGGGCGGAACTCTGGTTGAATTTGCATATAATTGAGCAGAAAATTTGAAATCCGCTTATCTCCATGGACCGAAAAGTAATCTTTATGGACACAAAAATTGTTTTAGCTGCAATTATAATAGTAGTGCTCGGAGTATCCACGGCTTACCTAGCTTTCTCCTATGGCTCCGTGACCGCTAAGCTCAGCTCATATCAGGCCACGTTGAGCCAGGTTCAATCTCAGCTTTCAAGTGTCAGAAGCGACACAGTGCTGGCGCTTGCCATGAGTCACTGGAACAACATAGCCATCGAAAACGTTACCGCCATAATGGGCGAGTACGCCTCCAACGCTACGTTGCACTGGGTGGGAGGGCCGCTCACTGGAACCTACAGCGGCGTATCCCAGATTTCGTCCACATGGACAAAGTTCACTGGTTTATACGAGGCAGTTTTCTGGTACGCGGTGGCTCCGCCAGTAGTGGTCGAAAGCGGCCAAGGTTACACTGCGACAGCGACCTTGCAGTTTGTGGTCACACCCACAGACGACCCCATACACACTTATATCCTCAATGTTACAGAGACACTCGAATACCAGGCTTCAAATGGAACTTACACGCTTGTGAACGAAGTCTGGATGGTTAAACCACTCGACCTCAGCGTTGCGTTGGCGGGTTACCCCACCAGTCAAGCTCTACAGAATGAAATGTTGCTCTCACAGGCCTATGCTCACTGGAACGCCATAGCAATAGAAAACGCGTCGCTTGTGACATCTCAATATGAATCGAACGCCACGCTCACATGGGTCGGCGGCCCTCTGAGTGGTAACTATACGAGTCCTTCGATGATCAATCAGACTTGGAGCAGGTTTTCTAATCTCTACGTCTACGTTGTGTGGTACGCGGTTACGCCTCCAAGTGTTACGCTAAGCGGCGCCACCGCCAAAGTTACAGCATATCTGCAGTTCGTGGTGTTCCCGTTCCCAACTAGCAGTAACCCCACGCCGCATTCATACGTTTTGAACGTCACCGACACGTTGGTGTACCACTATTCCACGTCAAACGCTTCTTGGATGCTCGACCAAGAAATCTGGATGGTTCATCCAATACCCATATCCAGCGTGGCTCCCGGTTACACCCCATCGAACTACAATTCCACTGCGTGAACCCACCTTCTCTCTTTTTTGGTGGTCAATCTGCTGGGATTGCTTTGGAGTCTGAATATAACGCTTGAATCTCTGACACTCTTCTTTTCGCTCATACTGATACACGGCTTCCTCGGAGGATTTAGGAGAACAAGGAGCAAGTTCACAGTTGGGCTCACCGCCTTATCCCTTATGCTCGCAGCCCAAGCAGCCGCGTCGATCTACTCCTACGCTTATTTTTCAGGGCACTACGGCGCGAATCTGGGTTTACCACTTCTGGTAATGAGTTCACTGGAATTGTTGGTGGTCACCGTCCTGTTCTACTTGTCGTATCAGTGAATAGCGGAAACGCGTTATTGCTTGGCTATCCAAATGAGTACGATAAAGCTCGCAAGGTCGAGTGTACTCACCGCTAGTAGAGGAATGGCCACGTCAGCCGAATACGCAGCCGAGAGGTGGTAGTACACACCGACGGAAGTAAGACTCTGAGCAAACAATAGTCCCGAAAGCAAAGCGAGACCCACGCTGAACTTCGACTTAACACTAGTGGCTCTTCTCAGGTACAACGCGAAGACCCAAGCGGTGAGTACAACGCTCACCATGGCTGTGCCCAAATCAAGAGTCCACACTGGCCCCGTAGCCATATCTTGTCACCAAACCCTCCTAACCTTATTTAGGCCTATCTGCCCATCTACGATCTGCATGAACACGCTGCTGTTGTCCATAAAAGTCTTCGATGGGAAGTAAAGGGTGCCGTACTTCGGGCCCTCTGCAACCACCAAGCCGTTTTCTAACAGTATGTTCAAATGGTGAGTAATCGTCCTGTAATTCACGTTCATCGCCTCGGCTAATTGGTGCGCATTCATCGGGTTTTGGTTGATGAGCTTTAATATTTTGGCTCTCATTGGGCCTCCGCGAGATCCGGCAACAACCCACCAGAACAGGTGTTCCACCGAACGAAACGCGGGGCTCATTCACCAACACGCAACCAACAAATAACTATTTTTCTCCGACTAATATTTTTTGGTTTGTTGACGGGTCCAAGGAACCCCCAGTTTTGGCCCATACAAAGTTTCGTTCACGCTCTAAATACTGAGCAGCCCATTAGAAAAGTGCTTGGTATCAGCTGGGTTTAAGCCTTGCTCTGTGACCCGCTGATGTGGCAAGGTAACCAATGGGTAAAAATGCGGTAAAGATGTAGACGTAGTTGGGGTTGAACACGCTCACCGCAGCCCCCAAGAGGGGACCCGTAAAGAAACCCGCCCCAAGAGAAGTTTCGAGGAGACCCGTTTTCATCGCTGTGTTTCCAGTGGACAAAGCGTTAGTGAGGGCTGAGTGGAAAAGTGTGCCCCACCCCATGCCCACCAAAATCATTGTAAGAAGTTGCGCGGTTGCGTTCGTGGTTACGGAGGCGACCGCTATAAAGGAAGAACAGAGGTAACCCAGAGCCGTCAGACGGTTTCCGTTCACCAACTTCTGGATCCTGTTGGACAAGACGAACATGGCTGTCCTCGAAGTGCCTGCGCTGCCAACCAGCACCCCTATGAGGATGTAAGCCAAGCCAGCTTTGGCGAGGTACGCAGGGTACAGTGTCAGAATCACCGAGGACACAAACGCAGAGGTGTATGCGGGTAAGGCCACTTCGTCAAGCAATGGACGCGTGAAATTAAGGCCCAGCCTCCCTGTTTTGAGGCGGGGCTGCCTCGGCATGGAAATATATCTGTAAACGAAAAACAGCTCGGTCAACTCCATGAGTAAGGCGGAGACAAAGGGTGCTCTCAGTCCCAGCATCGCTATCAGGTAGCCAGCCGAAAAGGGCGCTGTTAGGGCGGCGGTGCTCCAGCCAGTGTTATACCACGGCACCATCGAAGACGTTGCTCCTTGCCTTGTGGAGGGAACGGTGTCCGCCAAGGGCCAAAAGACTCCCAGCGCAACACCTTCGGCCAGTCTCGTGAAGAAGAACAGGTAAGGGTCGCGCACCACCAAGTAAAGAGAAATTATTGCTGTGTAGCACGCAAGAGAAAACAGCAATGCGTGTCTTTGTCCGATTCTCTCGTATAACCGCGGGGAGAACATCGCCGTGAAAACATAGGAGAGACCGTAGGCAGCGCCGATTAGACCTATGAGTGCTTGGGAGGCGTGAAGTGCCTGTGCATAAAGAGGAACCGTGAACGACACGGTGTTCAACGCGAGCTCTACGAGAAAAGCGAACACAAGCACCCTAAGCCGCTGGTTCAGGTCTCCTGAGACGCTTCCACTGAACCACTGCCTAACCTGCCCAAAGCTGTTCACAACGCTTTTGCGGGATTCGCCTACTCGTTTGTTTGGCTCTGCCACCGTGACCATTGGATCGCACTCCTTACCGGGTTACGTTTGTTCGATTTCCGTGTGTTCGGCTCCCCCGGTCTTGGACTTCGAGGCGGCTTTGACGCGTGCTCTTCGCATCAAAGCTAGGGCCGTTCCGTAGGCGACCAGCGTCGCAACGATGAGCACTTCGCCGTACCCTCTGTAGGGATGGATCACCCCGCATGGGTAGGCGCAGGAGCCGTTGTATGAGGCGTATGTGTCCAAGGCGACGCCCACTATCAGGGGAATCAGAAGAAAAATCAGTAGCTGAGCCTGCCGCGAACGCCTCGTGGGAAACACCCTTCCGCTAACTTTTGAGTGCCTTGACGAGTTCGGGAACGATTTTATAGAGGTCTCCGACCACATAGTAGTCGGAATTAAGAGATATTGGGGCGTTGGGGTCCTTGTTTATGGCCACCACGGTCCTCGAGTCCCGCATACCCGCTATGTGTTGAACCTGACCGCTTATGCCCACAGCCACGTAGAGCTTTGGCCTCACCTTGTGACCCGACAAGCCGATCCACTGGTCGTCAGACAGCCAGCCTAGGTCCGCCGCCAACGGTCTTGAGCCGCCAACCGCGGCGCCGAGCGCCTTTGCGAGTTCCTCTATCATGGCTAAGTCCTCTTTCTTCTGGATTCCCCGTCCCACTGCGACTATGCGCTCAGCTTCCTCCAGTTTGACAGAACCGCCTCCCTCCTTCTTTTTCAGTTCGAGCGTAACCATCGCCGATGCTCCGCTGAGTCTCACCCTCTCGACCTGTCCTGCGACCTGCGTCACTTCGGCGGGCTGAACGGTTGCCGGCTGAACGCTGACCACTGAAGGTAACCCGAGCAACTCCTCTGTTGCGACGCCGTTGCCGCTGAAAACCATTCTTTCAACCGCGACACCCGAATCGGTGAACTCAACTTTTCTGCACTCGGTGGCAACCGGTGCATCCATTTTGGCTCCCAGCCTAGCCGCCACCTCTTTTCCCAGCTTGGTGGCCCCGATAAGCACAAGACTCAGCTGCGCGGGGAACAGTCCCTGAAGAGTCCGCGTGATGCTGTCGGGTTGCTGCTCCTGCGGCACAGCTGGTTCCAAAAGGTAAACCTTTGTGGCGCCGTAAACCAGCAATTTCTTCGCCTCTTCCTCACCAATATTTCCTGTTGTGACGCACACAACCTCGCCGCCCTCCGACAACCCGTGTCCCAGCGTAGCCATCTCAGAAGCATTGGCCGCCGACTCCGAGTAGCAGAGAATGTTTCTCTTTACCATTTCAGATCACACCGTCCCGTTTCAGGTGCTGCACCAAGGCTTGCGCCGCTTCCCCGGGTTTGCTCCCGTCTATCACAACGTGTTTGCGGTCGGTTTTTGGGGGAACCACTTTTCTCACGACGACGACGGGTTTCAGCTGCGACGGGTTCAAACCAAGCTGCTCTGGGCTGACCTGCTTGATTTCCTTCTTCGACGCGGCCAGAATCGACCTGAGCGTGGGTAGCCTGGGCTGATTTATTTCTTGCGCCACAGTTACCACCGCCGGTAGCTTCGCTTTGACCACGTGCACACCGCTTTCAAGGTCTCTCTCAACCACCACCTCCGCGTCGTGAACCTCCAGTTTTCTGACATATGTGAGAGCGGGTGCGCCAAGCAACTCCGCGAGTCGGGGTCCCACCTGAGAACTGTAGTGGTCCACGCTTCCTTCACCCATGATCACCAAGTCGAAGGGTCCCAGCGCCCCGAACAGCTTGCTGAGAACCAGCGCCACGCCTCTGCTGTCAAATTCCTGCAGGGACGGCTCGGTTACATAGTGCGCTTCGTCGGCACCCATGGACAAGGCTTCTTTCAAAACTTCTCTAACCGAGGGTTGACCCACGGAGACCGCGACCACTTTGCCACCCATTTTCTCCTTGATTCGTATGGCCTCCTCCAAAGCGTTTTTATCAAAGTCGTTCATTTTGCGTGGAACACCCACGGTTGTCAGAGTACCGGTGTCGCGGTTGATTCTGACCGAATCAACGTCCACGCTTTGCTTTACGCTAACCAACACGTTTACCATCGGAACCACTGTGAAGCAGACCAGCCGATAACATAAAACTTACTCTTTATCGAACTCGCACACTGCCGAGTGTCAACGACGCGCGCTCAAAGCTGAAACCAGCATGAAGTCTGGGCGCATCGGCGGGCTAAGCCGAGACCCGCTGACGCTTTTGGGCTGTTACCAAATCAGAATCAGCTTGGTCCAGTTCGGTTCGGTTCGGTTCGGTTTAGTGAGAGTCGCAAAGAGTTGGGTTTGGTCGCCGCTTGTTGGCGGGTGATTCAATCGGGACTTTTTCTGCTAGTACCTCAAAAAAGTTTTGTTCGCCGACGCTCGACTCTACCGCTTTGAGGCTTTCAGGAAGTTGCTGAGCATCCTACTTCCAAACTGGGTGTGTTCAACTTCGACGTGGAACTGAACACCGTAGATGTGGGAGTCGGAGCTTTTCACTGCCTGATACTTTGTGTCACCGCTTTGAGCCAATACCTCAAATCCGCTGGGAAGAACGGCCACCTCGTCGTTGTGGCTCAGCCAAGCCGTGAACCTTTGGGGTACAGAGTCAAAGAAGGCGTCCCTCTTTACTACTTGTACTTCGACTGGCCCAAACTCTGGTTGAGACGCGGACACAACTTTTCCCCCAAACAGTTGGGCGATGAATTGGTGTCCGTAGCAGATGCCCAAAACCGGCTGCTGGGCTCTCTTCAGAACCGCCGAGAGGTTTTGCGAGGCGGGGTCGCCCAAGCCGAGTCTGCCGGGCCCTCCTCCAACTATGAAGGCCGAAGCGTCCATCATTTCTGAGAGCGGCGTCTCCAAAGACCTGAGTTTCACGTCGTATCCCAGCTCGGACACTCTGCGGCAAATCATGTGATTATACTGGCCGCCGGGACCCAAGACGTAGACTGCGCCCATGTCCAACGTACTCCAAAAGGAGCCGTATAGGCGTTTCTAACCCGAATCCGTAGAGCTGCTCACGTCAACTCCTTCAGGTCTGGAAGCCGTCTCAAGAAGCGATTGCGTCTCGGCGCCTTCGGCGTCGGAAAGAGTTACGCGTCTAGGCACCCGGTTCAAAGCCTATGGCTTGGGCACATGTTTAATACGTGTGTGCGACTATCTGATTGTGGCCCACATGAAGATGTATTCCAGATCCGGTGACGCGGGCGAAACCTCTCTTTACGGCGGTCTACGTACAAAGAAGGTGGACGTCAGAGTTGAGGCGTACGGCTCGGTTGACGAGCTCAGCTGCGCGTTGGGTGTTGCGCGTAGCCTAACAGGGAACCAAGAAATCAAACGAATAGTTTTCGGCGAACAACTGAGACTTTTCAGAGTGGCCGCGGACCTAGCCACGCCCATGGATGTCAAGACTCCCAAGCCAATTAAGAGAATAACTGAAGAGGATGTAAAACAGCTTGAAGAAATCATCGACTCGATTCGGATCAAGCCGCTCGACAAATTCGTGGTGCCCGGGGCAACCGCTGCGTCCGCTCAGCTGCACTTTGCGAGAACCGTTTGCAGAAGAGCGGAGAGGGCGGTTTGGAGACTTCTTTCGGAGACTCAGAACGCCAATCGCAGCGTGGCCGTTTTCCTCAACCGGCTGTCCACGCTCCTGTTCGTTCTCGCGCGTTACGCCACCGACTCCGAGGGCGCACAGGAGGACCTGTGGCTCCCCGACGTCTAAACAGACCCTTCAGGCGAGGGTTTCGCGGGACAGTGTCACAGCCGTTGGAAACGCTTTTGAATGGACACGTGTTCCCGACGTGTACAACATGATTTTGTCGGATTTCGACCTGAAAAACTACATAGCCGCGGGTCGACTGAAAATCGATCCAGTTTTCGAAGACACAATAAGGGAAAACGGAGTGGATCTACGCTTGGGTTCGCAGATCGCGCGGCTGAAGACGGCCAAACAAGTCTTTGACACCCGCGGGCGAGTTGATTACGACGGTTTCTACAAGATTGAAGACGTCGACGATTTTCTGCTTGAGGCGGACGAAAAGATTCTTGTGACCACCATGGAAAGAGTGGGGCTCCCCTCAGACCTGATGGGATTCGTTCAGCTACGCTCCTCCTTCGCCAGAACGGGTTTGCTTCTCCCCCCAACAATAATTGACGCGGGCTTCGACGGAAACATAACCATAGAAATAAGGGGAACCTCTTTTCCCGTAAGGCTGTACAGGGGTCAAAGGTTCGCGCACATAGTTTTCTCAAAGCTCACCACGCCGCTTGAAAAACCATACGGCGGAAAATACCAGGGACAAACCGGCGTCACGCTGCCAATATTCAACGACAGGGAGAAGAGTAAATAGACGGCGAGGCGCGTTGAAGGGGGCAGTGATTGCTCAGAGTTGGACTGAAGCTGATGAGAAGGCATTTGGCTGAGCTCCCTTCAACCCCAGCTTTGCGTTTACACGTTCTGAGTGACCGAGGCGTTGTGTGAAATTGGGCGGCATAGTGGTGGGAGCCATAGTTCACCTGACCGACTCGCAGGGGAAGGTTCTGCTTCAAAGAAGAAAGACCGGTGCGCTCGCTGGTTACGTGGGCTTGCCGGGAGGCAAGGTGAACTATGGGGAAGACGTGGTCTCAGCTGGTCTCAGAGAGCTCCGCGAGGAAACGGGTCTCATCGCCGAGGACGCCCGACTCGCCGGCGTTTATTCGGAGGTCAGCTTCGTGGACGGCTCGGCGGACGCCCACTACGTTTTGTTTGTTGTTGAGTCGAGCAGGTTTCGCGGCGAGTTGTTAAAGGAAACAGAGGAAGGAGCGAACTTCTGGGCAAAAAGGGAAGAGGCGGCCTCTCTCAGCAGGGTTTTACCCGACCTCTTCTTTGTTTTGGACGAGGTGCAGCGCGCACCCTTCGTGAACCACTTGACCAGAGTGTTCGAAGACGAGAAGGGATACGTGGTCACAGGTGATGGAAGAAGATACCCCGATTCGCAGCGTCACGGCGGTTGACTCTCACTGCCACGTTTCGGACTCTCTGTTTGACCCAGACAGAGAGGCGGTGGTCGAAGACTGCGGGAAACGCGGAATCCTTTTGTTCGACTCAGCGTTGACCAAAACCCATTTGGCGAAGTCGCTGGCCTTGGCTCAGAGATTCGCGCATGTCAAGCCAACCGTGGGCTGGGAGCCCGCCAATCTGAACCGCGGCGAAGCCTTGGAGTTCCGCGACTTGCTGCTCGAGTTCTCCGACAAAGTGTTGGCTGTTGGCGAAGTGGGTTTGGACAGGTTCCTGTGCAGAGACCGCGAGCAGTGGAGCAGCCAGGAAGAAATTCTGAGAATATTCATGGAAGCCGCCGACAAACTGGGCAAACCCTTGGTGATTCATTCGCGTTCCGCTGGAAAAGCGTGCATCGAACTGTTGGTGTCCGCCGGCTTCAACTCGGTGCTGATGCACGCATACGACGGCGCTTCACAGTACGCAGTGGAAGCCGCGAAAAAGGGGTTTCTGTTCTCCGTTCCCCCTTCCGTTGTGAGGTCGGAGCAAAAAGTGAAACTCGTAAAAAGACTTGGGCTCAACAGCCTCGTCTTGGAGTCGGACGCGCCGGTGCTGGCGCCGGTGCGAGGAGAAAGAAACGTGCCTCAGAACGTGTTTGTCTCGGCTCACAAAATCGCCGAGTTAAAGGGTCTCAGCGTTGAGCAGGTTCTGCGTGAAACCACCGCCACCGCCCTGAAGTTTTACAGGCTCCTGTGACACTAAGCTTAATTTGCTTACGCGGTTTCGCTAAGCGATGCACATCTCTCCTCGTGCAAAAATAGGCAGAAACGTTCGGTTCGAATATGAGTGTCGGGTCTACGGTGCATCCGTGATTGAAGACGGCTGCTTCGTCGGCAACGCCTGTGTGCTGGGACACCCGCGTCGAGCCAACCTTTTGAAGGCCGCCGCACAGAAAGACGTTTTGTCCGCCTTCGACGAGTTGAGTGCTGGCTGCGTGCTGGGTTCGAACACGGTTGTTCGAAGCGGCGCCGTCATATACGAGGCAACACGGCTAGCCGAGTCAGTTGAAACGGGTCACGGCGTGCTCATCCGCGAAGACGTGGAAATCGGTAAGAATTCGAGGCTGGGCTCGGGAAGCATAATCGACGGCAGAGTCACGGTTGGTTCAAGCGTAAACATCCAGTCAGGGGTGTATCTTCCGCCGGGAACAGTAGTGGGCCACAGAGTGTTCTTGGGGCCGTGCGTCACGGTGACAAACGACCTCTACCCTCCCTCTCCACTGGTTTCGGGGGTCACCATAGAGGACGACGCGGTTGTGGGAGCCAGAGCCGTTCTTATAGCGGGTGTAAAAGTGGGCAGAAGAGCCGTGGTGGCGGCGGGTTCGGTGGTCACAAAAGACGTTCCCGAATCCGTTGTCGTGGCGGGTGTTCCCGCCACAAAAATCAGGAGCCGAGAAGAGTTCGACGCCAGACGGGCCAGGTACTTGGAGTCTCACTCAGGCGCCCACGGCTCATGAGGCATTCCGAATCACACGCACCCGCGTACCGCTGAAAACTTCGGCTTCATAAAGCTTATACATAGTTATAACAGGCTTGAATAGGAGCTTATTATGACGCCGCAGAAAACCGCGCTTGTTACCGAGAAAGCCGTGGTCTACAACCCCTACGAAACAGCCGTTCAGCAACTCGAGAGGGTTGCGAAGGTGATGAAACTCGACAAATCCGTCGTGGAGATTTTAAAGTACCCCAAAAGGGTTTTAACGGTTTCCATACCCGTCAAAATGGACGACGGTTCCATCCGTGTTTTCACTGGCTACAGGAGCCAGCACAACGACGCTTTGGGCCCTTTTAAAGGAGGCGTTAGATACCACCCCAACGTGACCATCGACGAAGTAAAGGCGCTTTCCATGTGGATGACTTGGAAATGCGCCGTGGCGGGCATCCCTCTTGGAGGTGGCAAAGGGGGAATAGTGGTTGACCCACACAAGCTTTCCGCGGGTGAACTCGAAAGACTCTCCCGAGGCTACTTTGCGGCCATTTCAGGCATAGTGGGCCCATACCAAGACATACCCGCACCAGACGTGTACACCAACTCTCAGACAATGGCTTGGTTCATGGACGAATACAGCAGGGTGAAAGGGTACAACAACTTCGGCGTTGTAACGGGCAAACCGCTCAGCGTGGGAGGGTCTCTTGGAAGAGACACGGCCACTGCAAGGGGTTTGTCCTTCGTGGTCGAGGAAGCGAGCAAAAAGCTAAAAATCGAAATGGGCAAAGCCACGGTCGCCATTCAGGGATACGGCAACGCGGGGATGTACTCCCACAAGTTCATCGAGGAACTCGGAGCAAAGGTTGTCGCGGTGAGCGACTCAAAGGGTGGCGTCTATAAGGCGGACGGCATAGACTTCAAGAAGATGGAGACCCACAAACAGAAAACCGGCTCGGTGTCGGGTTTTCCGGGAGCCAAAGAAATAACCAATGAGCAACTCTTAGAGTGGGACGTGGACATACTGGTGCCCGCCGCACTGGAAAACCAGATAACCTCTGGAAATGCGTCCAAAATCAAGGCTCGGTTGGTGGTCGAAGCAGCAAACGGTCCCACCACGCCCGAAGCCGACGACGTGCTGAAAGACGAGGGGGTGACCGTGGTTCCGGACGTGTTGGCCAACTCCGGCGGCGTCACAGTGTCCTATTTTGAATGGGTTCAGAACCTCCAGAACTATTATTGGACCGCCGAAGAAGTGGACGCCGCTCTCAAAAAGAAGATGGCCGCCGCCTTCAAAGAGGTCTGGGACACCTCGCAGAAGTATAAGGTGGACATGCGTCAGGGAGCCTACATCTACGCGATCGACAAAGTCGTGAACGGGATGAAGGCGAGAGGCTGGGTCTGAAAAGCTTCTCAACCCCTCCCATTTTTAACCGTGTTCAGTAAAGCCTATTTGGATACCCGCCGCTCTCCTTTTAAAAAATGCCGTACACCATAGAGTGTGTCCAAGACAAAGCCGATTTAACCGAGAAGAGAACCCTGATGACTTGGAAGGCGGCCATGAGTCTTGCGCTCGAAGTGTATCCCGAGGGTGCCCAGTTCTTCGCCGAACTCGAAAAACCCCACGTGGCGATACCCAGAGAAGTCCTGGCTTGGCGCGTCGCTCTCAACAGAATAAGGGTTATGCCAAAAAAAGAGCTGCCGTTTGACGTCAGAGACTACGAGGAGGACTGGTACGTTGATTACGAGGCCATAGCCAGAAAGCTCAACACAAGCGTGGAACACGTAAGCATCATGATTCGCTCAGCCGACAAAAACGTGATGGCGAAAACAGTTGAGGAAATCGTGAATTCCACGCTGCATTCAAACCAGCTCAGACACGAAATCGCGCTGAGCGACAGGTCACGCTTCAAAGATGAGTGACATTTGCACGCCCACCCACGGTTCCGTCGCCCAAAAACCGTTGAACCCTTCATCCGAATCGGAGACCCGCGATGAGCGCTTCCCCGTTCGACGAATCCCTCAACCCGTCCAAGCTGACCCCCGAAGCCTTGGCGGCCCAAATCCGAGGATGGGTGGCGCGAACAGTTCAAGACGAAGAAGTCTTGGCCGCGGTTTCCGGCGGCGTTGACAGCGCGGTCGCAACCCTGATAGCCTCCCAAGCGCTGGGAAACAGGGTTCACCCCCTGCTCTTGGACACAGGGTTCCTACGCCAAGACGAGCCGGTGCTCGTAGAGAAACTGTTCAACTCTGCTTCGTGTGTGCCGCTGAGAGTTCTGAGGGTGGAGCAGCGCTTCTTCGAAGCCACCCAGAATTTGGAGGACGCCGAAGCCAAACGCGTGGCCTTCCGTGAAACGTTCTACTCTGTTCTCAAAGAGCAAGCCGAAGAAACGGGTTCCAAATGGCTTCTTCAGGGAACAATCGCGCCCGACTGGATCGAAACCGCGGGGGGCATAAAAACCCAGCACAACGTTCTGACCCAAATAGGCGTCCGCTCAGAAGAAAAGTACGGCTTCAAGCTCCTCGAACCCTTGGCTCAGCTCTACAAAGACCAGGTAAGAGCTTTGGCCCAACACCTCGGGTTACCCGAAGAATTCGTGCGCAGACAACCCTTTCCGGGCCCAGGGCTTCTGGTCAGGGTGCCCGGAAAAGTTTCGAAGCGTAAACTCGAGTTGCTAAGACGGGTCACGGCTCTCGTCGAGCAGAGACTATCGGTGTTCGAGCCGTCGCAGTGGTTCGCCGCGGTGTTCGATGCGCCTCAGAGACTCGCGTCTGAGGTGGTCACGGGTTCGGTGAACTGGGAGTTCAAACAAAGAGTCACAGGCGTGCGGGGAGACGCCCGTGTCTACGGCAGCCTGCTCAGCGTTGGTCCAGCCAGCGATGCACCCATAAAGCGGTTCGACCAAGAAGTGTATTCGCTGTATCAAAACCAGCGCACGGCTCTCAGAGAGCTTTCAAACTCGAAAACTAGGTTTTCAAGGCTGTGCATAAGATTCGCAGCCAAAAAAGACTCGTCGACGGGTTACTCCTTGGTGATAAGAGCGGTTAAAACATCGGATTACATGACCGCCGACGTGTTGAAGCCGCCTTACGCCGAGCTCAAATACTTGGCTGAAGAATTGTTGGAAGCCGATGAATCAGTTGTGGACGTCCACTACGACGTGACCCCGAAGCCCCCCGCAACCATAGAGTACGAATAGTCGAGCTTTTTGCTTGAACCCCAATCGGTCGGCTCGGCGTGAGGCGAACAGGCACTCGGCGAACACTGACCCCGATTCAGAGAGTCTAACACCTGTTTTGGCTGCAAACGCTGTGCTTGCGCAGACCCCTTTATGAGTTGAATCACGCGCTCAGAGCTACGCTCGGCGCTTCGTGGCTCAGCGCGTCAAACAAGGAAATACGCGAAGAGAGAGGCAACGATCAGGGCTGCTCCCACGGCTTCCCGGGTGCTTACTCTTTCTTTGAGTCTCAGCGCGCCGAGCACCATCACCGCGGGAACATACATTTCGACGAGTAGAGGCGTGGCTACTGGCCTGAGCCCATAGGACACCGCGAACATGGCTGAGCCAACCCCGTTTGAAACCACTGCCACAGCTATCAACGCGAGTCTGCGCGGCGAGCCCACGGCGTACGCGAACTCGGCTCTCCGAACACGGAACACGTGTGATGTGAACGCCGAGAACAGCAGAGCCGCGGCCACAACCCACGCAAAGTAAAGAGACGGAGGATATGAAGACGGCAGAGTATAGTAAAACAGTATCCACATGGTCACCCACAAAAGGTTCGCGGCGAGAGCCGCCAACGCGTATTTGGACAACTTGGGCTTGGATGAACCCGAGTCCACGGACAGGGCTGCTACACCCAGAAACATGGGGGCAGCGGCCCAAGACACCTTAAACAGCAGTTTGGGGTCGAAGATTAAACTCGAAAAAAAGCTATCAACAACTGCTGGGAGCCGCCGATAGCGCTTATGAGCCCAGCCCTTTCGTGTTCAAGCGCGTAGTAGAGCAGATAGGACGCGCAGAGGTAGAGTAGGCCCAAGCCGGCGGCTTCAAGGAGAGGGGTCTCGGGTAAGACCAGAACGGGTGAAAGCAGGTGGGAAACTAGGAAGGACACGACCACTGTGCCGACTAGGTAAACTGGTACAAACGACCTGTAAAGCGGCGTCCCCACCCGAGCTTTGAGGTACGACCTCATGCAGAGGGGCATCGCGGTAAAGGCAGCGAGTGTCACAAGCGCGTATGGAAGAAAACCCATTGAGAAGCACACACAGAACCGGAGCCGAGAACATAAGCCTTACCTGAAAAACCCTGTTGCGTCGCCGACGCGGCAACTCGACGAGCAGAGAAGAGGTCCAGCAGTCTCAGAGTCGGGCCTTTTGCAGCGTGTTCGAACAGACAGGGGAAGCTTAGCGTTTCCAAACGCGGAGCCGAACACGCGCCGAGTGGTTCATACAGGTATCGCTGGAGCGTCACTGGGCGTGTAGGCGTGCGATAGGCGAGGCGGGGGGTGGGTGGGGGTGGTGGCCCGCCGAGAACTGCTTGTTCAGCGAAAACGCGGCCCCGCTCGGGGATACGGATTCGAATACCCCAACCCCTCCAAAAATGTTTGTGGATGTCTACGCATAGCCGATTCTGATTCGAACCCTTAACCCTTGACTCTTTTAATCGTTGTTCGCGGCGGACCCTAAGCGTCCAGCGACGCAAGAAAAATTGGGACACTTTCCTTGTTCAGCGTTATGTAGTCCGCTAGGTGCCGCGGCTTGGTTGAAGGGTGGTAGCCCCATTTAACTTCCAGTCCAAGCTGCTTGTTGTCCTGAACTACGACTATGTCGGCTTCACCCGCGTTTCGCCAGTAATACGCTTGGCTTCGTCGTCCAATGTGTGATGCAACAGTGGCCTCCACCAAGCAGGGCTGGTCCACTGGAGACGAAGAGAACGCCGAAAAGACGTGGTAGAGAAGAGGGTCCCTGAAATGTATTTTCCGGTTCTTCCTGTGCTGAACCCTGCCCGTGGGGTCGACCAGTCGCAGCGTTTGAGCCACGAGTAGGTCCTCGAGTGTCCCAACATAGGCCTCAGCTGTGTTGGGCGAACCAATAGACGTGTTTTTGGCCACGCCCAACCAGCTTACGGGCGCACACCTTGCCCTCAGCAGGAAACCCACCACCTCCTTCATATAGGAGTCGCTTCGCCCCACCTTCGACCAATCCACTCTGAGCCAGTCCAGCACGCTTCTACGCGTAGCCTCGGACACCTTGGCACGCGCCGCGTACTCTTTGACAGCTGCTGGGAAACCCCCGGAGTCAAGGTAGTCCCCAAAAAGTTTTGTGAGTCTGCGCGAAAACACTTTGTTCGCGTTGACCGCCTCCGCGGCTTTCTTAATGTTTCCCGCCCTGACCGGCTTCAATCCTTCCACGGCCTCAACAAACGAGGAAAAGGAAAGAGGCATCAGCTCAATGTCCACGCCCCCGCCGCGTCTGCCCGGAAACGACTCCCTGCCCCTCAACAACTCGATGCTCGCAGAACCAGTGACCACTACAGCATCGCGCCTAAACGAACCATCGTCAACCCTTGATTTCACAGCCCTCCACCAATCATCCACGAACGTGACTTCGTCCAAAAAAATGTAGGCCGTGGACACGTTCCAAGCCTTCTTCGAGTCCAGATAGGCGTCCAACACCTCGCCCAGCTCAACGTGATCCGTTAGCTCGTCACACGAAAAATAGAAAACCGCTTTCCCGCTGATTTTGCCCAGCAGCTCATGGATAACCAGTTTCACAAGAGTTGTTTTCCCCGCCTGTCTTGGACCCACCAAAAAGTTTAGAGAGAAAGGAGTAAGCGACAACAAGTCAATCTCGCGTGGCCTCCACTTTACAGCCGAATTCATCCACTCTATATAAGCCGGGTCCTCTTCACCGAACCACCAAGGGTTATACCTTTCAGACATATTCGCAATTCCACTGCAAAACAATATATATATGCATTTTCAGTCAAAGTGAAATAGCTCGGAACACAACCCTACGCGGACAAACCCGATTCTCAGACAAAAGATTTAAGAGAAACACCACGAGCTGGAAAGGCGTTCCACTTGGCACACGACGACACACATCAAACAACCGGTGTAACGCGGCCCGCCTTCGATTCAGGGGGCATAATCACCAAAAGCGCTGTGGGCGGGTCAGCTCAGCCCGCACCCGTGAGTGGACTCAAGCGCGGAGTGCTCTCCATGCCGCTCGCCCTCGCGCAGGGTCTGGCCACCAATGGACCCGCGGGGGACACCGCGGTTTATTTCGCGGGTCTCGCGGCTCTCGTCGGCGGTGCAATGCCGCTTCTCATATTGATTGCGTGGCTCGTGTATTTGGGCAACACGGTGATTGTGTATGAATGGTCAAAAGAGGTTGCGGCCGCCCACTCATGGGTCGCCTTTCTAAAAAGAGGGCTTGGCGAACCATTCGCGTTTCTCGGAGGATGGTTCTATTGGTATTACTACATGACGGGCTTTAGTGGCTATGCGGTGCTCGGTTTTGCTTCTTTTGCGTATCTCCTCTTTCCCTCAATTGGTGCGGCTTTCCCGTATCTATGGGTGCCCGTTACGCTTGCTCTTATAGGAGAATCCACGTACCTTGTGTATCGAGGAGTCAAACCCTCAACAACGTATGTGCTCGTCACGGGACTCGCCGAGGTGGTCTTCCTCGTGGTCACCGCCCTAATACTCATCGCCATCGCCGGCCCCCACAACACGGTCGAGCCTTTCACACTCGCACCTGTAGGCGGCAGCATCACAACCCTTATGCTGGCCTCCGTCTTTGCTTTTACAACTTTCGGCGGAATGAATTCTGTTATTCCTGTCGCCGAGGAGACAAAGGATCCAAAAAGAAACGTGCCCAGAGCGCTCGTTTACCTATCGATAATCCTCGGCGCCGCCGTCATACTAAACGCGTACGGCCAAGAGGCGGTGTACGGCGTAAACAACATGTCTTCTTACGCAGCCCTTCCCGACCCCGGCATAACGGTTTATCTGAGGTATCTCGGCGTCATCGGCGCAGCCCTCTTCGCTTTCTTTGTGCTCAACAGCTATAACTCGGCGGCCGTGGGCTACGCGAACAACTATGCAAGGCTCACCTTTGGAATGGGTCGAGACGGCGTGCTTTTTACGGGCCCCTTCGCAAAAATAAACAAGTATGGTGTGCCGGGCAGAGGCATATTGCTTCAGGGCGTCCTAAACGCCGCTGCTGCGCTGGTCGCGGGCTTCCTGCTCGGCCCTTTTATGGGTAGCGTCTTTTTGATTACAAGCAACGGCTTCTTTATATTTCTAAACCACATGCTGGGCGGCGTTGGGCTCGCCATACACAAACACAGAACCCATTCGCTCAGGGTATTCAGACACTTGGTGGTGCCAGCCATAGTCTTCGTGGCTCTCGGCGCGGCCATAGTCTATTCAGTCTACCCCGCTCCGCCAGCACCGCTCAATTACGCAACATATGTGGCGGGTGCGTGGATACTTCTCGGAGTCCTTATTTACCTAATACTGAGAAGGCGCCATCCCGGGAAG
>Ga0209012_1001290_pt1 | contig 27003 bp, 23 predicted proteins | sample RS3BMetagenome_FD_184735 | JGI IMG/M metagenome (GOLD analysis project Ga0209012, IMG submission 184735) | Ferric oxide microbial mat and aquatic microbial communities from Rainbow Spring, Yellowstone National Park, USA - RS3B (SPAdes) (version 3) ...
ACGCTCCAACTTCAAAGACTTTACACCGGTCCCGCGTCCCTGCAGGTCCACTATGTTTACCATTCTCTCAAAGTGTCATGCTAAATTCAACCTCGAATATGTCTCATCAGACGCCGCGATGAGTATATCCGCGCAGCAGCGGCGAAAAGGCCAGATGCGCAGTGGCGGCAAATTCAACGACCAACGCTCCCGCGAGCGAACCAGACCTGTTGAAAAATTGTCGAATGCCAAAAGGTCACAGACCCGCTTCATCGGTGCAGGCGCACAGCCTTCGCGATGAAAAATTGGCACCAGACCTTCCCGCGAGGTCACGGTCAATATTCCGTCTTGTAAATAAGACGGGTCATCGGCAGGTCTTCGGACTTACAGGCATGTCAGCGTTGCCAGGTGGCATAGCTGGTTTTCTACTGGCCGTCACTTCCCATTCCGACAAGGCGGAACAGTGTGCGACGCATAAAGCGTCAAATGGCGGCGGTGGTTCCTGTTTACCGCTGCGGGGCAGTCCCGGATTCTCACCGGGTTCCCTCTTACGATGCACTCTACCACAATGGGTAGAGGCACACCGACAACAAAAACAATATATACAGATCATGCACTTCTTGTCAATGAAAAAACGCCAACGGCCTATAATTTTCTTTCACGAATAAATATTTGACTTAATCAGCTTAGTTTGATACATTTTTTGATTGGGCGTCCAGTACATTGGTACATGGAAATTTGTCGCCGTGAGTTATAATGTTGAAGGAGAGAGTTCGCATGCCCTTGTTAAATTTAAACCACAAGACACCAAATCGGAAGTTCGGAAGAATCGGTAGCGTTGCTTGCCGGAACTGGCTTGCGAAAGCGCGCTCGAATGTGACACTGTCTGGGATTCGAGAATATTTTGTAAGTTGATGCACGGGCCACAAACCCAAGGCTAATGTTTTTGCTTCCTGGTTTGCGGTCGGTACCGCGTTACACCAATCCGCCGTCTTCCGCCCGGCCAAAAAGCAGGTCCATCAGGGATCTATCCTTAGGTTGAAAAAACATGTAGACATGGTCACCTGTTTGTATGACGGTGTCTCCGCGCGGGGCGATGAGTTGATTGTTCCGCACAATGAGCATCACACTGGCACCGGTGGGAAATTCCAGCTCCCGCAGGGCCGCCCCACACACCGCTGCCGATGGTTCAATAAAAAAAGATGCCAGTTCCCCTCCCAATGGTCGGGCGGAATTAATTTCCAGCACCGCTTCCGGCGATGGCTTTTCTTCCTGTCCGAAGCCCAGGCGGCGCGTCACCCAGCGGATCGTAGCGCCGGGAATTAACGTATTGACCACCACGACAAAAAACACAATGGTAAAAACTCTTTGTGCGCCGGGCAGATGGGCCATCATCGGAAATGTTGCCAGAATAATCGGCACCGCGCCGCGTAATCCAGTCCAGCCGATGTATAACGTCTCCAGGATCGAAAATCGCAGGGGCAGCAGACATATTGCCGCAGCCAAAGGCCGGGCGACCAGCGCCAGAGCAAACGCTATTCCCAATCCCAACCAGGCAACATGCGTTAATTGGGATGGCAAAATCAGAAGTCCCAGCATTAAAAACATTCCGATCTGTCCCAGCCACGCCAAAGCGGAATGCACCCGCAAAAGGCCACTGCGAAACGGCAGGCTTGAGGCGTCCATAAATAATGCTGTCGCGTAAACCGCGAGAAATCCGCTGCCTTCCAGAATCGTCGCCGATCCATAGGATAATATGGCCATGGCCAGCGTAAAGGCGGGGATTAATCCGGTGCTTGGCAGCGGCATGCGCCGCAGAATATACCGCCCCGCCATCCCCAACAGCGCACCCACCACCCCGCCGACAATCAGTTGAATCGGCACCTGCAAAACCAACCAGCCGATTGCCGGTTGCTGCCGTGACAGCACCTCAATAACCATGGTCGTAAGAATCACGGCCATAGGATCATTGATACATGACTCCACTTCCAGCGTTCGCGATAATCGCGGTTTGAGCCGTAAACGTCCGGCGTGCAGAACAGAAAAAACCGCGGCGGCATCTGTGGACGATACAACCGCTCCAATGAGCATAGCTTCAGACCAATTCAATCCCATGACGTGGCCCGCCAGGGCGATAATCACTGCCGTTAAAGCTACGCCCACGGTTGCCAGCAGCGACGCTGGAAGAAGCACCGATTTTACCGCGGCCAGCGGCGTGGTCAGACCACCCTCAAATAGAATTAAAATCAGCGCCACGGTCCCGAGACGAAACGCAAAATGAAAGTTCTGAAAATGAATTCCCGCAAAACCCTGTGGCCCGGCCAGCATTCCCAGCACCAGCAGCAACAGCACCGCCGGAATACCTACCCGATCGGCTGCCCGGTTGGATAACACGGCAATCAGGCTCAAAATGCCAAAAACCGCCAGTAAGGCCGCCGTCTCCAGCGGTTCACTGGTAACACTGTGTGACGCAAAGAGATGCAGATTGTGTATTACCGGTGTCATGGTCACCATCGTATACCGATGATGAAATTCCGTATAGACCTCCGCCTGAACGGCATCGGAAATTATCCAGCAATCCGCGCGCGTGGCTGCACAATGGCGGCAATGTTTTCACGCACTGGTAAAGTTCTGCTTTTTTTTCACATGCGGTCGCTGCCAATATCGAGTGTGCCGAAAGGCTGCCACCGTCCAACACAAAATACACCATCACCGGATTCGCCAATTATCGTCACTCCGGCTAGGATAGATGTTTTAAGGAGCCGATATGGCACGGGAAAATCTTGAGGCACTTGTGGCCTCGCTGGAGGCGCGGGTTCAAAGCATCCGCGACTCTCTTTGACGTGGCGGAAAAACGCCGCCAATTGAAAGTTTTGGAACAGCGGATGGAGGCACCGGATTTCTGGAATCATCAGGATCAGGCGCGTAAAACCATTCGTGAATTTAAAACCCTTAAGCTCATCATGGATCCTCTTGATGAAGTTGAGAAATCGCTTGGAGACATTCCAGTAATGCTGGAAATGGGCGCTGAAGATCCGGCCCTGCTGGAAGAAGCGGACCAGGCTTTAATAACCACCACGCAACGCGTCGATCAGCTTGAGCTGCAATCGCTGTATGTAGGCCCGCATGATCCCAGCGACTGCTTTATTCAAATTCATGCGGGGGCCGGCGGAACTGAAGCGTGCGACTGGGCGGACATGCTTCTGCGCATGTATTTAAGATATTTTGAACGCCGCGGGTGGGATGTCAGCGAAGTGGACCGATTGGATGGGGAGCAAGCGGGCATTCGCAGAATCACACTGATGGTCAAAGGCCCGTATGCCACGGGGAATATGAATTGCGAAGTCGGCGTACATCGGCTGGTGCGTATCAGCCCGTATGACGCCAACGCGCGGCGGCATACGAGTTTTGCCAGCGTGGATGTTACACCGGTATTTGAAGGTGCCGACAAAGAAATAGAAATACCCGAAGCGGACATGGAAATCATCGCGTTTGTGCGGGCCAGCGGTCCCGGCGGACAAAACGTCAACAAAGTGGCATCCGCGATTCGGATTACCCATAAGCCAACCGGCATTCAAGTGGTCTGTACCAGCGAGCGATCGCAGGTACAAAATCGAGCATTGGCGCTGGAAATTATGAAAGCCCGCATCAATAAACTCGAGGAAGCCAAACGTGATGCCGAACTGGCACGCCTCTACGGCGAAAAGGGCGAAATTGCCTTTGGCTCGCAAATCCGCAGTTATGTGCTCGATGACCGCCGCGTGAAAGATCACCGCAACGGTTATGAGGTATTTCAGCCTGACCGCGTGCTCGATGGCGAGGTGCAACCGTTTATTGATGCGCAGTTGCGTTATCAGGCCCAGCAGCGGAAGCTTCAAGCAGCGGCGGGCCGTAGCGACGCATAAGCCGGCTCCATTCTGACTTTATCAATTATTTTTATTGAATTTTCAGATGACGCACGCGTTATCGCATGCCGCGGCAATGGTAAACGCCGCCGGGCGGCATATTGAATGCGACGAACTGAAACGATACATGCTCAAATATTGATTTATAGAAATTCAGATAATACAGCGGAACTTCCGTAATATTGCTGAAAAACCCGTCCGGGCGAAGATATTTCCGAACGGCGGAAAACATTGCAATTCGCACCGATTCCGGAAGGCTCGGTGTTCCCAGACCGCTGACAAAACAATCAACGCCCTGCGGGGCAATGCCATTGTCGTTGAGAATCGCATCCAGATGGCCGACATCCGCTTGAAGAATCTGCACGCGGGGACTCGCCGGAAAGCGATTGGTAAGCACCTGTACAAAATCAGGGTCCCGCTCCAATGCGAGAAACTGTGTCTGGCCATTGAGGCGTTTTACAATTTCCGAGGTGATTGGACCGGTGCCGGCACCCAGTTCCACAATACAGCGCGCCGAACTGAATTCGGCGTGGCGAATGCTGGCCCGGGCCATAAATCGGCTCGATGGCCAAATCGATGCGATGCGCGTGCCATGCTGGAAAAACTTCTGTAAAAATAAGATATTATGACTGATTTTTGCCGGCTCAACCGGAACGGCGTGCTGCCGCCGATTGTGCGAAGACCCGTAATTATCAGCAATACCATTGGATTCTATCATATCCCCTACCATAACCGCATTTGCCAAGAAAATATAGTCTGAAAAAATGCCCGGCAGGAAATTTCCTGCCGGGCATTGAATCAATGATTTACAACATCAGAACGCTTAATTATTTCCGGACGGGACCGGCACGGTCTGCGGCGGATTACCCGTCATGTTCGGCGGGCTGGCCGACGGTGCAAGGTTGGTGGAATTACCCGATGGCACGACCTGTTCTGAAGCCGGGACATACGGGTTGTACTTCAACTTGATCGGGAGAATATAGATATCCACACGACGATTCAGCGGATTGCCACGATGACGCGGGGCATTGGCGGCAATCGGGTGGGTCTTACCCCATCCGGCCACCTGCATTCGACGATCGATAACACCATCGCGTTTGAGAATATACATAACCGATATCGCCCGATTCGTGGAAAGATACCAATTCGTCGGATTCATGACCGTACCCCGGCTGCGACGAATCGGAACGTCATCGGTATTGCCGACGATCCGAATTTCATTGTCCGAAATTCCAGACATGTTCAGAATTTGGGCAAATTCGGCCAGCGCGCGTTTCGCATCCGGACGAACTTCCGTGCTGCCGAGCGCAAATAGCAAATCGCTCTTAAATCGCAGCAAGCCCAACTTCTTGTTGTACGCCAGAAGATTGGGATATTGTTCCGCCAGATGTTCCAGGGCGCTATTCACGGATTCCGGCAACCGTGGTGCTCCGCCAGCCAGAGCCAGGAGGCGATTGTACTGACCACGTAATTTGGCGAGGCGTTCCTTCAGCGCTGCGATTTCGCTTTGCAGCGCGGAGGTTCCGCCACCCTGTGCCTGCAGGAGTTGTTGATCTTCCGCCAGCTTCTGTTTTATGGATGAAATTTCACCACGGAGGCGAAGCAGTTCGTTTTGATCGGCGGCCAATTGTGATTTAGCCTGATCAAATGCGGTCTGCAAACGCTGATACTGGTCTTCCGATACGCAACCGGTCAGGCCGAGCAATCCGGCGGTCAACCCGGCCAGCAGCGTGGTAGTCATTAGTTTACGGGTAAAGGTCTTATTCATAGGCTTTGTCTCCAGATGCTTCCATTGAGCAACACTTCAAATCAGCCAGTAGTTTCAACCAATTCGCTGAAATAGTAAAGTGCGCGAAAAAAAAATCACAAGGGAATGGAAGATCGCCAGCACCAACGCCGCCCGGGCCTCCATGCCCTTCCACTTCAACACATAACGCTCCATGACCTGATCCATTGCCCGCGGCAGCCAACGAGACGCCGCGCGTATGCAATTAATCCGAGGCCTTGCCCGCCAAATAACCAGCACCCGCCAGAAGAGCCGCGATCACAACCAGAAACGCGATGAACATCCACACGTTTTTGGCCAGGAACGGAACCCACGTTGGCACAAATCCCTGAAACGCTGCCCCCACCGCCACGAGCGTCAATGTCATAACAAATGCGGCCCCCAGGGCCAAGCCGCCAAATAGACCGGAAGAAGCATCCGGGGCTTCAAACATGGGTGCATAAGTCGGTATTTGCGACGTTGCCATCACCGGTGATGATGACTTCTCCGCAGCTGCACCGCCGGCAGCCACCGCAATACCAGAGTCCGATGAAGCCGGTGCACCGGAGGCCGTTGCCCCGCCGGGTTGATCAAATATGCCCGAAGATGATCCAACACCAGATTGCCCGGATACGGAATGATCGCCGGGATAAATTTCTTCGAGCAGTTCAGCGCCCAAACTGGTGTTATCACTTTCGCGCGTTAAATCCAGCAAGCCCGATCCGCTACCGACAGAATCCAGTCCGGAGGGCGATATGGATTCGTCCAAGGGAGATGAAATTTGGGTTTGAGCACTGGCGTCGGTTGGCTTAACTTCACTTTCATCAAATACTTTCACCGGCTTTTTTCCCGGGGCGGGGGATTGCAGTGGAAGGCCGGTGTCCGCTTTGCCGGGAGCCTTACCTATCGCCGACTGCCCAGATAATGAGCCACCGGCAAAGGAACCAGCCGACGTGCCGCTGGCAGTGGCATCACTGGCGTTCATGATTGGGTTGCCAGTACCGGATAATGGTGCCAGTTCGATCATGCCTTCTTCCAGCGACCCACCCTGCATATCGCTGGCCAGACGATCAACCTGATCAACTTTGAACATCACACGATTGCCATCACGAAATTCGCGGAGTTTATTTTTCTCCACGAGTTCCTTAATTTTGTCATCGGGCAAATTAAGTTTTGCCGCCGTCTCTTCGGAACTGTAAAACATTTTCGCCATGAGCGACTCCTCGTTATGACGCCGTTACCTGATACTATCTAACCGTATAGTGTACCAGAAATTCCCCTTGCGCGCCTAGCCGTTTTTATCGTACCTGTGAATCCGTGCTGTAACATCAAGAAATCCTACCCTTTTCGCCGAGCTTTTTATGGCCGCGTTAGAGCCATTCCCGCCGCGACCATGGAATTTACCTGAGCTGGCGTGGGCGGCAAATTATTAAAGTCCTTCAGTTGCAAATCCGATCGAAAATCACGGCTTGCCATGAGTTGAATGCGCGATTGCGATCCGACAAACCGATATACCGCCATCACATGTGTTCGCATGTTCACCAGCACCACGCCCCATCGCGTGGCCGATATTTGCGTTGGCACAACGCGAACGGCCCGCATCGCCGCGGCGTTGTGCGAACCGGGCACATCGGGTATTGCCGCAGCCATGACAGCATTACCCGCTTCCGCCGAATTGGATTTTAAGTGTGTCCAGACGAGCGCCACGGCATTGATTGTAAGCCCCAGACCGATCAGCCACAACGCTGAAGCAATCGAGGATCTGCCAAAATGTGACCGTTTCTGATACATCAGCAGACCATGGTAAGCCAATGCCTACCAATTCCGCAAGGGCGGCAGCATTTTTTTGCATTTTTTCCGGACCCACAGTCGCACCGATTGCTAACCGCATCACTGGTCATTACCCTTATGTAAATTCATGGTGAGAACAACAGCCAATGAAACGATCCATTGAACTGCCAATTTTTCCAACCCAGTCGCCTGCCGCAAGCAATACATTTGCGACAGTGCACCATCAATCCCCGGCGGAATTGAAAATTGCGTTGTTCAGACGATTGTTTCGTGGCCGGCCCGATGTGTATTCGCAGCGATTTCAAAATCGAAAAACCGGCAAGTCCGGCTATCAACCGGCATGCGGGAATCAGTGGGTTCGCGGAATATGTGAGAAGCCGAAAATCCGATGTATGGATTGCACCAACAGCCGTTTTCTTCCCGTCTCGGATGAGGTTGTGCGCTGGCACCTTTCCGGCAAAGATCCCACAGGCACGCATTTTGTCATGGGCGCTTATCCTATGTTGCAGGATGAGACCTGCTATTTTTTGGCGGCAGATTTTGATAAAGCCAACTGGGTACAGGACGTGCAGGCGGTCTTGGAATCCTGCCGCAAATTGGACCTGCCTGCGTATCTCGAACGCTCCAGATCGGGCAATGGCGGCCACATCTGGTTATTTTTCGAGCAGGCCATACCGGCCGCTATGGCGCGGCGGCTGGGAACGCATATTTTAACCGAAACCATGGATCAGCGGCCAGAAATTGGCCTTGATTCCTATGACCGCTTTTTCCCAAATCAAGATACGCTTCCGCGTGGCGGATTGGGCAACCTTATCGCTCTGCCACTGCAAAAAGCCGCAAGGGAAAAAGGGAATAGCATGTTTTTAGATGAAAACATGGTTCCACATCCGGATCAGTGGGCCTTTTTATCCCAGATCAAGGCGCTATCACCCGCACGTGTTGAGGACCTTGTTCGGCTCGCAGAAACCAGGGGCCGGATCATGACGGTTCGTGTTACCGAGCCAGCCCAAGACGATCCATCACCCTGGATGATCTCTCCATCACGACGCCGCGGCGAGGCATCTATTTCCGGCCCGATGCCGACAAGTCTTGAGCTTGTCCTCGGCAATGATATTTATATCGCCAAAGCGGCATTGCCACCCGCGTTGCGTAACCGACTGATATCCCTGGCGGCCTTTCAAAATCCTGAATTCTATAAAGCGCAGGCATTGCGCTTTCCAACATACGCCATTCCGCGCGTCATCGGTTGCACCGAGGATCATCCGCAGCATATTGCGCTGCCGCGGGGTTGCTTGGAAGATGTGCAACAATTGCTCAAGCACCTGAAAATTGGCACAGCCGTTCGGGATGAGCGTTACGCGGGAGTGGAACTGGACGTGCATTTTCACGGTACGTTGCGGCAGGATCAGCAACGTGCGGCGACGGCGATGTTGGCCAATGATACCGGCGTGCTTTCTGCCACGACCAGTTTCGGAAAAACAGTGATTGCGGCATGGATCATTGCCCATCGTCGCGTAAACACGCTGGTACTTGTGCATCGCAAACAACTCATGGAACAGTGGATCGCGAGGCTGTCCAACTTTTTGGAAATCCCGGTAAAATCCATTGGACGAATTGGGGGCGGGTACAAAAAATCAACCGGTCAACTTGATGTGGCAATCATACAGAGTCTGGTGCACAAGGGTGTTGTGGATGATTGCATCGCCAACTATGGTCAAGTGATCGTGGATGAGTGCCACCATCTATCCGCACAGAGCTTTGAACAAGCAATACGACGAGCCAAGGCGAAATATGTTCTTGGGCTGTCAGCAACGTTAACGCGAAAGGATGGCCATCAGCCCATTATCCTCATGCAATGCGGGCCGGTCCGACATCATGTCGATGCCAAACAACAGGCTACAACCCGGCCATTCGAGCATACCGTTCTGGTGCGCCCCACCAGCTTTCATTCAGCGGCCCCAGAGCAGCCAGATTTTCGCAGGCAATTTCAGGCGTTGTATAAAGAACTTGCGGCCGACTCAAACCGCAATGCCGCAATTTGCGACGATGTCCTACAGGCCGTTCAACAAGGCCGATCGCCGATCGTGTTGACTGAACGCCACGAACACCTGGCGGAGTTGGCGGCACGGCTTTCACCGCATATTGCCAATGTATTCGTGCTGCGCGGTGGAATGGGAATTAAAGCCTTGCGAGAATTGTCCGCAAAAATCGCTGACCTGGCGGATACCGCTCCGCGACTGCTTCTGGCAACGGGAAAATATATCGGCGAAGGCTTTGACGATGCCAGACTCGACACACTCTTTTTGACGTTGCCGGTTTCCTGGCATGGAACCATTGCACAATATGTTGGACGGCTGCATCGATTGTACGATGGAAAACGCGAAGTACGCGTACATGATTATGCCGATCTCAACGTTCCCATGCTGGCAAAAATGTTTGATCGTCGATGTCGCGGGTATGAGGCAATAGGTTACAAAATTCTACTGCCCGGCAGCGCTGTACCAGGCTGGCCCGTAGAAGTGCCGCTCCCGATTGATCCGCAATGGAAAAAGCAATATGCCGGCAGTGTTCAGCGATTGATTCGCGATGGCGTCGATACTCCGCTGGCTGATTTGTTTGTGCACGTTGCCCGGGAACTCCCATCGACGCTGGAGCAGGAAGGCCAAGCCCGCAGCGCCACCGAGGCGTTTCTTTTTCGCAGGTTGGAATCGTTGGGAACCACGGCGGGACTTTTCAAACTTAATGTCCGACTGCCTATCGCTTTTGATGCGGCAAGCCAAATGGAGGTCGATTTGCTGTGTCAGCACGCCCGCGTGGCAATTGAAATTGATGGCCCCCAGCATTTCAATAATTCCGAAGCCTATCGGCGGGACCGTCGAAAGGATCAACTTCTTCAGGAAAATGGCTATCTGGTGGTACGATTTCTGGCGGAGGATATTGGCAGGCAATTGGACCTTGTGCTCGACACCATCCACCACGCGCTGACAGCCCGGCAACGATTTACCCAACAACACTAGCCCGAACCCCTGTTCCCACGCTATGCTTAGCAACATGAACGCCACTGAACCAACACCATCGGCAGTCCCGGCCAGCAGACGCATCATTCATGTACTGCCTGATGCCCTGATAAATAAAATCGCCGCCGGCGAAGTTGTGGAGCGACCCGCCAGCGTCGTGAAAGAACTTTTGGACAACGCAGTGGATGCCGGGGCCACGCGGTTATCGGTAAGCATTGAAAACGGAGGCCGCACGCTTATCCGCGTCACCGACGATGGCTCCGGCATCGCCCCGGATCAGGTAGCACTGGCACTGGCCCGACACGCCACAAGCAAAATTCAGACCATGGATGATTTATTTGCAATCCAAACCATGGGCTTTCGTGGCGAAGCATTGGCATCCATCGCCGGCGTCAGCCACACCACCATTATTACCCGGCGCGCTCAAGATGATCAGGCAGTACGGGTGGTTGCGCAGGAAAGCGTGATGGACGCTCCAATACCCTGCGCTGCTCCGGTGGGTACAACCATTGAAGTGCGGGATTTGTTTTATTGTGTGCCGGCCCGGCGCAAGTTTTTACGCGGAGATTCAACGGAATTCGGGCATATTTCGGAAACCGTCTTGCGCACGGCATTAGCCCATCCGGAAATCACGTTTTCTCTGACCCATAATGGGCGCAGCAGCTTGAATCTTCCGGCTACTACCGATGCGCAGGCCCGTGTGGTTACTGCTTTAAATAAGGAATTGCAGGGGCAGCTTATCGCATTGGACCATGCCGAGACCGGCATACGTGTGGAAGGATTTGTCGGAAAGCCCGCCACCGCCCGAGCCACAGCGCATTACCAATATCTGTTTCTCAATGGCCGATATATTCGAGACCGGTCGATTTTCCACGCAGTAAAGGAATCGTTCCGTGGTCTTATCGAACCGCAGTCTCAACCAGTGGCGGTAATATTTCTATTTATGCCCCCCACCGCGTTTGATGTTAATGTGCATCCGCAGAAAATTGAAGTACGATTTCGTGAGCCGAATCTGGCTTATCGGGCAGTTCTCGCGGCCATTCGGGAACGGCTGCTGGCATCGGATTTAACGCCACCCATGCGATTGCCTTCTGCGCCTACGTCCGAAGCTGCGCAGGAGTTTATGGCGCATCAGACCCAAGAGCGGCGGCAAGTTATCGCGGAATTTTTCCGCGATCCACAACCGCTGCAGCAATCTCTCGATGTGCCTCTGCGCCAATCGGCCCAATATGATCTCGGCAATATCCCCGCCACGGATTCCAGCAGTTCGGCAACACCCGGCGATTCAGAACCGCGCAGCACCACAAATTCCAGCGCCGGGACAATATCGCCTGCGCTGCCGGCGTGGGGTGCCACTTCACCCCCCGCTTTTGCAACCGCAGGCGCTCCGAAGTTCATGCAATTCCATAACAGTTTTATCGTGGTGGAAGATGGCGACGGACTTCTGGTAATGGACCAGCACGCCTTGCACGAGCGTGTAATTTACGAAAGCCTTTTAGCCCGCGTGCGCGCCGGAACCATCGCGGGGCAGCGATTGCTGCTGCCCGTGGTGGTATCTGTTAGTATGCAACAACTCGCCGGATTGGATCGGGTACGGCCATTGCTGGCGTCGCTGGGAATTGAAATCACTCAATTTGATGCCTCCAGCGTGGCCGTACAAAGCCTGCCCGGCCTGTTGTCACGGCTTAACACCATGGATTTTGTCAAAGAAATACTCGATAAAGTAGCGGAGGAATCCACCGGCATTACGGACGAAGAATTACTCCACGAAGTGCTGGATATGGCCGCGTGCAAGGCAGCGATAAAGGCTGGAGACCCACTGACCAATCAGGAAATCGCCGCGTTATTAGCCCGGCGGCAAGAAGTGGAGCGATCCAGCAATTGCCCCCATGGCCGCCCCACCACGATCCGCCTGGACCGCCGCGATCTGGAAAAACAATTTAAACGGCGATGATATATGCACCTTATGACGCCAGGCTTGAAAAGCAAACTCTCTGCAAGGGATGGAATTGCGCCCGGCAGGATCTTAACAATCCGCAGAAAAAGGGGGTGATTCCGGAATAAGATCAATAGTAAAGCACATGCAATGACCTGATTCATACATTAACAGGAAAGCCTTTATTATGGCGTTTACGGGTAATCTATCGGCTGTAAGTTCACCGCTGCACTTAATTCCCTATCCCAAGCAATGTCAACGCGCCGAAGGCAAACTTCATTTTGGCGCAGTACCGCCGCGGATTCAATTACCCTCAGAAGATCCCGCTCTGCGCGACGCCTTGGCGGAAATAATCTCGCTGATAAGCGCTGGACCACCGATTAATCCGCCGGAAAATCACACCACAATTCCCCTGATCCGACTGACACTTGTCCCCACATTCACGCATCCTCAAGGCTATGAACTGCATATTTCCCCCACCACAGTGGCCATTGAGGCCAAAACCAATATGGGTCTGTTTTATGCGCTGCAAACACTCATTCAGATCGCCCGCCAATATGGTCACACCTGGCCATGTCTGCATATCATTGATACCCCGGATTATCACCGCCGCGGCTTTTATCATGATATTTCGCGCGGAAAAGTACCGACACTGCAAACACTCCTATGGCTGGTAAGGCAGTTGGCCGCATTGAAAATCAATGAGTTTCAACTTTATATTGAGAATGTATTTCAATTCTCTGGCCATCCAGATATGTACGCCAATACCACCCCGCTGACGCCGGATGACATACATGAAATTGATGCCCTTTGTCGCAAATACCATATCGACTTTGTGCCATCGCTTACTTCGCTGGGGCATTTTGACAAGATTCTCCGCCTGCCCCGGTATCGACATCTGGCGGAAATTGAACCTGCTGAGCTGCAACGCAGAGGAATTAAAACCTGGTCGGATGACCCTTGGACCCTGTGCGTGACGGATCCTGACGCCAAAGCGCTTTTAACGCAGATGTATGCCGATTTTCTCCCGAATTTTTCCAGTCCGACGTTCAACATCTGCTGCGATGAATCATGGGATTTGGGACAGGGACGCAGTGCCGACGCGGCTAAAGTCCAGGGCATCGGAGGCCTTTATGTCGATTGGGTTAATTTCTGCTCGGAGCTTGCGGGCCGCCATGGAAAACGTGTGCAGCTTTGGGGCGACATTATTCTTAATCACCCCGAATTAATTAACCAACTGCCCAAAGATGCCACACTGCTGGAATGGGGATATGCCGGTGATCACCCGTTTGATGAGCACGGAAAACTTTTTGCTCAATCAGGCCGGGCTTTTTATGTCTGCCCCGGCACATCCGCCTGGCAATCACTGGGTGGCCGATGGGATAACGCTGTGGCCAATTTGCGTAATGCCGCACTTGCCGGCTTAAAATATGGCGCTGCCGGATTTCTAAACACCGACTGGGGCGATTATGGCCATCAGCAGGCCTTGGCTATCAGCCTGCTGCCAATGGCTTATGGTGCCGCTGTGGCATGGAATGTCAAAGAGGATTCCATCGACAATCACGCTCTGTCCGCGGGCCTGCACATACTCGCTGATCGGACCGGGTTAATCGCGGAAGCTATGGGAATGATCGGCAATGTATATAAGCGCATCACACGCCATGCGTTGCCCAATGCCTCGCTGGATTTTAAGCTTATGCGAGAGCCTTGGCATGAGACAGAGTTCCTGAACCAGGCAAAGGCCGACGTGCTGGCGGAAGAATATCAGCGGGTGAAGACATTCGGGAGTTGTTTTGAACTTCCCGGCAATGCCTTGGATTCAGATCAGCAATTGGCCCGGCAGGAGTTGGCGATCACCCGCGATCAGATTCTCTATACCTTGTCGCGCACCATGGCCCGGCTTGATTTCTTCGCGGGCAGGGCATCACATCAACCAGACCCGGAAAAGCAAATTCAATTTCTTCAATTATTGAAAGATCGTTATTGCCAACTCTGGCTGCAGCGCAATAAACGCTCGCGACTGGAAGACATACTGAAGATTTTTGACCAGCGTATAAATGAACACAGCGCATGTGAAACCGCCGCAAAAACATAAATATCTCCGCGCCCCGCCCATCACAGAACAAATAAATCTTGCCAGAAGATGCTAATCCCCCGGCTCCAGGACGGCCATGAAGGCCTCCTGCGGAATTTCCACCTGTCCCACCTGTTTCATTCTCTTTTTACCGGCTTTTTGCTTTTCCAGCAGTTTACGTTTGCGGCTCACATCACCACCGTAGCATTTGGCGGTTACATTTTTCCGCATGGCGCTGATGGTTTCACGGGCAATCACACGCGAACCCACCGCCGCCTGCAAAGGCACCTCAAACAAATGCTTGCCGATTTCCTCTTTAAGCTTGCGGATAATGGCCCGTCCGCGCGATTCAGCCTTGGACTTATGCACAATCAAGCTTAAAGCATCAATCGCCTGGGCATTGACAAGTATGTCCATTTTTACCAGATCATCCGAACGGAACCCGATCAGATCGTAATCCAACGTGCCGTACCCGCGCGTGGCGGTTTTCAGGCGGTCAAAAAAATCAAATATCACTTCCGCCAGCGGCATTTCATATTCAATGATCACACGGTTGGGACCAAGGTATTCCGTCTTTTTATAAATGCCGCGACGATCCTGGCAGAGCTTGGATATATCGCCGATATTCTCCGCCGGCACAATAATGCTGGCACGAATCATCGGTTCACGAATTTCCCGCACTTTGCTTAAGTCCGGCAGCATCGAGGCGCTGTCAATCATTTTGACTGTGCCGTCATTGAGCAGAATTTCATAAGGTACGGTCGGCGCAGTCTGCACCACCTGCACATGCTGCTCGCGCTCCAGGCGTTCCTGCACAATTTCCATGTGCAGCAGGCCTAAAAATCCGCAACGGAACCCGAAGCCTAAGGCATCGGACGTTTCCGGTTCAAACGTAAAGGAGGAATCGTTAAGCCGGAGTTTTTCCAGTGCTTCACGCAGTTGCGTGTATTCGGTATCCGGACCCGGGTAAAAATCACAGTAGACCATCTGTTTGGGCGGGCGATACCCCGGTAATGCTTCGGAGGCTGGTGAATTGGCATCCGTTACGGTATCACCAATGGTGACATCGCTGAGCGTTTTGATGTTGGCAACCAGGAACCCGACTTCGCCGGCTTCCAGAGAATCCACATGCACAGCGCGCGGGGCAAATTTGCCCAGACCGGTGACTTGATACACTTGCTGTTCACCCATCAGCCGTATTTTCTGCCCGACTACAATTTTTCCATTCATCACACGGATATAGACTATAACACCCCGATAATCATCATATTTACTGTCGAAAATAAGGGCTTGCAACGGCTTATCCGCGTGGCCCCGCGGCCCCGGCAGCCGGAGGCAGATGGCGCGCAGCAACTCTTCGACCCCCAGGCCACTTTTAGCGCTGATGTGCACCGCGGAAAGCGCATCAATGCCCAGAACCTGTTCCATTTCTTCAGCCACCTGTTCGGGACGGGCACTTGGGAGGTCAATTTTATTAATGACTGGAACAATTTCCAGACCCGCTTCAATGGCGGCATAAGCATTGGCCACAGTTTGTGCCTGCACGCCCTGCGTGGCATCCACCAGCAACAAAGCCCCCTCACAGGCTTGCAATGCTTTGGCAACTTCGTAATGAAAATCAACATGGCCAGGCGTATCGATTAAATTAAACATGTACCGTCGGCCATCAAGGTTATAGGGTACGGTTACCGCACTGGCCTTAATGGTAATGCCGCGTTCGCGTTCCAAGTCCAGATCATCAAGAAATTGAGCCTGCATATCGCGCTCGGTAATAGCACCGGTGCGTTCCAGAATACGATCTGCCAGTGTTGATTTACCGTGGTCTATATGCGCCACGATTGAAAAATTGCGTATATCCATGCGTTTTGGTGCGCCTCTAAACACGGGCAACCATCTACCCGCCAGACCAGTTATTATAACTTGCTTTGGCAAATCGTGATGGCTGCGGAAAGAAAATGCGGATTTTCTAAAATTGTGGCAAATCCGCGCGGCAGGCCGGCACAGCCCGAAAGTGCCGCTATGAGCCGGTGGCCAGTCCACACAACCACCGTCTGGTGCCATGGCGGCCCATTGGTGCTGTGCAGTGAAAAATAAGCCTGCAAAAAGCATTGCGCCTCCGGCGACCGAATTTGCCCGTCACGATCCACGCACCAGTTCAAAAACACGTCCACCACGTCTTCATGCGGGAATCCCACCTGGCAATATCCCCAGTCCACAATGGACATAATTTGGTGATCCGCATCGAGTAAAACCGCTTCGGGGGTCAATGCACCGTGCCAGCAGTGCGTACATTCCACCGAAATATCCGCAAGCTGCTGAATAATTTTCTCAATCTGCGCCAAATTTAAGGCTTTTTTCACTCCCTCGCCCCCGGCCGACGGGTGCTCCAGCAGCGTTTGCAACCGTTGGGCCAATTGGTTCGATGTAACCGACATGGCTGGCCGCTCCTGACCAAGCAGCCGATGCAGCCACGCCAAACGTAATCCAAGATGACTTAAATTCTGACTGCTCCACGCCCCTGCCTCCATAGCTTGTCCATGCGGCTGCGTGCTAAGCATCAGGTGGGATCCTTGCGGTCCGGCCGCAAGCCAACCAGTTTCGGGGCTGCTGGCATGGATCGCCTTTGGCACCGGAAAGCCGGCCGCGCCAAGCCGAGCCGTTAAAGCACCAGCCGATCGCAACAGCGCTGCGTCAAACGCCGCCGGAAATAATAAAAGGAGAAATTCCTGCTGACCTGCGGTGAGAAGCTCAAAACATTCCGCCTGTCGGCCGCGTTTGATTTTTCTGAAGCGCAGAACCCGACCGATGTCATAATGTCGCTCCACCAGACCATTAAGCAGATATGCCGTTCGATCATCCATGCCGATTTTATCCACGCGCCTTACGGGTTGCCAATTTCAAGAGCCTTCGCCATCCGCGATCTGTCCACTCTTGATTTTACAACCTGTCATTTACCACATCCTGTGTCATTCTGCTTACAAATACCAGCGGCACCAGCCGTCTATCTGTTACTGTAGCATCAAATACCCTTGTGGTTCAAACCGTCGGCACTGATGGTTCGGGAAATGGGCCTGTGACAGATTCTGCCAGGTCTCAAGTGCTCTGCCACACCTGCAAATGCGGGTTGATTGGCCTTAAACCGGCCAGATGCAAGCAGCCGCCGGCGAAAGCCGGGTTAGTAAACCCATTGAGCCGGTGCGACGCCGCAGTTGGCCGGTTTCCGGCCAACGCTGCGGGCGAGGCCCAAGGGGGCGATGGGCTTTTTGCTCGTCGTCAGCGTATGAACCCATACGCGGTCCTCCTCGCTTCGCGCCCGCCGCCCCCTGGCCCTCCGTCAAGCCGTATTTCTAGGCGTGACATAGCACCAGGGGCCATATCCTTAACTTTTTGGTGCAGTTGGAGCCGAAGCTGCGTTTGACATCTCGGCACAGCGGGCTTCCGTGTTCGAGGAATTGCAGAATCCGGTGGGCGACCTGTAAGAGGATGTACCAGACGTGCATTTGTCGTGGCTTGGTGCTGTAGGCATGATCAAGATTGAATCCGCCATTCTTCTGGGTGTTAAATCCTTCATTCTCAATTTCCCATCAGCAGCGTGCTCCCCTTGCTTCCCATTTCATCGACGGTACCCATCTGTTAAGGTGAAGCCACCGCTGTTGGTTAAGTTGGTGATCACCGCATCGCCGAACACGTTGGAGCTTTCACGGCGCAGCGTTTCGACCTCGGCGGAACAACCCCTCCGCCGTTGGCTTATGCTGCGCCCGCATAGAAAAGTTGTACCGAAAACCGTTGGCATCACCTTCATCATATCCTCGGTGGCACTTTACCGGGGAGTTGCAGTTGACGTCTCGCCATGCCTCCACAACACTATTTACTTGTACCGCTGGCCGGGCCAGCGGATGAACGTCGCGGATTCCGGCGACAGCATCCGTTTTAGATATCCCTCGAAGGCCCAGTCGACGTCCCTTGCTGAAGGGCGGCGGCCCTTTGGAGCCACCTCGCGCAGGCAATAGTACAGCCATACCGCGCGGCGCTCGCTTAACACACCGGGCAAGCCGACGGTTCCCGCCGGTAACGGAGGTGGTATGAGGCCTGTTTTCAATAAGTTCTTCTGGGGTGCCGACCCATTCGCTGCACGGGCATTCACGAGCATCTGCACGAGCAATTTCAGATCGACCTTCGATCCATATCTTGCGGTTTCCCAAACACCGAGTGCAAAAAGGAAATAGTTCCCGCTTTTCAGGAGCCCCCGGGCGAATTTTAGTCCCTCCGCCGCTTGAACCCTGCGCCGATCCCACAGCCTGTGGCCGGCGGCCAGCGCCTGGAGGAGCGGTCGAACCTGTGACGGGGCCAACTGCTGCGCCCATGGAATACCGTATGGGGAAAATCCGGGGGGTTGCCTGTAAAGCAAGACGATAGCGTTGCCAGGCAACGAGTGACGCAGTGCCGCGTTTGAGGGCTGATTTTCTATTGGGGCGGTCGCAAGGCATGCAAATGTGGTGCCGCGGGTCATTAGCGGAACGTACTCCGGCGCGGTGGCTGATTGCCCTCGGTTCCAAAAGCCTTCCAGCGTAACGACCATGCCCGCTTTAAGCTTGGCACCACTCCACCCCCCGAGCAACTGAACCCGGTAGCGGATCAGCGACAACGCATGCTGGGGAAGCGCCGGAATAATCCGTCGGCCCAAGACTCGCCCGACGACCTGACTGCTTGCGCAAGGAACTCCCCATAAACCCGCAAAAAAACCGTTAGGATCGCAGCCACCACGAGATTGTGGCGAAAGTGATGCGTCAGTTCCATATCTCAAGGCCCCTTATTTTTCCAAGTCTCGTCGGCCAACGCGTCATTCGCAGTGGTGCCCGTGGTAACCGAGGCCAACACATCCGGTACGAGGCTGGAGTTGTAATTGCACCGTCGAACACGGTCGAGCTTCGGCGCAGGCGACTGCCGCCTGTTCTTGGGAAAGTTGTGCCGGAAACTGTTGTCATCGCCGTCCCCATAATGTTCAGCAGCATTTTACCGCGCAAAAGCAATTAATGCTGGGCTGTACCTACACGCCTTATTTCTCATTTCTCCCTCTTGGCCGGCGCTGGTGGAAGCTTCTCGCCGTGATGCAAGTGATCTTCGCTCCTTAGGAACGCCGCCACCGGCGCGGAATAACTGATTTTCGTGGCCCACTTTGGTAATTGAGGATTCCTGCGTTTCTGGAATGCTCTTATCGGATTAGCCCACACCGCTCCCCATGCAGGTAGAAAGTCTTTTCCGAAGGCCGTGCGGCGGTAATATAACACGCTGGCGATCAAACGTGCTGCGTAGTGAGCCGTAATTCGGTTTCTTCGCCGAGGCGGAAATGTAGCCATGGCGTAGACCAGCCAAGCAGCCCGGCGCGTGGAAAACGCGGAAAGATCGTGGCAAGGAACCTGACGTATTGTGCCGTCGGGCATCCGTAGCGGCACGAGCCGGTTCATCGCCCTGAAGGTACGCGAGATCAACGACAACATCGTGTTCGCGTTGGCACCGGCGCAATAGGACGAAATGCCCAACGCCCAGACGTAATAATTGTGGCTTTTCATAAGTTGCCGGGCCTGTGCCAACGGCAGGATATTGGGGTAGGGGCTGCCGACATTGAATCCTGATTTTTCTGCCTCGGCCCAAACGCGCAATCCCTCCTTGACCGCGGGGATTTCCATCGGCGCTACAGGGAATGGAACAGCCATGCCGTTCGGCAGAAGCGTCGGGCACGCGAAGCTATATGTACCGTTGGTTCTTGTTGGCGTGATCTCCGCGACGAATCTGGCCCCACGGAACATGACCGGTTCCAGGCAAGGCCCGCCCAGGCCACCGAACATGCTTACCGTCCGTGTCCCTTTTATCGCTATTAGCCTCCGGGCCGGAATTCCTCGGGGATATGAGGAGATAGCCTGCGCGGTGTACACAATATTAACGACACTGGCCGGCCCGCCGTTCGGAGGAACCATGGAAATCTTGGCGGATCGCACCTTTCCAGTGATAATCACCCGCCCCGCCGCCGAGGCCATCGCGGAGGGAAGCAGCGATGCGCATACCGTAAGAACGGACGCCGCGGCTGCCCAGCGGGGTGAAATACAGGGGCTGGAAAACGCAGCCGGTATCGCATTGTCCTTTGATCGCATGAGTTCCACTCCTGAAATCAGTTCCACGTAATCAAATTGACGGCCTGATTCGCCGTCGGACCCGGGGGGATCGTTACAAACAAGGCGGGGGCCGCGATTGTTTGTCCGCCGGCCATGCGGACGAACTGATTTTTTTTCACATGTCAACATAAATGCATGTCATTCGCCTGCTTGCCGGTCATCTGAACTGCCATTATCATGACTATTAGCGCTGCTACAACTGGCTAGGCCACTACACTTTCATGATAGATAAATCTATATTAGGTATCTTCATCCATGCAATTGCGTACCCGATCAAATTCCTATCAGAAACCTAACAAACTGCGGCCCACACGTCATTAGATCACTATAGCCACAATAGCCCACAAGATCAAAATCAAAACAGCTTCTTTGATGGCAACGGGTTGGGTTTGAATTGCGGCGCGCCGCCAACTGGTGGGTTCGCCCTTCGCGTAAAATGTTGGTTTAACCACCCCATCAACTGGAAAAGTTGTTCTCCGTTTGACGGCCGGTTCGGATTGTTGTTATCCCTCAAGATGAGATCCGATTCCCTAATAACCCAGAGCACCTTGCGGAGGCTGTCGGTGCCGTACGCTCTGTCTAGCAGCATCAGGTCCGACTTTGTACCGTCCTCGCAGAGCCAATAAACACCAAGCGACCATAGAAAATAATTCTTGGACCGCCATAACTTGATAATTTCCTCGTGTGGAATCAACTTTCCAGTTCCCGGTGCGGGCTCGCGCTGGAATACCTTCAGCGCCGTGATTAAATCGGACACCGCGCCGGGACGAATGGGGATCAACGGATCAACGTCAATGGGGCAGAATGGGCCCCCTTCGTACAATAATTCATTTCCTTCCTTGGGAAAAAGCACGTTCCAGAGCACGTACTCACCCACCCACACCCGTGGAAACTGGCCCAAGACATCAAAGCCAGCACGGTCACCCGAGTCTACGGTCACGAGTGATCGGGCCGCCACGCTGTGGGGGACTGAACCGGGGAATGGCGAGAAGAAAACGACACTCAGTTTCACCCTGATGCCCTGCCCATCACCCGCTTGCAACGCAACGGATCGGACACACCCCAATATTTCCGCGCCGTCCGATGACATGCTTCGGTAGGCCCCGGTATCTGCACTTCTCTTCGCGGAGGGTGCCCCAGCAGTACCCCAGGCGGCTATTGACGCAGCATACAGCGCGAGAAGTACCGCAACGAAAATCATAGCGGAACATAGCGAATACTTGTGCAATCTCATGTCCATTTCTCCGTGGTAACAACTGTATTGGCTGCCCCGGTGACCTGCCAGACGTTGTAATACACGGTATCCAGCGGCTGTACCGTGGCACCGGCGTTCGGCTGCCAATTCAATATAACCGAGCCTTCTCCGGTCTGCCTCCCCTCGACGTATATGGTGGATGGATTTGGACTCGCCGCATTGAAATCGTAGCTGCTGGTAATCTGCCCCTCTTTCCGGTTGGTGAGCCAGAGCTGCAGTCCGCCCGTGATGGTGAGTATGCCAAAATAATCCCGCGGCCGGACGGCGCCACTCGTGAAACCGCTCATTCGACCCCGCAACGCCGTATGATTGATCAATGATCCACGATCCTTTCCTCAGCCATCTGCCGGCTTTTATTCGCCATCACCATCAATCACTCGATACTGATCCGTGGGGCGCCTTTTCGTATTCACAAATTCTAACCCGCCCGATGTGGATCGCAAAGCGAATTCGCAAGCGAAATCACGAAAGTTGCATTCGCAGCGCGATCCCTTTTTACCGGTTCACCGTCCGCCATTTCTGTGGCCACCGTGGAATCGGTGGATGCCCTCCTAACTTGGCCCACTTGGCCCGCTTGCCCCGGCGCGGCACTGACAACTGAAAACTACCTGTAACCTGTAACCTGTAACCTAAAACCTCGGCGGCAGCCGCCGCCGACGCGCTGCAGAAACTACCACAGGCCCTCGGGAAATAGCGTGCGGTAAATTCGGCGTGCCTCAACCAAAGACACCCCAAACCGGCTCGATCAAACACCTCGAATCACCAATAATTAATGCCCGAACTCCGGATGACGAAAGCATGTGACAAGATGATCATTGACCAGCCCCGCGGCTTGCATGAAGGCATAGCATATTGTCGTACCGACAAAATTAAATCCGCGGGATTTCAAGTCCTTACTAAGCGCATCAGATTCTTTACTGCGGGCCGGTATATCAGAAAGACTCCGACGATGATTGATCATCGGCCTGCCTTCGACAAAGCGCCAGATATACGCATCAAAGCTGCCAAATTCCGCCTGCACTTCGAGGAATTTGGCGGCATTGCGGATCGCGGAATCTATTTTCAGGCGATTGCGGACAATGCCCGCATCGGACAATAATCGCTGACGATCACGGGCATTAAAGCGGGCCACGGAAACGGGATCAAAATGAGCAAAAGCCCGACGATAAGCCTCCCGCTTCCGCAGAATGGTTTCCCAGCTCAAGCCGGCCTGCGCACCGTCGAGAATGATGAATTCAAAGAGCTTGCGATCATCATGCAACTCAACGCCCCATTCTTGGTCATGATAAGCAATACTCAACTCCGACTTGGGCCAATGACACCTTACCACCTCCAGGCGGATATCCACGACTGATTTTTCTCCCATTTCTGCGCTCACGACGAATTCTCCACATCACCGGACTGCAACCATTCGGCCATTATCCATACTTCATGAATCACCGGCAACATTGGAGCATGGACCAGTTGGAGCATGGACCAATAGTTCGCAATGGCCCATGCGGACGCGACAATCATCCGAACTGTTGCCCATGACACGTCATCACGGAGGTGCGTGACAGATTCCGCGGGCAATCGCCGATAATCCGCGATTGAACCATACCACTACAGAACGGATTTCGGACGCATAGAGTCCCGGCGCGCCGGGAATAACCCGGGGGTTGGTTCGCGGCATAAGATCAATCCCGGCGCGCCGGGAGATTATCATCCGGTGCTCGGAAACCTTATTTTCATTACCCGCTTAAAGTGTCACGCACGCTCATCACGGCGCCTCGTCACAGCCTCGTCACAGCGCTTTGGACGCCGGATGTCAGATGTGTTAAAATCTTATTTCTGATTCGCGCTCGTAGCTCAATTGGATAGAGCGTCGGCCTCCGAAGCCGAAGGTTGCAGGTTCGACTCCCGCCGGGCGCAGTTATTGTAAGTGTTGCTGATCGCTGTACTTAGCGAACTTCCCTGCGTCGGGGAATGCGGCTCATGAGTCCCTGCCAAAACGGTATATACCGTTTTGGCTCTGACCAAAGGAGCCATTTATGCCTCGACTCAAGCAGAAACTTCCTTCGTATCGGTTACACCGTTCGTCCCGCCAGGCAATAGTAACACTGAGCGGACGAGATTATTACCTAGGCTCATTCAACGCACCTGAGAGCCGGGCGGAGTATGACCGACTCATCCAAGAGTGGCTTGCCAATCAACGACAGATAATGGAGAAATCTGTAACCAAGAACGGTAAAGATCAAGGCGTCACGATTAATGAATTGATCTCCCAATATTGGGTGTTTGCAAGTGGCTATTACGTTAAGAATCTAAAACCGACAAGCGAATTACATGCGTTGAGATTTTCGTTCAAACCACTCGTCGCTCTCTATGGAACAACCACTGTCGATGTGTTTGGTCCGAGCAGTTTGAAGGCTGTGCGCCAAAAGATGATTGATAATGGGCTATGTCGCACGCTGATCAACCGTCTCATCAATCGCATCCGCCGTATCTTCAAATGGGGCGTGGAGAACGAATTGGTTCGCTCCAGCACATTGGAGGCATTGCGGGCCGTCGCGCCGCTCAAACGTGGCCGTTGTAGCGTGCGCGAATCCGATCCGGTTAAGCCAGCGCCGGAATCCCTGATTACCGCAATTGAGCCATACGTATCGCGACAGGTCTGGGCGATGATCCAGCTTCAACTTCTCACGGCCATGCGTCCCGGGGAAGTGATTCAAATGCGACGCCGTGATATTGATACAACCGGAGCGGTCTGGTTATATCGGCCCGAATCTCATAAGACGGAACATCATGGCATTGAACGCAGCATCTACCTTGGGCCTCAGGCACAAAAGTTCGTGATGCCTTTCCTGAATCGGGCTGACGATGCTTTTCTATTTAGCCCATTGGAAGCGGATAAAGAGCGGAGAGAAAAGCTCTCCGCCGCCCGAAAAACTCCCCTCTCCTGCGGCAACCGGCCCGGCACGCACTGCGCCCGGCAACCCCAACGTAAACCGGGTATCTGCTACGATGTGAATAGTTATCGCCGCGCAATCAACTATGGCTGCGAAAGGGCGTTTCCCTGGCCAAAACATGCAGGACGTGGATTGGATCAACTGACGCCCGAAGAACGCGCTGAATTAAAGGCTTGGCGGAAAGCCCACCATTGGCATCCGCATCAATTGCGGCACAATGCGGCTACCAATCTTCGTAAAGAATTCGGCATTGAAGCCGCCCGGCTGATTCTGGGCCATAAATCGGTAACGGTTACTGAGATTTATGCCGAACTGGATCGCCAGAAGGCATCGGATATTATCGCCAAGGTGGGGTAATGCCTCGTAATCTGCAAATCGCCATGTGAAAGCGTGCCCACTGTTTAGTCGGCGGAGGCAAACTGATTATGGAACGGAGATTCATGGAATCTTCGGCCCATATCCAGCAATATGCATTCTGGATAAATTACTCATGCTGGTCAATTGTCCTCTGGCCGGCTTCCCTTGAGGATTTCGGCGATTCTGTGGTTGGCTGCTTCGATTTGCCTTTGACGCCGCGCGGTTGTCACTGGGAGCATAACAGGCTGGGCATCTCTGGAGATTGCGAACCGTTGTAGTGCCTCTCGACTGGTGTAGGTGGTGCCACCAATCTGAATCGCCTCGAGCCGACGTCCGCGTGCGCCGCGTTGAACCCAGCGGTATATGGCGCTTATGTGAATCCGCCGGCCATTGGGGCGTGAGGGCAGAAGTGTGGGAACCTGGCCAATGGGTACCAGTTGTTCGGTGTGCAGGTCAATCATGGAAGCCTCCAATTCAAATAAATATCCAACGGCTCAATACCGTACATACTCCTAACGCATTATGCAGGACGATCATTCACAGTCAATGTCATTACTAAAGTTAATGGGTTATTTTATTCCGCAAGTCCTTGCGGATATTAATCCTATCCGTTACGATTCATAACCTATGGCAAAGAAAAATATTAAAATTAAAGCACCCGCCGCCTCCGGCAAACCCCTGACCGTCCAAAGAACCTATCGGTTCAATACCGAACTCTTTGAATCCTTTGAAGAGGACTGTGCCCGGCACCTGGCCAATCCCAAGCTGGTGCTGGAGGCTCTGATTCTCCATTGGCTGGAAGGTGATGGCAAGACCCGCAGCGCCATGGCCCTGCGTCACCGCCAGAGTTTCGGCAACACTTCTGGCGAAGATTAAAATGTTTATCTCAGTTGATATTGGCCTGTTCAAAACGCCCCGCGCTTTCTACGGTCAAAACGGGTTATCTTAGCGGCTACATAACTCATTCTTACAATGTGTTCCTTGCGAACAATCAGTGGTTTGTAGTTCGTGTTGTCCGCCCGTAGTTCCACTCGCCCATCCTGAAGGTCGTAAACACGTTTGAATGTGCATTCACTATCTCTTTCCGCGCCAAATCGAACATAGACCGCATCGCCATCTTCAATGGGTGTATTGGGAGAACAGACACACACTTCACCAGGCGCAAAGGCTGGCAGCATGGAATCTCCCACTACTTCAAAGGCAAAGACCAGAGGATCATCAATACCGGTACCAACGGTGGATACATAGTCATAGCCAATACCATTATCCGTAACCGTTCACGGCCTTTTGGAACACTCATGGTATACTCCTTTCAGCAGGCATCGGATCAGGACCCGTGGCCGTTGAAGCCGCTTCGGAGAACCGGGGCGTGACTTCGTTGGTCGGCCAGACGGGCGATCTAAAAACAGGCCTGACGGCAATTACCTCTTCGAGCTCGAAGCTCAACCGGGTGGGCCGTGGGGTGGTCAGATATGACGGCGGGCTCGAAGCCCATAAACATACTCGACCGGCCCCGAACTGATCGGCCCTGATCCATGCCCGCTGTTTAACTACGAACAAATTATGCGATTGACCGAATTCAGTTCGTCCCGTACCCAGTGGCATAAGCATAACAAATTCCCTGCGCAAAACGGAACTCGCTTTCACAGAACCAATCAACCTGAAACATGTCATACCCGGTATGACGCGCACGGCATTGATGAAACTCAATGTTCGCGGGTCGATATCCACCCGTAGTGCCGCTTCGTGCATCAAGGCCCTGATGGCATTGTGCGCCAGGTAGATACCGTAGATTTCCTGCACAAT
>Ga0209012_1001294_pt1 | contig 26994 bp, 24 predicted proteins | sample RS3BMetagenome_FD_184735 | JGI IMG/M metagenome (GOLD analysis project Ga0209012, IMG submission 184735) | Ferric oxide microbial mat and aquatic microbial communities from Rainbow Spring, Yellowstone National Park, USA - RS3B (SPAdes) (version 3) ...
TTCGTGGCCGGCCCGCGCGCCGTCACCCCGTACCACATGGACCGCGAGATGAACTTCCTGCTCCACGTCCGCGGGGCGAAGCACCTGCGCCTGTGGGATCCCGAGGACCGGTCGATCATGAGCGAGCGCGAGCGGGAGGCGCTCTTCTCGTCGCGCGTGCGGCCCGGCTACCGGCCGGAGTTCGACGCCAAGGCGATGCATTTCGACCTGCAGCCGGGCATGGGCGTGCACCACCCCTTCATCGCGCCGCACTCGCTGCGCACCGGCGACGACGTGAGCGTCTCGATGGCCGTGACGTACCGAACGCGCGGCTCCGACGCGGTCGCCCTCCTCTACCAGCTCAACCACGCCCTGCGGCGGGTCGGCCTTCGACCGCGGCCGGTCGGCCAGTCGCCGGGCATCGATCGCGCCAAGGCGGCGGCCGCCGACGTGGCACGGCGGACCCTCTGGCAGCTCCGCAGGCAGGTCCGGAGATCCCGGGCGGGGGCGTGAGGCGCTCCGGGCCGGCCGGCGCCGCCCCCCCTTTCAGCACGGGCGCCGCGTTGCGCGCGTACGGCGACGGCGGAACATGAACAACGCCGCGAGCAAGGGAAGTGCCCCCAGGCCCCCGGGGCCCTCCCCGGGGCCCGTGCTGCACCCACCGGCTTTCCCCGGCTGACCGTCGGAGCTGGGACCGGAGGCGGAGCTCCCGCCGATGGCGCTCCCGCCGGAGCTGGAGCTCGCGCCCGTGGCGCCTCCGGAGCTGGAGGCCCCACCGCTGCCCGAGGTCACCGGACCCACCTGAATCTGCCCGAGGCTCACCCCCGACCCTTCGACGTACACCTTGAGGTACTGCGTCCCTCCGGCCAGGACGACGCTCTGCACGGACACGGTGCCGAACGCGCCCGCGCCATGGTTCGGAATGGCGATGGGGCCGGTGACGTTGAGCCCATTGGCTTCGAGGTGGATGCTCGCCCCCGGGGCGCTGGCCGCCGCCGTCACCGCGACCGAGTAGGTCCCCGCGGTGACGTCGACCCGATACTTGATCCACTCGCCCTGGTTCAGGTCGCAGATCGCGGCGCCGCCGTTGCAGATGCCGATGTCGTCAGGGCGGTAGCTCGTCGACTGCGCGGGGCCGTGGGGATCGTGGTACGCGCTGCCCTCCCCGCCGACGTCGTAATCGGCGGCGGAGAGGAGCCCGGGCAGCGCCCGAGCGCTCCCGCCGTAGGGCGTCGAGCTCCCGAGGTCGGTGACGAAGTACCCGCCGCCCGCCAGCCCCACGATGAGCTGCTCGCTGTCGTCGGGATTGAAGGCCAGGGTATCGCCGCGAAGCAGCTGCAGGCCGGTGTTGATCGGGGTCCAGGTCTGGCCGCCGTTCTCGCTGAGCCACACCCCGTCCCCTTCGCTGATGTCCGCATCCGGCCAGCCCAGGGTGACGACGACCAGTCGCTGGTCGTTCCGGGGATCGATCGCCAGCGCGTTCGCGTATCGCTTGCTCCAGATTTGCGTCCAGCTGCTGCCGTCGAACCTCCAGACCCCGCCGTCGGGCGGGTTCGTGGGGACGGCGTAGAGGATCTTCGGGTTTTTCGGATCGACCACCACCATGTCGCCGACCGTCGAGGTCGGAGAGCCGGACAGGAGGTCGAAGGTCACGCCATCGGTGGTCTCGTAGACGCCGTTCGCCGCGCCGACGTAGAACGTCGTGGGCGTCGTGGGGTCCGGCGCGAAGTCGTAGATCGCGGAGCCGAGGCTCCCGGTCACCGCGGTCCAGCTCTGCCCGCCGTTCTGGCTCCGGTACACCCTGGAGCCCACACCCACCCAGACGCTCGAGGAGTCGTTCGGCAGCGTGTAGATGGCCTGGTTTCCCCCCGCTGCCGACGGCGGCGACGAGACGTACGCCCAGCTCGCGCCCCGGTCGGTGCTCTTGAGGACGGCCTCGTACGTGGAGGTGTTCCACTGGCCGGTCGCCACGTAGATGGTGCCGTCGGCGGAGAACGAGACGTCCTGCGAGCCGTTCCAGAGGTTCGCCTGACTCTTGGGGGCACCCGCGATCCAGCTCCAGCCGTAGTCGTTCGAGCGCACCAGCTTTCCGCAGTCCCCCGCCAGCGCGAAGAGCTGCCCGGCCGTGAAGGGGCTGAAGGCCACCTTGGAGGAGGCCTCGCCCTGGTAGCCGTTCCCCCGGTAGGCGGTGCCGGAGATCGGGTGCGAGCTGATGTCCGCCCACGTGTTGCCGCCGTCGAGGGAGCGCGCGATGTAGCCCGCGATGAAGACGTAGACCGCCTCGGGGTCGTTCGGATCGGTGGCGAGCCACACCGGGTACATGTAGTCCCAGCCAAACGCGCTGTAGTACGCGTCTCCGCCGACGAGCTTCGACGTGATCTCGCCCACGCTCGAGCTGTCGAAGACGTCCGTCCAGCTGTCGCCCCCGTCGGTCGAGCGATACACCGCCGCCGTCGAGGAGCCGGCGGGCAGGCTGGCGTAGAGCACGTCGGGGTTCTGGCGGTTCACGACGACGAACGAGTCGTTGGTGGCGTGGCTGCTGGATTGCAGCCCGGACGACGACAGCTGCCAGCTGTGGGCGCCGTCGGTGCTCTTGTAGATCTGCCCGCTCCGCGTCGAGACCCAGAGGGTGTTGGGGTCGGTGGGATGAAGCGCGAGGAAGGCGGGGGTCCCGGAGACGCCGCTCGTGACGTTGCCCCAGCTCGCTCCGCCGTCCGTGCTCTCGAAGACGCCCGAGGGGGTGACGACGTAGACGATGCTGGACGATCCGGCGGCGAACCCGCCGGTGAGGATGTCGACGCCGCTCCCCACCGAGCCGATCGGCGACCACGAGGACCCGCCGTCGGTGCTCTTCCAGATTCCGCCCCACGAGGCCCCGTTGCCGCTGAGCCTCCGGAAGTTGCCGCCCAGCGCGAGCAGGATATGGGGATCGTTGGGATCGAAGATGACCTTCTCGATCTCGACGGTGTAGCCGGAGGTGCTCGCGGCCGGCATGCCGGCGCGCATCGGCGTCCAGGTCTTGCCGCCGTCGACGCTCTCGTACGGGCCGCCGCGGGTGCCCGCCCAGACGATCTGCGAGCTCGTCGGGTGCCATGTGAAGTCGCCGAGCTCCCACATCCGGAAGCCCAGCGCCGGAGTCCAGCTCCCGCCCTGGTCGCTGGACGTCGCCGCGCCGAACATGTCGCCGCCGGCGGCGAGCGTGTTCCCGTCGAACGGGCTGACCTCGACGCTCGTGCCCCAGCCGTTGGTCCCGGGCTCGTGGAGCGGCTGCCAGACGGCCGCCCGAGCGGGGATCGCGCTCGTGAGAACGACCGCCACGGGAGCGAGCCGGCGCATCGATCGCCAGCCGCGAGAAGAGTCGATCCGAGCCATGGCAGCCTCCCTCCGATCAGCCCGAGCAGGAGAGCGACCATGGACGAGGATCGGGTCGCGCTGGCTCGTGCAAGGAGGCTACTTCCGCGATCGGCCCCCGGTAGTGACCGTTGGCGCCAAACTTTCTGGATCGCGGCGCCACCGGCTCTCGGCTCTCGCCGCGACCACATCCTGCGGCACGCGAGCGAAACGCGCGTCGGCCGCTACCAGCCGGGCATCTGCCCGAGCGTGACGACGTTCGAGGCCGCGTAGAGCGCGGGCAGCGCACCGGTGTTCTGCCCTATGAAGTCCGGCCAGAGCATGAAGAACGACCAGTCGGGCTGCTGCGCCAGCTCGTCGGCGGTGGGCAGGGTGGAGCACTCGCCGATGGCGATGAGCTTGCCGGCGGCCGCGGTCTGCATGGTCGCGTACTCGGAGGCCAGACAGCCGCCGTCGTAGTAGTCGAGCGCGGCGATGTCGAAGTAGTCGGGGCCGGGGTCGTACTGGACGACCTCGCTCGTCAGCGTGGCGAAGTCCTGCAGGTCCCAGACCCAGATGATGTTGCGGAATCCCTTGTTGCCGACCAGGTATCGTGCGTCATCTGGAAGAGGCGCGCGGTGCCCTCGGGGCCCGGGCGGCCCGCCCACCAGAAGATCGGCTGGTTCATCTCGTGCTCCGGCCGGAACAGGGGCGCCACGCCGCCCCCGGTGGCCGAGACGAACTGGCGCGAGTCGAGCGTGAGCAGTGTCACGTGGATGGGCGCGGACGGGGCGCTGCCGTCGGCCGACCCACCCGCGTCCGGGCTCGACGCGCCGCCGGCGTCGCGCGAGGTCGCCCGAGGAGCGACCGGCGCGCGGCGGGTTCGCGTGCCTAGGCGCGTGCTGCGATCGCGTCCGCGAGACGGGGGAACTCGGGCTCGAAGCCGAGGTCTTCGCGAATGCGGCGACCATCCATGAGCGCGTCGAAAGCGCGCGCACGCTCGGCGTTCGAGCCGTCGGGCGGCGGCGCTCCCACGGACGCGAACAGCGTCGCGAGGTCGGGGGCTTCGTCGTCGACCACGTTGTAGATGCGATGCGCAGGCGACGCGGCATCGAGCAGGCGAGCGACGGCTTGCGCGACGTCGGCGTGGTGGCCGATCGACATGCGTTGCGTCGGCGGGAAGCCGCGCATCATCGCGAACACCTCCTCGATGTGCGGATCGCCGTCGCCGTAGACGAACGGCAGCCGGAGCACGCGCACGTCGAGCCCTTCGATGGCGAGGAGAAAGCGCTCGGCGGCGAGCTTGCTCACCGGGTACGCCGCGGTCGGCGCGCAGGGGTCGTCCTCGCCGGCGAGGCGGCCACCGTTCGAACCGTAGACCAGGCCGGTGCTCGTGAAGACGAAGCGCTTCACGGACGCTGCGCGCGCGGCGCTCGCGAGGTGCTGCGTGCCGAGGCCATTGACGGCGTGCGCTTGCTCGGGAGTCGCGCCACGGAAGAACGCGGCGCAGTGGACCACGGCGTCGACGCCGCGTACCGCGGCCGCGAGCGAGCGCGCGTCGAGTAGGTCGCCCACGACGAGCTCGGCACCAGCTTCGCGCAGGTCGGCGGCGCGCGTCGGATCGCGCACGAGAGCGCGTACTCGATCGCCGCGCCGGGCGAGGCGTCTGGCGAGGCGGCTTCCGACCTTCCCGGTCGCTCCGGTGACGAGAATCTTCATGCCCGGAACGTAGCCATGGGCGCTCGTCGCAGATTGGAAGAAACGGACATGCGCGCACCGAAGTTGCACCGCCGTCGACGCGCAATCAGAATCGCCTCATGCACGCGAGCGCCGCTCACCGCAACCGCATCGCGCCGAGCGCGTCGACCGCGTCCGCCGTGGCGGCGCTGTTCGTGCACGAGTGCGACCGCGACGTGCGTGGCGTCTCGATTCCGCGTCCCGAGATCCATCTCGTCGCTCGCTTCGGGCCGTCGGCGCGAAACGGTCTGGACGTACACGCGTTCGGCCCGCGACAGAGGGTGCATCGGAAAGTCCTCCGCAGCGGGCAGCGGGCGGTTACGGCGCGCCTCCACCTGGGCGCGGCCGAAGCGGTGCTCGGAGTGACGGCTCCCGCGATGGCCGGGCGCATCGTCGCGCTCGAGGAGCTGTGGGGTGAAGCCGCGGCGCGGCGGCTGTTCGAGCGGCTCGCCGACGCGCGCACCACGGTCGATGCGGCTGCAATCCTGGAGAGCGCGATCGCCGAACGCCTGACGATCGCGGATGGGCGCCGCGCCCGCGCGCAGCTCGCCATCGCCGCCGCCGACAGGCTGACGAGCGCCAACGTGAGCGCCGTCGCCGGCGACCTCGGCGTGAGCGAGAGGCACCTTCGCCGCGTGTTCCGTGAGGCCGTCGGCGTGAGCCCGAAGGCGTTCGCCAAGCTCACGCGCTTCCATCGCGCGCTACGGGCCGCGCGCGAGGAAGGTGACGCGGGCTGGGCCAGCGTCGCCACCGCTGCCGGCTACTACGACCAAGCGCATCTCATCGCCGAGTTCCGCGCCATCGCGGGCGTGACGCCGCGCGCGCTGCTCCGCGAGCTCCGCGCAGCTCCCTCGATCGGCTGAGGCGCGACGGAGCGTCCATGCGATGCGGGAGGAGTATCTCTCGGCGCCATCAGTACTCCATGTGCAGGTCCAGGGTCGCCGCCACGCCCGCGAAGCGGAACATGGCCTTCTCGAAGCTCGGCGGCCCCATGAAGCCCTTGGCGTCGTTCGACGCGGCGGTGCCCTCCTTCGGGATGCCGAAGAGGCCGCGATCGAGCTTTCCGTTGCCGTTCTCGTCGTGGAAGCACGCGACGGCGTAGGTGCCCGCCGGGATGGGGTCGAACGCGCACGTCGACGCGCCTTCGTGAATCGGGCACCAGCGCTTCTGCGCGGCGGCCGAGGGATCGGCCGGGAAGCCCTTCGGCGACGCGAAGAGCATGCAGCCGACCTGCCCGTCGCTCGAGCGCAGCCGCGAGACGCGTACGGTGAGGACGGCGCCGCGTGGAGGATCGGCCTGCGCGGCCGCGGCCGTCGAGAGGACGACCGCCGCTCCGATCGCCACCGCGGCTCTCATCGGCCCTTCCACTCGTAGGCCAGCGCGTTCATCTCGGGCGGCCCGACCGGGATGTCGGCGGTGAAGCCCTGCGTCACGAGCTCGAGATGATTTCCCGAGGGATCGTTGAAGTAGAGCGACGCCTGCCCCGGCGGCCCGAGGCGGGTCGGGCCGTAGGTCGGCACGCCGGCGTCGGCGAGGCGCCTTTTCCACCGGAGCATCTCGCCCGGCGGCACGAGGAGCGCGAGGTGCGGGTGTCCGGCCGTCATCGGCGGCTGACCCTGATGCTGCACGAACAGGTCCAGTCGAGGACCGCCGCTGAAGACGACCGACGTGTGGACGGCGCCCTCCTGACCGCCGTCAGTGCGGCCGACCTTGCGGAGGAAGGCCTCGTCCACCCGCAGGAGCACGCGCGCGCCGAGCAGGTCGACGTAGAAGGCTTCCGCCGCGCGCAGGTCGTGACAGGGGACGGTGACGTGGTCGAGGCCCCGGACGCGCAGACGGAAGCCCATCCGATGGCGCGCCCGCGCCCACGCCTTCATGGCGCTCATCGCCAGGCTCGTCCCCTTGGCCCGCAGAAAGCGCACGGCGGGCGCGTCGGCGGGCGGCGGGGCCGGGTTCGTCCGGGTCAGCGTCGAGTTCGTCGTGCTCATCGGCTCACCTCCGGCGAGTCTGATGCTTCCGAATGCGATAACGTTTCGAGCTTGAAAGTAATGGCGGTCGTGGCTACGGTCAAGGCGAGATGCCGAAGGCGATCCCGACGTACGACGAGCGCGACCCGGCCGTGCTCTTCCAGCGGCTCATCGGGCTGGCCAACCGCGAGACGGCCGGCGCGAGCACGATGTTCATGTACGAGAGCGGGCTCACCTTCCCGCAGATCATCGTGATGTACGCGCTCACCTGGCTCGGGCCGCTCCCCATCTCGACGCTCGCCGAGAAGCTGCGGCTGTCGGTCGCCGCCACCAGCCAGCTCGTCGACCGCCTCGTGCAGGACGGGTATCTCGCCAGGGAGGAGGACCCGCGCGATCGGCGCGTGCGCCTGGTGAGGCTGCGGCCGCGCGGCAAGCAGTTCATGGAGCGGCTCGACGAGATACGCCGTCGCGAGCTGAGCGAGGCGTTCGATCGGCTCCCTCGGAAGCTTCGCGATCGTCTGACCGACGCCCTCGGCGACGCCGTCGAAGCGCTCCGGGACGAGGGGGCCGCGGCGGTGGAGTGAGCCGGCGGCGGCGACGCCTACTCCCCCCGGGGTGGCGGCCTTCTCGTCGGCTTCGGCTCGAACCGGGCTCGCGTCGCGACGGGTGGCAGCTCCCCCGGCAGCGCCGTCACCAGCATGGCGTCCTTCGCCTCGCGCACGCCCTCGAGGATTCGCTGTGCGTGAGCGCGGAAGAGCGCCCCCGCGGGGGAGAGCCGCATCCCCTTGGGCGTGCGTCGAAATAGCGACACCTGGAGCTCGTCTTCGAGGAGCCGAATCTGTCGGCTGACGGCGGGCTGGGCGACGTGCAGCTTGAGAGCTGCTCGGCCTACGTGCTGCTCCTCGGCAACGGCCACGAAGTATTCGAGCTGGGCGAGACTCACGTCAGTCAGGCTAGCCGATCTCGCTCCTCTGCTGCCGGTGCGCGCGTGACGAGATCCAAACGATCTTGGACGCGGTTCGCCGCCGGGCGCATATGCGCCGAGATGGTCGAGATCCTCGGCGAGGCCGAAATCGAGCGCATGCGCGAGGCCGGCCGCGCGGCCGCCCAGACGCTCGCGTTCGTCGCGGAGCGAATCGAGCCCGGCGTGTCGACGGCCGACATCGATCGATGGGTGCGCGAGCACACACGCGCGCTCGGCGGCACCCCGAGCCAGCTCGGCTACGAGGGCTTCCCTGCTGCGGTGTGCACCAGTCGCAACCACGTCGTCTGTCACGGCATCCCGAGCTCCAGGGAGACCCTCCGGCCGGGTGACATCGTCAACGTCGACGTGACGACCTGCCTCGACGGGTTCCACGGGGATACGTCGGCTACGTTCGCCATCGGCGACGTCGCGCCGCAGGCGCGGCGCGTGATCGACGCAGCGAGGCGCTGTCGCGACGCGGGCATCGAGGCCGTACGCGAGGGCGCCCGGCTCGGAGACATCGGCGCGGCGATCCAGGAGCTCGCTCGGACCCTCGGCTGCTCGGTCGTGCGCGACTTCGGCGGTCATGGGATCGGCCGCGAGATGCACATGGATCCGCACGTGCCGCACGTCGGAGTGCGCGGCGCCGGTCTTCGACTGCGCGCCGGGATGGTCTTCACGATCGAGCCGATGATCAACCTGGGCGCGAGCGACGTGCGCGTGCTCGATGACGGCTGGACCGTCGTCACCGCCGACGGCGCCCTGTCCGCCCAGTTCGAGCACACGGTCCTCGTCACGCGCGAGGGGGCCGAGATCCTGACGGCGCGCGTGCGGTGACCGGGCACTCGCATTTCCGAGCCGCGCCAGGAGGGCGTCGATCAACCCGACCGGGCGGACGTCCGGCTGGGAAGAATGTCGATCGGCTCGACCGCGTCGACGTTCTGCACGGAGGAACGTCGACCCGCTCGACCGGGTCGACGGTTCGCGCGTAAAAACGTCGACCCGCTCGACCGGGCCGACGGTTCGCGCGAAAAAACGTCGACCCGCTCGACCGGGCCGACGGTTCGCACGAAAAAACGTCGACCCGCTCGACCGGGCCGACGGTTCGCACGAAAAAACGTCGACCCGCTCGACCGGGCCGACGGTTCGCACGAAAAAACGTCGACCCGCTCGACCGGGCCGACGGTCGGTTCGAACGTCTGTGCCGCGTTGACGGACGCTGCGCCTTCATGGTCCGCTCGCGAGCCCTTGGCCGAGAAGCCCGCGCTCGACGCCGCGCAGCCCGCCGCGCCGCTCATCGGCACCGACGTCCTCGGTCGACCGCTGACGGCCGACGAGAAGAAGCACTGGGACAGGGTCCTCCGGCAGCACGACTTCGCCGGCGCGCGCCGCTACGCGCTGCTCTTCGGCCAGCGCCTCACGCGAAACGTCGCGCGCGCCGAGGACCTCGTGGGCCGCGCGTGTCTGCGCCTGGTGCGCTGGGGATGGGACCCGGGCGACGTCACGCTCGCCAAGCGCCTCTGCCGCCTCGTGTGGAGCGAGTGGACGCACGAGAAGAAGGAGGATGCTCGCAGGCGGTACGCCGAGGAGAAGTTCCTCGCCGAGATGGCGGTGCACGAGGGCACGCACTCTCGGTCGGCCGAGGAGTACGCGACGCAGCTCGAGCAGGAGCGGGAGGACGAGGAGCACGCCCGGGGGCAAATCGATCGCATGCGCGCGGCGTTCGTGAAGGCGAACGACGCCGTGAACCTCCTGTGGCTCCAGTTCACCCTCGAGGGCGAAGTGGACCTGAAGGTGATGGCGCACAAGAGCGGTCGCGACGTCAGCGAGTTCTACGACGCGGCCGACCGCCGCAAGCGCCTCACGAAGCGCCTGCTGGCGGAGGACAACGGCGTGAAACATGATCCCGGGGAGAAGGCGCGATGACCAGGCCCACGGCAGCGCAGGTGTGGCGACGGCTCGTCGGCGAGGCGGGCGAGGACGAGATCGAGGCGGTCCTGAGCCTGAGCCAGGAGCAGGTCGACGCGGAGCTCGCGGGCGCGGGGTTCGACCTCGGGGCGGAGCGGGCGAAGGCGGACGCGTTCCTCGAGGACCTCGTGAGCGGCCAGGCGCCCGCGCCGACGGTGTCCGCCGCCCCGGACCTCGTCGCCGCCGCCGACTGGCGCCGCAAGGCGGTCGCCGCCTGCGACGCGAAGGACTTCGGGACGTGTCTCGCCGACCTCGACATCGCGCGCCGCCTCGACCCCGCCGGCGAAGACACGCCGCTGGTCCGGCGCACTCGCGACTGCGCCACCAAGGGCATGCTCGACGAGCCGCTGAAGCCCCCTCTCGAGCCTTGACTCCGCGGCGGGCCCGACCTCCTCACGACTTTTTCGAGGCGTAAGTCCGCGAGATCGCTCGATCTCGAAAAATAGTTGGTCGCCCGACGAGGAATCCGGGATCGAGCGCGGACTGTGGTTGTGAAGGGTGCGGATGACCCGCATCCAAATCCAACCAAAAGGTCCCATGTCCACCACCAACAACGGCAACAAGAAGGTTCATCGAAGCGTCGCGTCCCTCAAGCTGCCGGAGCCGATCTCCCTGCTCATCATGTACGTGCAGGGGATCTTGAAGGCCCTGACGGGCAACCCGACGTTCCCGACGCCGAACCCACCACTGACGGCGATCGGCCAGGCCCTCGGCGACCTTCAGGTCGCCGAGACCGCCGCCCAAACGCGGGCCAGGGGCACGATCGCCGTGCGCAACGAGAAGCGAGCGGCTCTCGTTGCTCTGCTCGAGTTGCTCCGAGCGTACGTTCAGTCCATCGCCGACGCGACCCCGGAGAGCGCGCCCTCGATCATCGAGAGCGCGGGGCTCGCGATCAAGAAGACGCCGGTGCACGCGCCGCGCGTCTTCTCGGCGAAGCCCGGCCCGGTCTCCGGCGCGGTCAAGCTGACCGCACCGACGGCCGGTCCTCGCGCCGCCTATCTGTGGCAGTACAGCACCGACGGCGGCAAGAGCTGGGTCGACGCGGCGCCGACGCTGCAGGCCAAGGCGACCGTCACGGGCCTGCCGTCGGCGACGACGGTCCAGTTCCGTTACCGCTCGGTCATCAAGGGCGGAGCGAGTGACTGGAGCGCGCCGCTCTCGCACCTCGTGCACTGAAGGACCGTAAACGGCAGCCCCCGAGCGCGGCGTGCTCCTCCACGCCGCCTCGGGGGCACCGCCCCAAAGGCGGAGAGGCTGCTCCGCTCCCCCTCTTCAGCCGACGGCCTCACTCGCACGTTCCGTACGGCGCGAAGATGTGGCCCATGGTGCAGTCGAAGTCGTCGTTCTCGCAGTTGAGCGGGTCGCTCTGGCCCTTGCCGGAGTCGATACAGGTCTGGCCGTACATCATGAGGATCGAGTCGGAAGCGAAGACGATGGCGTCGCCGAAACCGTGAGGACCGTTCAGCGAGGAATGCTGCTCGCACATGCTCGGAGGCTCGTTGCAGGCCGCGCAAAGGTCGTCGAGCATCGTGATCTGAAGCGCCGTGAGCTGAACCCCGGCAAGCGCGTCGTCGACGCACCCACCAGCATCGAACGGACTCATGCTGCAATCGGGCGCCATCGAGACGCAACTCGCCACGGCGTCGAGCGCGGCCACGCTGAGATTCGAGGCGACCGCAGAGCACTCCGAGGAGACCGTCGCCTGGCACGCAGAGGCATCTGGCGCACAGGCAGCCATGTGCGCCAGCTCGAAACTACAGAACGCGTCCGTGTCGGCATCACTGGGGCTGCCTGCGTCACTCGGCAGTCCCCCGGAGCTGCTGTTCGAGCCGCCACTGCCGCTGCCGCTGCTGCCGCCGTCGCTACCGCTGCTGTTCCCCGAGCTGCTGCTCGACGTGCCCCCGCTGGAGCTCCCCGTTCCTCCCCCACTGCTGGAGCTTGCGCCGGCCCCGCTGCTCGACGATGGCATGACACGGGCCGCGCCGCCTGCGCGATGTGACGCTGCGTGTTGACCGCTCTTCCGCGCCCGTGGGATCACTACGCCCGACCCGCATGACCGACTACGCAAACCTGCGACGCGACTGGGAAAGCAAGACGCTCGCCCCCCACGAGGCGAAGGAAGCGCCGCGCGCGCGCGTGCCCAACCTCGCCGGCCACGCCGACGCGGCGCCCCTCTACGGACCGGACGACCTCGAGGCCGCCGGCTTCGACCCGGCGCGCGATCTCGGCGTGCCCGGGAGGCCCCCCTTCACGCGCGGCGTGCAGCCCAACATGCACCGCGGCCGCCTCTGGACGATGCGCCAGTACGCCGGCTTCGGCACCGCGCGCGAGTCGAACGAGCGCTACCACTACCTCCTCTCGCAGGGGCAGACGGGCCTGAGCGTCGCCTTCGACCTGCCGACGCAGATGGGCCGCGACTCGGACGACCCGCGCGCGCGCGGCGAGGTGGGGCGCGTCGGCGTGGCGATCGACTCGATCGAGGACATGCGCACGCTCCTGAAAGGCCTGCCGCTCGGCGAGATCTCGACGTCGATGACCATCAACGCGACGGCGGCCATCCTCCTCTGCCTCTACGTCGCCGTCGCCGAGGAGCAGAACGTCGCGCGCGCGGCGCTGCGCGGCACCATCCAGAACGACGTCCTCAAGGAGTACGTCGCGCGCGGCACGTACATCTACCCGCCGCGCCCCTCGCTCCGGCTCATCACCGACACCTTCGCGTGGTGCGGCCGCGAGGTGCCCAGGTGGAACACGATCTCGATCAGCGGCTACCACATCCGCGAGGCGGGGGCGGACGCGGCGCAGGAGCTCGCCTTCACGCTGGCCGATGGCATCGCGTACGTGAAGGCGGCCATCGACGCGGGCCTCGACGTCGACCGCTTCGGCGCGCAGCTGTCGTTCTTCTTCAACGTGCACAACAACCTCGTCGAGGAGATCGCGAAGTTCCGCGCCGCGAGGCGGATGTGGGCGACGCTCATGCGCGAGCGCTTCGGCGCGAAGACCGATCGCGCGCGCGCGCTGCGCTTCCACTGCCAGACGGCGGGGATGACGCTCACGGCGCAGCAGCCGCTCGTCAACGTCGCGCGCGTGACGGTGCAGACGCTCGCGGCGGTGCTCGGCGGCTGCCAGTCGCTGCACACCAACTCGTTCGACGAGGCGCTCGGCCTGCCGACGAGCGAGGCGGCGACGATCGCGCTGCGCACCCAGCAGGTGGTCGCCCACGAGAGCGGCGTCGCCGACTTCGTCGACGCGCTCGCCGGCAGCTACGCCGTCGAGTCGCTGACGACGCGCCTCGAGAAGCTCGCGGGCGAGTACATCGCGCGCATCGACGAGATGGGCGGGATGGTCTCGGCCATCGAGCAGGGCTATCCGCAGCGCGAGATCCAGAAGACCGCCTACGAGTACCAGCTCGAGATCGAGCGCAAGCAGCGCCTCGTCGTGGGCGTCAACGCGTTCGTGCAGGAGGGTGCGCCCGTGCCGGTGACGACCGTCGACCCGCGCATCGAGGCCGAGCAGGTCGAGCGACTGCGGGCGATGCGCGCGCGGCGCGAGCGCGAGGGGAAGGCCGCGCACGCCTCGGCCCTCGAGAAGGTGGAGCGCGCCGCCCGCGGCGGCGACAACGTGCTGCCGTGCATCCTCGAGGCGGTGAAGGCCTACGCCACCGTCGGCGAGATCGCCGGCGTGCTCCGCGGCGTCTGGGGCGAGCACGTCGAGACGCTGGTAATCTAGAGCGCATGCGCTGGGTGGCGTTCGCGCTGGCGGTCGCGTTCGCGGCGCTGGTCGCGTGCGGGTCGAACCCGCGCAACCTGCTCGTCGTCCCCTACGACGCCGGCTCCGACGCGGCCGGCGACGCCGCGGCCGACGCGCCCTTCGACGCCCCGGCCGACGCCGATCCGTACCTGGGCGGCCCGTGCGTCGACGACGCGCAGTGCGACGACATGATCGCCTGCACCTACGACTCGTGCGACCAGGCGCTCGGCCGCTGCCTCAACGTCCCCGACGACACCCAGTGCCAGGACGGCATCTACTGCGACGGCCGGGAGAAGTGCGTGCCGCGCCACGGCTGCGAGCCGGGTCCGGTCGTCACCTGCAGCGACGGCAACGCGTGCGACATCTCGAGCTGCGTCGAGAAGACGCAGTCGTGCGCGCACGTGCCGCGCGACGTCGATCAGGACGGCGACCCGGACGCGCACTGCGTTGCGCACCGCGACTGCGACGACCTGAACCCGAACGTCTCGAGCCTGCACGCCGAGGTGTGCCACAACGGCGTCGACGACAACTGCAACGGACTGATCGACGAGATGCCGTGCGTCGTGCCGCAGGGCGACACGTGCGCGGACGCGGTGGCCGTCTCGGGCGCCGGCACGTACGCGCTGTCGACCGTCGGCTGCAACGACACGTTCGCGACCTCGTGCAGCGTGAGCAAGCCCTCGGCCGGGCAGAACGTCGTCGCGGCCATCGCGGTGCCGCCGGGGCCGAACGTGGACCTCGAGGTGTGGGCCACGACGAGCGACGGCACCGAGATTGCCGTCGCCATCCAGGGGACGTGCGGGCAGGCGACGAGCGAGCTGGCGTGCGGCTCGGGGCCGGGGGCGACGAGCGTGCGGGCGCGCACGCGCAACGTGGCGCCGGGGACGTACTACGCCGTCGTCACCACGCAGTCGCCGACGGCGTTCGAGCTGAAGGTCGATCTGCTCACGCCGCCGACGGCCCCGGCGACCAACGTCGACTGCGCGAGCGCCGCGCCGCTGACGCCCGGCACGCCCACGACGGTGTCGCTCATCGACCCGCCGACCGATCTCCCGAGCGCGTGCCCCGCCAGCACGGGCGAGCTCACCTACTCGTTCACGCTGACGCAGCCGCAGGACGTGCGGATCTACGCGTCGACGGTGCAGGGCAGCGGCCAGCCCATCGTCGGCCTGCGCGATCCGGCGTGCACCGCCGCCGCCGACGAGATCGGCTGCCGCGTCGCCGGCGCGCCGCCCATCTACGAGCGCGCGCTCCCGGCGGGGACGTACGTCGTCACCGTCGCCGCGACCTCGCCCGTCGACGTCACCCTCGAGGTCGACCTCTCGCCGCCGACGACCGCCCCCGCCGACCAGACGTGCGCCGCGCCGCCGGCCGCGACGACCAACGGGCGCATCGCGTTCGACCTGTCCGACCACGAGGACGCGATCAAGGACGGCTGCGACCCGGGCGCGCCCGACGCCGCGTACGACGTCTCGCTGCCGGCCGCCTCCGACGTGCTGCTCGTCTCGCGCCTGGCCCAGAGCGACAGCGGCGCCGTGGCGCTCGACGCGCCCGCGTGCGATGCGTCGAGCGTGCTCGCTTGCGTCGCCGGCACGACGCCCATCCGCGCCGGAAAGCGCAACGTCCCCGCGGGCGACTACCGCGCGGTCGTGACCGACGTGCTCGGCCTGCAGGGCACGCTCGACGTGCTCGTGCGGCCGACGGTGGCGCCGACCATCCTCCCCTCGGGCGGCGCCGACACGTGCGCGGCGGCGGTCGACGCCTCGGCGGGCGGGTTCTTCACGGGCGACACGTCGACCACCACGGGCCACTACCCGAGCCCCTGCGACGCGCCGACCGGCCCCTCCGGCGGCGAGAACGACCAGGTGCTCTCGCTCACGCTCGCGCAGCCGCAGCGCGTGGTGCTCGACATGGAGGGCTCCGCCTACCAGACCATCCTCGACGTGCGACAGGGGCCGTCGTGCCCGGGCACGCCGGTGACCGACGGCTGCTACGTCGGCTTCGACGCCGAGCGCAGCTTCCTCGATCTGGAGCTGCCCGCCGGCCAGTACTGGGTCCTGGTCGAGGGCTACGAGGGCGCGAAGGGCGCGTGGGACCTGGACGTGCGCGTGCTGCCGCCGTGATAGAAGCGATGCGATGGCGCCGTCGATCCACCACCGGGTCTCGATCCCCGACCCCAAGACGCACTACGTGCACGTCGAGACGACCATCTCGGGCGAGCTGCCCGAGGCGGTCGTGCTCTTCATGCCGGTCTGGACCCCGGGCTCGTATCTGGTGCGCGAGTACGCGCGGCACGTCGAGGTCCTGACCACCGAGGCCCCCGCGCGCGCGGCCAAGGTGCGAAAGAACGCCTGGCGCGTCGAGCGGCGCGGCGCCCGCGAGCTCGTCGTGCGCTACCGCGTCTACGCCAACGAGCTCACCGTGCGCACGAGCCACGTCGACGAGACGCACGCGCTGCTCGTCGGCGCGGCGCTGTTCATGACCGTCGAGGGGCACGAGCAGCTCGGGGCGCGCGTCACGTTCGAGCTGCCGAGGGACTGGCGCATCGCCACGGCGCTGCCGGCGGTCGAGGGCGGCTTCCAGGCGCCCGACTTCGACACGCTGGTCGACTCGCCCATCGAGGCGGGCCTCTTCCGCGAGGAGCGCTTCGAGGTGCTCGGAACGCCGCACCGCTACACCGTCTGGCCCGCGCACGCTGTGAGCGACGCGGATCTCAAGCGCCTGATCGACGACACGGCCGACATCCTCGAGCGCGAGGCGAGCCTGTTCGGAGGGAGGTTCCCCTACCCCGCCTACGACCTGCTGCTCCACCTGACGCCGCGCGGCCGCGGCGGCCTCGAGCACCGCGCGAGCGCCGCGCTCATCGCGTCGCCGACCGCGTTCGGCTCGCGCGACGGCTACCTCGACCTTCTGTCGCTCGTCACGCACGAGGTGTTCCACGCCTGGAACGTCAAGCGCATCCGCCCCGCGGGGCTGACGCCGTACCGCTACGAGCAGGAGTGCTACACGCGCCTGCTCTGGTGGTTCGAGGGGGCGACGAGCTACTACGACTGGCGCGTGCTGGCGCTGACGCGCATCTGCACCGTCGAGGAGTACCTCGATCACCTCGCCGCGGAGGTGGCCTACCTCGATCAGACGCCGGGGCGGCTGGTGCACCCGCTCGAGGAGACGAGCTTCGACGCGTGGGTGAAGCTGTACCGGCCCGACGAGAACTCCTCGAACAGCAGCGTGAGCTACTACAGAAAGGGGGAGGTCGTCTGCGCGCTGCTCGACCTCGAGCTGCGGGCGCGCACCGGCGGCCGCGCGTCGCTCGATCGCGTGCTGCGCCACCTGTGGGACGACTACGGCGCGCGCGAGCGGCCGGTCCCCGAGGACGCGATGCAGGGCATCTTCGAGCGCGTGGCGGGCGTGCCGCTCGGCGACCTGTTCGACGGATGGATCCGATCGCCGGCCGAGATCGACGTGGGCGCGGTGCTCGCGCGCGTGGGGCTGGCCGTGGAGCGCACGTCGCGCAACGAGGGGCCGACGTGCTCGCTCGGCGTGCGCGTCCGGTCCGACGGCGGGCGCGCGGTCGCGGCGTCGGTGACGCGCGACTCGGCGGCGGCGCGCGCCGGGATCGATCCGGGCGACGAGATCATCGGCATCGGCGGCGCGCGCATCGAGGGGACCAGCGTCGAAAGCGGGCTGCGCGGGCGGGCGCCCGGCGACGTCGTGGACGTGCTGCTGGCGCGCGACGGGCGGCTGGTCAGCCGGCGCGTCACGCTCGATCCGCCGCGCCCGGACAAGGTGAAGATCGTCGCCCGGCGCGACGCGCTGCCGGCCGCGCGCGAGGCGTTCGAGGCGTGGCTCGGTCAGCCGCACCCGGCGTGGGACCAGAAGAAGGAGCGCGCGTCGTGAGCGAGCTCGCCCCCAAGCCTCGCGCGACGTCGGTGACCGAAATGGTCGAGTACGTGCTGCCGCAGCACGCGAACGTGGCCGGCACCGTCTTCGGCGGGCAGATCATGGCGTGGATCGACCTCTGCGCGGCCATCTGCGCGCAGCGCCACGCCGGTCGGCCGTGCGTGACGGCGTTCGTGGACGACCTGCTGTTCAAGCGCCCGGTGCGCGTCGGCCAGGTGGTGCGGCTGCGCGCGGAGGTGACGGCGACCTTCCGCACGTCGATGGAGATCGACGTCCACGTCTGCGGCGAGGACACGATCACGGGCGAGCAGTGGCCGACGGTCGAGTGCCGCGTGACGTTCGTGGCCATGGACGACGCGCGCAAGCCCACGCCCGTGCCGCCGCTGCTGCTCGAGAGCGACGCCGATCGCGCCGCGCAAACCGCCGCCGAGGAGCGCCGGCGCGCCCGCCTGGCGAAGCGCTGATCACGTGATCCGCCGCCTCGACGTGAAGCGCGTCGTCAGCCCGCCAGGATGAGGATCTTCGTCTGGCTGGGGGCGAGGCGCACGTTGGTCGGGCAGTTGGTGCTGTTTCCGATGGACGACATCGTCATGCGCGTCGCCGGCTTTCCCGAGAGCAGCACCGTGAAGGCGGCCGTCACGGGGGTCTCCTTCATCATCACCGTCCCGGAGGCGACGCCCATCGCCACGCCGCCGTTGTCGCCGTTGGTGAGCGGGACGCTGGTGCCCATGTTGTGCGCGGGAGCGCACGAGAAGAGGATCGTGTAGGCCGCCGGAACGCCCATCGCGCCCGACGCCGTGTTCGGGTACGGGATGGGGACCGGCGCCGGCGACGGAGGCGCGGGCGTCAGGCACACGTCCGGAAACCCCATGTCGTTGCCGCCTGCCTGCGTGTTCGCGAACATCCGTCGCCTCCCTTTCGCGCGCGCGCCGGCGCGTCAGCCGATGTGGATCTGCTCGGCGTCCACCTTGGCGAGCTGGCGGGCGCCCACGAGGAAGTTCTCGGAGCGGAGGCACATCTCCTGCTCCGTCCGGTAGTCGACGCGCTCGGCGCGCAGGTGGTCGAGCTCCTCCACCTTGCGGAAGCAGCTCTTGACCGTCTGCGACAGGCGGTCGAAGACGCCGTCGACCGTCCTGGCCGCGACCTGCACGCTCGCGGCGCTCGCCGCGAGGGACCTCGCCAGCACCGTCAGCCTGGAGAGGACGACGCTCCCCTCCTCGGCGCTCAGCGACAGCGCCTTCGAGGCGAGCGACATCATGCCGCCGGCGCGGATGCGCAGATCGCCCTCGACGTCGATGTCGACGGCGCTGCCCTCGGCGCGGACCAGGATCGCCGTCACGAAGGCGCGCCCGTCGCCCGCCACGAAGAGCGCCACCTCGTCGCCGGCGGCGGGGGGCACCAGGCACGAGGCCGCCCGCCGAGCGCACGTCTCCCCCCGCGCCGTCAGCACCGTGACCTCGGCCGCGTCGACCGCCGTCACCGTCGCCACCTCGTAGCCGGCCTGGGGGACGATCCGCTTGCGCGCGACGTTGCTCATGGTGGCCTCCATTGTGACCCAGGCCTCGCCTGCCGCCCAGCGCTGCTTCGCCCCCGAGCGCGCGCCGCGCCGCGCGCGCCGCTATCGCCGCTGCCCCAGCCAGTGCTGCTTGAAGCTCTCGAAGTGCTGCTCGAACTCCCGGCGCTCCTCCGGGTACTTCTCGAAGTGCGCGTACCACGCCTCGTGCTCGGCCACGATCGCCTCCCCCACCAGGCCGTGCCTCGCCCAGACCTCCGCCGCGCGGGCCGGCTGGACGGCGGCCTGTGCGCACGCCGAGGCGTACGCGATGAAACTGAGCCTGGCGCGCGGCTGCTCGGGCGGCAGGGCGGCGGGCATGACCAGCGAGGGCAGCGGCTCGACGCGAACCGGCGGCGGGGGCTCCGGCGCCGACGGAGGAGGCGGCGGGGCCGGGGCGCCCTGCGCGGGTGACGACGGCGCGGCGGCTGGAATGAGCTGCGCCGACGAGGGCGGCGCCGGGGTGCCGGGCAGGCCGGGCCCCCACTTCTCCGCCTCGGCGAGGTCCGGATCGTCGCCCAGGGCGGCCGGCGAGATGCCGGCGGCGCCCAGCGTGCGCGCGCGGTGCAGCCGCGTCCGGAACATCGTGGCCCCCCGGAAGTCGACCTTGCGCACGTCCGCGTGCGACATGTCCGCGTAGGACAGATCGGCGCCCGCGAACCTCGCCTCCTCGCACCCGATGCGCTGGAGCACGGCCTCGCGCAGCCTCGCGTTCGAGAAGTCGGCCCGCGCCGCCTTCGCGTCGAGCAGGAGCGCCTGCTCCAGCAGCGCGCCGGCGAGCGTCGCGCCCTCGAGCGTGGCCCCCACGAAGAGCACGCTGCGCGCGCTGGCGCCGTCGAGCCGCGCCCCGGCGAGCCTGGCGTCCTTGAAGTTGCACCCGGCCAGGTTGGCGCCGCGCAGATCGCACCCGGAGAGGTCGGCCCCCATGAGCTGGCTCCCGGCGAAGTTGCGCCCCTCGAACGCCATCCCGGCCAGGTTGCTCTCGAGCAGGATCGTCGTGTCGAAGACGACGCCCTCGAGGTTCACCGAGCGGAGATCGACCTTCATCAGCGTGACGCGATCGAGCGTGACGCGCGAGAGATCGACGCGGTCGACGACGCACTCGATGAAGTCGGCCTTGCTCAGGACGGCGTCGGCGAGACGGGCCTGCGTGAGGTCGGACTTCACGAACCTGGCCGACGCGAGGTTCGCCCCGGCGAACGCCGCGCGGTGCAGCTTGCACTCGACGAAGCTCGCGAGCTCGAAGGAGCCGACCGCCTGCGCGTCGACGAGCGAGCACCCGTGAAAGAGCGCGTTCTTGGAGCTCGCGCCCGCGAGCCGCGCGCCGGTCAGGTCGCACTGCGAGAACAGCGCGTCGTCGAGCTTGCAGGAGGCGAGGTTCGCTCCGGCGAGGCTGCACCTGTCGAGCAGCGCGTGCGACAGGTCGAGGCCGGAGAGATCCGCTCCGGCCATGTCGAGCTCGGAGAGCGCCTCGCCGCCGGCGATCCGGGCGCTGATCTCGTCTCTACCGAGAGCCATGCCGCCGTGCCGCTGGTTGCGCGCCCGCGCCGCTTCGATGGCCCCGACCGAATCGGCCCCGGGATCGGCGTGAGACGCAGTTCTGGCGCGCGCCGCGTTGCATGCCGGGCGCAATCCTAGACCTTTTCGACCGGACACGACTACGCCCGTTCGCCGGGTGCAGACCGGCGATACGATGGGGCCATGACCGACGAACCCTACCGACCGGCGGCGCCGGACCAGGCCGCGAGCCCCGAGCTCGAACGCCTCGTCCGCGAAGGCCAGCAGCGGCTCTCGCAGCAGAGCGCGCAGCGGCAGCTCGCCCTCGCGGGGGCCGGCGCGAGCGCTCGGACCGCCGCCGAGAGGAACATCCGGGTGGCGCTCGGCGGCTACTACGGGGGGTCGCCCGTGCGCGTCGTCGCGGTCGGGCTCATCGTCGTCGGGGGCCTCGCCGCCTGCGGCGCGTTCGCCTGGGCGGGCGCCCTGGTGCTGGCCGTTCCGAGCGTGACGCTCGGCATCGTCCTTCGAATCTTCGCCCCGCCGGTCGGCACACGATCGCGCGTGGCCGCGGAGCAAGCCTGGCTCGCCTCCGTGCCGTTCGTGCTCGAGGGGTACTTCGAGCTGCTCGGACAGGAGCCTCAGGGGGGATGCCACTTGCGCGTGGCCGTCACGTGGGGTGATGCGGCCGCAGCTCCCGGGGACGATACGACGAGGGCAGCTCTCGCCGTCGTGGACACGGCGGCCGTCGTCAAGTCACGCACCGGGGCGACGGTGGTCGTCCGATCGGGTTCCATCTCGGGGCGCACGAACCTCGTCGTGGGAGACCAGTACGTGCACCGGAACACCGGGATCGTGCGGTACGTGCACGACCTCGTGGACCGGGTCCTCCTGCCGCTGCATCGCAGCAGCCCCATCGCGCGCGTCTCGCTGACACGCGACTGAGGGTCACGTCGGCGTGCGGCGCCTCGGGAGCATCAGGGCGCGCTTGAGGTTCGCGCCCTGCACGCGCGTCGCGGTGTCTGTGCGCACCTGGCCGAGGTTCGCGGCGAAGAGGTTCGCCTTCGATAGATCGGCCCCGTGGAGCGTCGACTTCTGGAGCATCGCCTCCATCAAGTTCGATCCCTGCAAGCTGGCGCCGGTCAGATCGGCCCGGATGAGGAGCATCTCCTTCGCCTGGACGCCCGACAGGTTCGCGCCCGTCAGATCGCACTCGCTGAGATCGGCGCCGTCGAGGCGGGCCCCGACGAAGCTCGCGCCTCGAAGGTTCGACCCTCGCAGGAAGGCGCCGCTGAGATCGGCGCCCTCGAAGCACGCGCCCTCGAACGAGCAGCCCATGACGGCGTGGAATTTCCGCATGCAGGCGCCCCGAAAGCTCGCGCCGCCGGCGACGACGGAGAGGAAGGTGACGAGCTCCAGGTCCGCCTCGGTGAAGTCGACGCCCGAGAGGAGCGACTGGAGGAAGTTGGATTTCCTGAGCTTCGCCCTCGCGAAGCGGCAGCGCGTCAGATCCCTCGGCGTCGGCGGCGCGGGCCGCTTTCCCGGCCGGGGGAGCTCCACCTTGATGATGGGGAGGAACGTCGTCTCGCCGAGGAGGGCCGCCTCGAAGTCCACCGCGCCGAGCTCCGCCTCCAGCCAGTCGGCGCCGGTCAGGTCGGCCCCGTGGAACGACGCCGAGCGGAGCTTGCTCCGGGCGAGGATGGCGCCGCGCAGGTTGGTCCCGGCGAAGCTCGCGCCCTCGACGAGCGCCGATCCGAGGTTCGTGCGCTCGAGCAGCGAGCCGTCGAAGCGGGTCTCGCGCAGCGTGGTGTGCGCGAGCACCGCGCCGGTCAGGTCGGCCTGCGTGACCTTGGTCCGCGACAGATCCGCGCCTTCCATCAGCGCCCGGCGAAGGTCCGCCTGCACCAGATTGAGCCCGGAGAGATCCGCCCGGGTGAAGTCCAGCTCCGCCAGGCTCTCGCCCGCCGAGCGCCGATCGAGCAGCGCGCGGCGCACGCCCCGCCGGCCCTCCTCGTCCAGCAGGCGCGCGGGCGGCGCGTAGTGCGCCGAGCCGCGGTACTGCTCCAGCATCTTCACGTCGGCGTCCTGGAGCATCTGCACGAGCTTCGGATCGGGCTCCTGCCTGGCCTGCTTCAGCTTGTCGATGATCTTCCCGGACTGCGGCTTGGGCGGGCCATCGCCCGTGGGCGGCGCATCCTCGGGCGGGGGCTCGCCCGAGAGCATCCGGCGCACGGCGTCGAGCTTCGGCTTCATCTCCTCGCGCGCCTGCCGCACCTTCTCCGGCGCGTGGCGCTCGACGGCGTCGAGCTGCCCGTTCAGCTTCTGCATGGCCCGATCGAGCTGCTCCCTGGCCGATCTCTCCATCTCCTCTTGTCGCTTCTGCGACTCTGCCTCGAAGGCGTCCAGCGCCGCGACGTACTCGGCCATGTCCTTCGGATCGGCCGGGTCGGGCATGCGCTCGAGGCGCTGGACCAGCGGCGGCTTCGCCTCGGCCTCCATCTTGGCGAGGATCTCGTCGGCCTTGTCGACCTTCGTGCCGGCGAGCTGCTCGCGCACGCGCGCCATCGCCTGCTCGAACGCACGATCGCGGCGCTCCTTGGAGGAGTCCTGGATCTTGCCGATGAGCTCCGCCAGGCCGCCGCCCGCGGCGAAGGAGGGCAGCAGGTCGTCCTCGTTCAGGGCGAGCAGCGGGCTCTGGTCCTTGTCCAGGCGCCGCTCGAGCGACCGGGCGTAGTGCTCCGCGGGGCGCGGCGCGTCGAGGTCCTCGCAGGCAGCGAGCACGAAGGCGACGTCCGACGCGTCGTCCTCGACGACCGGCGTCGTGCCGCGGAAGACGAGGACGCCGATCGCCTCGCCGGGCAGGAACACCAGCGTGTCGAGCGTCATCCTCACGTCCTCGACGTCCTGCGCCCCCTTGCGTCGCACGAGCACGCGCGCCGCGGCGCCCGGGAGGCTGCCGTGAAGGACGGGGGCGGCCGGGTGCAGGTTCTCGAGCACGTACTGCTCGTCGCCGCGGAAGTAGCCCTCGATCCGCTGATCCGGCTGCGCGGTGCTGAAGAACGCCGGATCGGTGTCGCGCGCGAAGCCGGGGAAGTCCTCCTGCAGCCAGCGGCTGTCGTACTTGCCCGCGAGCGACCTTCGCTGCGGCCAGCTCAGATCGAGCGGACCGAAGCCGGCCGGCTCGGGCCTCTGCGACGAGGACGTGACGAGGCTCGCGGGATGCTCCACGTTGGGCAGCGGGACGCGCCAGATGCCCTCGCCCGTGTCGACGCGATCCGTGCCCCGGCCGAGCGGGTTCTTCGCGTAGCGCGGCCCGCCGAAGGCGCGCTGCCAGCCGAGCGGCATCTGCGTGAAGGGCACCGGCTCGGTCGCCTTCGACGTCGAAGGAACGGGATCGTCGGTGGGGCCCCGCGATGCCGTTCCGGACCAGTAGCGGTCGCCGAAGACGGCGAGCTTCTTTTCGACCATCGGCGGCGAATCCGGCGGGGGGTTCGCCGCCGCGACCCGCACGCGCACCATCGCCGCCGGCAGCGCGACGCCGCCGGGCGCGTGACAGGAGCCGTGGACGAGCACCTCGCCGCGCGTCTTGGGCAGCCCCTCGTCGACGACGCCTCCCGCGACCTCGCCGATGATCGGCCAGAGGACGATGTCCGAGACGAGCCTCCGCACTCCTGCGCCGAGCCTGAAGCCGACCAGGCTCGTCACGCAGAGCTCCTGCTTGCCGACGACGAGGAACGTCCGGAAGCTGAACGACACGGCCATCGGTTTGACGATCTTCATGGCTTGGCGAGCTCGATCGAGCGAGCGATCGCCGTGAACGCGACCGCGAACGAGCCACCTGAGAGTAGCTCCCGCGCGCGAAGAACCGTAGCCTCGTCGCCATGAGCGGTGACCCCTATCGTCACGAGCGGACTTCGCCCGAGGACGACGCGGCGTTGCAGCGCCTGGCCTGCTGACGCAGCGGCCGACTGCGAGTGCCGCACGCCTCGCGGCCGAGAGGGCCTGGGCCAGCTCGCTTCCGTTCGCGAAGGATGAGTACTTCGAGATGCTCGGCGACGAGCCCCTGGAGGCGTGCAGCCTAGAGCTCGACATCGCCTGGCTTTCCGGCCCGCCCCCTGCCGAGGACACGTTGCGGGGTATTCTCGGCAATTGGGATCCGGCTGCGCGCCTGCAGGTTCGCGATGTCGTCGCCTACGTCAGCGGCGGTCCGTTCAAGTGCGGCGTGCGCCTCGACAACGCCAGCATTTACTACTGGGTACGCCCAACTCGTCACCTCGTCGAGCGAGTGCATCGGCTAGTCGATGCTCGTTCTCCTACCCGTGCACCACAGCTAATTTAGGTCATCGGCACGGTATCGCTGAGGCAGAAGCAGGTGGACCGCGACGAGTTGCCCTAGACGAGCCGTCGGGGCTCCGTGCCGCGCTCGCTTCGCTCGCTCCCCCAAGGCGGCTCCCGCGGGCCAGAGCGGTTTTCGTCCTCTTCAACGTGCGTTCGATCGCTCGGAAACCGCTCTAAGAGCAACCGAACTGATTGCGCATGACGCTGGCAGTTTTCATTTACTTGTATACCGCGATGCCTAGGCTGACGATCTGGGCATCCATCGTCACGAGGTTGGCCTGCATGGTGTCCAGCTTCGTGGCGATATCCAGCTTCTCCAAAGCGGATGCTCGTTTCTCCAAAGCCTTCGTCGAGTCGTCCAACGCACCAACCTCTTTTTTCAGAACGCTCAGCTCACTTTCTGGGCCGAGGTTTATCTCGTGACGCTTTACAGCAACTATCTCTAGTGCGCCTCCAAACTTCATCTCAAGCATGCCACCAACAACGGTTTTCGTTTCGCCGATAATAACGACTTCTGCTTTCTCGCCTAATATCTCCTTGTTTTCACCTCCGATGAGCACCTCGTTCGTCAGGCCAACGACTTCTTCGTGCTTGGTCCCGCTGATGCCCCAGATCCGGTTCCCGAGGGTCTTGATCTTCGAGTCACCGGTGACCGTCCACTCCATGTCCTCGGCGATCGTCGCCTTCCAGGTGCCATCGACCTTCTCGGTCCTGTCTTCGCTCGAGATGCTGAGCTTTGCCTCGTAGTCGTACTTCGCGTCGTCGCCGACCGTGACGTCGAGCTTTCCGTCGATCTTCTCCGTGGTGTCGGACTCGTACCAAATGTTGACCGTGTCGCCGATGTGCTCGTCCTTCTTTGCCGCCGAGAACACGCTCAGGCCGTCCACGGCGCCGACGCCCTGCGCTTCCCCGAGGCAGATCGTCGTCTTCGGAGCGCCCGCGGCGAGGTCGATGTGCTTGGCCGTCGAGATGCGGACGCCCGACGGATTACCGGCTCCCATCTGCAGCACGGTCTTGTCGGCTGGAACGCTCACCGTGAACACGTTTTGCACCCCGCTTCCGTCGGCCGCCATCACCAGAGGCACCGTCAGATAGCTGAGCGGATCGCCCGGATCGGCGATGCTGCCGCTGGTCGATCCATTGGGGTTCAAGCGACTGCGGGTTTGGCTCATGGTGCATCTCCCTCCGAGTCGAGTCGACTCGCGCGTCCTGCGTCCTCGTCAGCGCTCGTTGTCGCGGGCGTACCCACTATGTTGCGCCCGCAGGTCCCGTACGTCGAGAGGGACGAGCAGCCCTGATTGGTCGCGCCGACGCCCGGCTCTCGACGCGTCACGCCAGCTCGAAATCGCAGTGACCACGTCGACGTGCCGCGTTGGCCGCGCGATCGCTCGTGGCGTCACGGCGCCGCCGCTCGCTGTGGTCGCCTGTTGTCCCCGGTCGCCCAGCTCCTGTTTCCGGGGGCGGCTCGACCGCATCTCGTGCGAACATGGCTACCCCATGGGACAGGCGCCCTACCGTCCGGAGCCGTCCGCCTCGGAAGCGGATGCGGAGCTCGCCCGGCTTGCCGCCGAAGGCCAGCACAGAATCCTCGAAGCCCACGCGAGCGGCGACGACACACGTGACCGGGAAAGGCGCATCCGCGTGGCCCTGGGCGCGCACTATGGGACGCCGCTCCGGAAATGGTGTGTTGCAGCGGCTGGCATAGGGCTGCTCGCGACCGTGCTGGTGGCCATGGTCACCCCGCACCTCGTGGGTCTGGCCATCTCGGTGTGCGTCGTCGGTCCTCTCGTGCTCTGCTTCGTCTCGCTCGTCGTGGAACCCGCAGCGACTCGGGCGCGAGTAGCCGCCGAGCGCGCATGGGCCACGTCGTTGCCGTTCCCCGTCGATGGTTATTTCGAAGTGCTCGGGGCCGAGGCCCGGCTGATCAGCCATCTCGAGATGACCATCAGCTGGACCGACCCCCGTCTGCCGCCCAGCGTCGATGTGCTGCGCGGGGTGTTCGGACGGATCGACACGGA
>Ga0209012_1001297_pt1 | contig 26959 bp, 25 predicted proteins | sample RS3BMetagenome_FD_184735 | JGI IMG/M metagenome (GOLD analysis project Ga0209012, IMG submission 184735) | Ferric oxide microbial mat and aquatic microbial communities from Rainbow Spring, Yellowstone National Park, USA - RS3B (SPAdes) (version 3) ...
CCGGAATCAGAGATGGCTGGTCAGCTTTGCTCATGGCTGACAGTAGAACATATCCGGCGCAAATGCGCAAGTTAAGATTGTGTTAAATCTTCGCTGGTTTTGCGTTACCATTTTCCGGACAGTATTGAGTGCGTACCCATTGCAGGCGTTGTTCAAACTGGTATGCGAAAAGCTCGGTGGATTGACCGCACTACATATAGATCAACAAACCACAGGATAAATCGGAATTGGCCCCAAGAAAAGAAAGGAAAAACGCATGAATTAGAATAGTATGTATGGATAATGGGGGCTGGGGAGCGGTATGCGCGTTATTCAAAAAAAACGGAAAATTCTTCGCGGCCCCAACCGATCCGAGAACATCGGGCTTCTATTTGTTAAAACTGATGAAATATCCGGGTTAACCTGACCGGGGCCGTCGCCACCGTTATCCGGATTTGAACCGGAGGCGTAGAGATTCCCATTGACAAATTGCAGGCCGTCAAAGCCGCCACCATGAACGGACGGGTTCGGATAGCCATAGCGCATTTGCGATCCCGTCGCGGTATTAATGACGGTCAATGTGGAGTTGCCATCTTCATTTTGATCAGTGTAAAGCATGCCATTGCTGCCCATGGCTATGCCTTCGATATGTCCGGTCACATTAAAGTGATTAACCAGTTGGCCGGTCAGTGTATATTGTGCCACAACGCTTTGACCGCCGTCACTGCCATCGGACATGACATTGTTGCCCCATCCGATAAATACGCTGTTACCAGCAACGGTGATGTCATCCGGTGCGCTGACGACTGGAGAAGCGCCGGGGATGATTCCCTGATTTAAACCCGTCACCGTAAATGGTGAGGCGAATGTGGTCAGCGAATACCCGGCGGCAACGGTGGGGCTGGCGCTGACACGGACGACACCCGCAGCCAGGGTGGCCGTGCTGGCCAGTGCCATGGTGATGGCTGCAAACATCTGTGAGTTGATGCGACGCATGATGAGTTCCTCCTGAAGAAATAAAGCTTGGATCAAAGCAACATCGCTTGATCTCTGAAAACAAGGTTATCGGAATCGTATTTGCGTAATATTAGAGAAAAAGAAATGTTGCGCATGACCCACTGCTGTTGCATTTTAACGGAAGAGTTTTAATGATAGGGCATGGATGACAGGCTTTTTTGGAGGTTCACACCATGGAAAAAACGATTATTGATGAATATGTTCGGCAGGCCTCTATCTTGCCTGCGGCCATTAAAGCCTTGACCGCCGCAGAGCTTAACGCACATCCGGTATCCAATACCTGGAGCATCCGGCAGATTGTCATGCACCTCATGGACAGTGATTTAATTGCATCGGACCGCATGAAACGCATTATCGCGGAAGATAACCCGACGCTTATCGGATTTGATGAAAGTGCTTTCGCCTCTAAATTATTTTATGACCAGCTTGATGCGGTAATGGCCGCGGACGTATTTGCCAAAAACCGATTGCTGACTGGTGATGTTTTATATCGCCTGCCCGTGGAAGCCTTCTCACGCGCCGGTACGCACAATCAGCGGGGACGCGTGACGCTGGGTGATCTGGTGAAAATGTACGTCCAGCACCTGGATCATCACATGAAATTTCTCAAACACAAACGCCAGTTGCTCGGCAAGCCATTATGAAGATGCAGCAATGGTCTACCCCGGTGTATCGAGATTGATGCATGCCCGCACAATAAAGCGTTCCATGTTTCGCTGCGGATCACCCAAACTGGTTTTTGCCGCCATGTCGGCTTCCAGCAATGCGGCGCTGACGCGACGGCTCCCATCGACTCCCCAGCGGCGGGCGGAATTCATGACGGCACTGGCCCGCGGTGGCGGCCAGAGCCTGAGTTCCTTAATGATTTGATTGTCGCTTAGCCTTCGATCCAGCATTTCCCGGGCCTTGAGCACTTGGCTTAGCCAGAAAAATATCGCGCCAACCAGTGTAAAACCGATGCGGGTATCCATTTGCCACAACTCTGTATGACGGCTTAGCGCGTCTTTGGCATTTCCCGCAGCCAGTGCATCAATGAGGCTCCATACCACCTGTTCATGTTGAAACCCAACGAGTTCATCGACCATCGCAGTGGTAATAACCGGCTGTTTATCCGCATACAACGCCAGTTTAGCCAATTCGCTTTCCAGCTGCGCAAGATCAGTACCCACAAGTTCCGCCAAGCGAATGGCCGCCTGGGGATCAATCGTCTTGTCGAAATCCGCTCGGGCGTGCTGGGTAAGCCAACGCGGAACCTCTTCTTCCTTCATCGCCTGGCAGAAGATGACAGCCCCTTGTTTATCCAGAAATTTGTGCAGGCGTGTGGTTTTCAACCAGTTGTCGCAGATCAACACCAGCGTGGTGTTGTCACTGGGGGCTTCGGCATATCGCAAAATCAGATCGCGCGGTGCCGTGCCGCCGGAAGTTGCCGGTGCCTCGGCTTCATCTTCATCAGCGTCATTAGAGGATTCGGGATTATTACCACCGCGCGCTTTGAATAACATATCCGCGGGTTCAAGGACCACAAGTTTGCGGCTGGAGAACATACCGAACGTTCGGCATTCATCCAGCAATGCGGTAGCCGATACATTGGGTTCCAGGCGAATATAGCCCGCATCCATGGAAGCGCTGTCCAAAGCCATTTGCCGGATGCGCCCCAACCACTCGCGGCGCAAAAATGACTCCGTTCCCGCCAATACCATGACCGGATGAATGTGAATTTTTGATTCAATCTGCTTAGCAGCCATGCCGCTATGTTAATTCCGAGCCGCTTTTATTGCCAACAGTGATAAGACAACACTTGCCAAATATTGCTTGTTCACTTTTTGCGCTGCGGTATGCTATAATACCATCAGGGCTTTTGTACCCGCTGCAAAGGTGTTGGTGTTGTTTTATACCATGTTGCAGCAGATCAGTCTCATGAGGCGGTATATGGCAGCAAACATAAAGCTTCTCCAGCGCGAATTGCGTGATGGCCGAACGGTGCATTTCAAATGGTTTTACTCCACAGTATTTGCTATTCTTCATGTGTTGACGCTTGTGGCATTTTTGCCGATGTTTATTCACGTTTCATCAATCGTGGTATTCTTCGCGATGGCATGGATCGCCGGTGGACTCGGTGTTACCCTGGGCTATCATCGGCTGCTTACGCACCGCAGTTTTGTTACCTATAAACCCATTGAATACATTCTGACCATCTTCGCCTGCCTGTCATGGCAGGGTGGCCCGATTCAATGGGTTGGCACGCATCGTCTGCATCATACGGAATCCGATGAACCAGGCGATCCACATTCCCCGCGGGATGGCTTTTCATGGTCGCATCTGCTGTGGATTATCCATTCTTCACGCATTGGAGACGATCCATCAAAACTTACCAAAGACATTCAGCGCGATCCGGTGTTATGCTTTATTGATCGATATTGGTATGTGCCACAATTTTTCCTTGCGGCGATATTATTCGCATTTGGATGGATGTGGCTGGGCACGGCCATGGGGGGTATTTCTTGGGTTCTCTGGGGCGTTTGCGCCCGTGTGGTAGTGATGTATCACGCGACATGGTTTGTTAATTCTGCCGCCCATAAATGGGGCTACCGTAATTTTGAGACCGGTGATGACTCCCGCAACAATTGGTGGGTGGCTTTGATGTCCTTTGGTGAGGGCTGGCACAACAACCATCATGCCCAGCAGCGTTCCGCCGCCCATGGTATGAGATGGTATGAAATTGATGTCACCTATATTACCATTCTGCTGATGCGTGCCTGTGGTCTGGCTTGGAAAGTGGTCAAGCCGCAACGCCCTGGCACATCGTAAATGCGAAAATAGCCTCCTGGATTTCTAAAAACGAGCTAATTGGCGGGGCGATCCGGCGCGTTGCAGGTCCAATAATCAGTTTGCTGCAATACGTGCTCGGTCTGCGCCGCTACCCCTTGGCACATCGGGTATAATGCCCCATTGTGTTTGGAGGTTCTTGGTGACTGTTAATCCATACCATATTGGCGACCGCGTGTATGCCCCTTGGCAAAATGAACGGCTATTTCCCGCTCGGGTTACGTTTCTGTCCAATGGCACCGCCTATTTCACCTACGTGGATGGAGAAACCGGCCGAATGCCGGCGCGGCGCTTGCAGCCCTCCAACAAAATTGTCGTTATCGAATCAGTCTCCCGGAAACCGACGGAAAAGCATTGGTCAGAGGGGCGGCTGCTGGGCGAATTTCTCCGTATGATCGGCGCTAAGCCCCTATATTCTTTTATCCGAACCAAATTGGAACTCGGCCATTTTTTGAAACTCGCCCGGATGTCCAGCAGCCGACATATTCATTTTTCCATGCACGGACTGAAACGCAAACTGGTTTTGCAATTGGAAGATGTGGACATCGATGAACTTATTACCCTGGCTGGAGATCTCACCGGGAAAATTGTCTTTTCCTCAAGCTGCTTAACGGGTAATGAAACATTCGGCGAGGCCTTTGTGCGCGGCACCGGGGCTGCGGCGTTTATCAGCCCGCGCCGCGAAATACGCTGGGCTGATGCGGCTCTGGTAAGTCAGTTATTTTATAAGAAAACGCTCTGCGATGGCGTAAGTCCCTACGTGGCATTCCGATCTGTCCGGAAAATGTATCCGCGCCACGCCGATCTGCAATTTTTCAAGGGACAATAAGCCTTCAATGCTTATACGCATAAGGTGATTCAGGATAATCCTGTTTTAACCGCGCCAGCAGAAGCTCAGCTCGATTAGACTTGTTCGCGCTTTGATAAGCCTCACTGGCCAGATATAGCAATTTCGCCGCATAAAATGATTTCGGCTCGCTGTTGACGTACTGCACCGCAATGTGTGCCGCTTGTATAAAATGCTGCTGCGCCGTCATGAGCTTCACACGCAAAAGCCGCGTGTAGCCTTTGATAATCGACCGCGGAAATTGCAACTCCCACTGATCCAGTAAATGATCAGCGGTGAAGTAATGATGGCTGTCGATATAACTTTCGACATTACGCGCCAGGACGCCCTGCCGAATCTCCTGCGCACTATAGGCCATTGCCGTTAAGTCTCCGGCCTCGGCAACATATTTTTTCGCGGCCACACCGTTACCGTTGGCAATTGCCGCATAGGCCAGTGCGGTATTTATATCGTGTGCCGCCGATTTAGATAAATGCCCGTGATCATCTTTCCAGTGTTGCAGGGACTGCAGCACTTCCGGAGCGGTGCCGGAGTAATTGCAGGCCGTAACGGCATAATGCAGCAGCAGATGGGCCTGTGTCATGTTGTCGATATGTTTCCGCGAGGCCAGTAAATAAATATTTCCTGCCTGCTGAAAATTGTTCTTTGCCAGTTCCCGGCGCACCAGCATGTCTGCGGTGTGGACCACAGATGTAGGATTTTGCGCATCGGTTGAAAGCGCCCAGGCCACGCCCCAAGCCCTTAATCCGGGGAGATTTTTATAATGATGATAAAACATCACGCCGCGGTAAAGTTGCTTGCCCGAAAGCGTTTTAAGATTGTAATTATCAATAATATCTGCCACTACGCCCGACGGATCAACCGGCGGATACGGAAACTTGGAAAACATTTCCGTGCGGACCAGCAGCCGTCGCTTTGCGGTAAAGGTGTTTCCCGCCTGATGTACGGTCATCGTAACCGTATAGATGCCGGGTGCTAAAAACTCATGATCCACTTGCAGCCCCTGCGCGATTTGCCCATCGGAAAATGTCCAATTCACCCGTGGTGCGAACGTGGACGGTACCCGTGCGGAAAATGTATAACGCTGCAGATAATTGTCCGGCGGAACAAATAATTGTGATTGCGGCTTAATGGCGAAATCAGCCGCATAGCCGCCGCCGACTTTCTCCAATCGCCCGACCGCCGCCTGATTCGCCGGCGCAAATGCGGCGGGGGGGATAGGCGCATATTGAACTGATCCGGGGGGCTTCCAATCCACTGATATGCCCGCCAGCCACCACAAATGTAATTCGCCAACCGTCATGGGATACCATCCCGGCTTAAGGTAAATCGTCCGTTTGAAACGCACGCGTCCCATCATGCCGCCGGGGCGGCTTTTGGTCAGCAGATTTTTCCCGTTCAGATTCAAAAATCCGACATCCGCCACATCAAATGCGAAGGTGTAATTGCCGGCGCTGGTAATGTGCAAATCCGCCCGGTAAAGCATCATGTCCTGCCGATTCCATCCGGTCGGGTCGTAGCCCATGAACATTTCCGGCACGAACATGGAAGCGAAGGCACCAGCCTGATTAAACCGTTTTCTCATCTGCCGCCAATTGCGTCGCGGGCCTTGAACCAGCGGATAAACCCGCAAAAATATTCCCCGGTCAATTTTCAGCACCGGTGGAGCTGTCCCCGGATGCTTGTTGCCCCACCATACAAAATATTCCCCGGCTGCCGGCTCTTGAAAAGCCAATCGCACCATATCATCATGCTTAGATATCCGCAGCAACCGCATGGGTAATATGGTTCCCGTGGCGGTCGTTACGCGCAAATCCCGGCCATCCGGCAGGCGGGCACTGTTGGTATAAAATTGGGCCCATGCCAAATTCCTGCCTGGTGCTGAGGTTGGAAATAAATTGGCGCGCAGGGAACGCCGATATTTCCACCCGGTGCCCAGCGTAGCAGCCCGACTTAAGGTCGGCCCCATAAAACTCAGCGCAACGAAAACGACAATCCAGATTCGCATGTATTTCAATTTCAGGCTCCGCCTTTCTACAACGGCCGTGCGCGTTGGACCGCTTTGCATCACCGCCAGCGTTCTATGTGCCTAACGAATCAAGCCGACAAATGATTCAACAATCTCTGCCGCGACTTACCGTTCCGCCGCTGCAATATCATCTATAACATTCTGTTGCGTGTAAATATCTCGCAAAATTGCGGGCAAAGCTGGATGTTTTGGTGATAAGATTGCCAGATATGGTATCGCCCGGCCACCGAGTTTCAGCCAGAAGGCTTTCGGTATCGGCTGATCAATATCCGCACTGAACAGTACCACCTTAGCGAGACCAAACTTTTGTCGCACTCTTTGCGCATCGAGTACCGTAGCTTTTACAAATCGGCAGTTAATGCACCAGGGTGCGGTAAAATCCACCACCACCGGATGACCAGAACGCAATGCCGCGTTCATCGCACTCCAGTTAAAGTCTTGCCAATGATTAACCGTAAATGTCCCCGACGTTCCCGCGTGGCGTTGGGTGATCGCAGCGCCTTTGGCGGTTTGGATTCCGCCGCTCCAGGCCAGATACAATCCGCCCGCCAGAACGCCGCCCGCGACAAAACCCAGGCGAATACCCCAGATTTTTATAGGCCTCATGTTAATATCCGGTATTCGGCCCCAACCCCAGCACACAATCGCCAGAATGACCGCCAGCACAAAGCCGGTGGTAATTTGTGATTGATTCTCCGTGCTTAGCAACAGATAAACCGCCACCGCTACCATTACCAGCCCCAGAGCTTCTTTGACGATTTCCGACCAACGCCCCGCCCGCGGCACATGACTAAGCCATGCCGGGAACGCCGCTAAGAGCACATAGGGCCACGCCATGCCCACACCAATAAGCACAAAAAACAGGACGATAATCGCTGTTGGCTGAACCAGCGCCCAAGTGAGCATCACGCCTAGAAATGGCGCGCTGCACGGTGTGGCCAGCAATGTCGCCAACATGCCCATGCCAAACGCGCCGGCCAATCCGCCGCGATTGGTTTCAACGGCATAGAGCGCATTAGGCGGTTGGATCGTCCACACACCCAGCATGGATAACGCCAGTGCCAGCACGATCAAAGCTATCGCTATTAGAAATACCGGGTGTTGATATTGCATGCCGTAGGTCAGGGTCTGCCCGGTTGCGGCGCGATATATCCCCATTATCACCGCGAGTATAAAAAATAATGAAATAATCCCCGCTGAAAAAACCAGCGCATGGAGCACCGCCATTTTTCGCGATCCATGGGCTTGCTGAACCATGGCCAGAACTTTTAATGGAATAACCGGCAGCACACACGGCATGATATTTAAGATCAGTCCGCCCATTAAAGCGAACACGATGAGTCTCCACAATGGCTCATGGACCGTTGTAATGTTGTAATGCAGGGAGTTGATTGCGGCAAGAGTCTGTTGGGCACCGGTTGGATGGTGTCCGGCATTGCCGGAAATTGCCGCGGGTGCTGTTCCATGGGAGGTGACCTTGGCCGGAGACTGCGGCACACCGGCCCGCAGTTGTCCGCCCGACACCAAAATTGAAGTCGAGAGTTTCAGCGTTTGCGGTGGCAGGCAGGATTCGGCGTTGCAGGCTTGAAAGGTAAAGGCCGCATGAATGGCGTTGCGTCCGCTTTGCGCTGCCGTTGAAACAGTGAACGGAATAGCAATGACAAATCGCCCCTCATACACCGAGAGTTTCCCAGCACTGGTAATTTGCGCCGATGCGGTGATTAGTCTGGCTTTCGGAAACGTAACTTTTCCAAACGCAATTCCTTGCACCGGCGAGATGGTAACTTCCGCCGGCACAAGAAATTTGTCCAACGGGTGGTGGCTTTGCAGGTGATACCCTGGGATAACTTTGCAGGAAATGCGCAGAACGCCTTTACCCGTCGCAGTAATTTTATCTGGTTTTGCCTGAAGCTTGGCTTGCAGCACTGCCGGTGTTGAAAAACCAAACCCAGTGACCTGCGCATGGATCGATGGCAGGCCCAATGCGAGAAGTAACAAGACGATGAGCAGTGCTCGGATGGCAAGTGACCGTGAAACTGATGTGTCGCAATCAATGCGCATGAAGTCCCTTTGTCAAAATGGGGTCTGATTCCCCGTTGGGTAATTATACGCCTTTCCCGCTCGACTGATGAAATTTGCATTTGAGAAAAATGATTTGTCTGAAATAGCCCTCTCGCCGCCAGAAGATCAAAACTCGCCCGCCCGTCAGCGTTTTGGTTTACCGTTGAAAGACCGACATGCGTTTCGGGGATGACGACTCTCATAGATCTTAAACGGGATCAATTTTTTCCTTGGCGGGTGTTTTTTCCGGCAATTCACCAACAATAAAATTCAGTGTGGTAATATTGAAATCCGCCGGTTCGCCACGAATTAGCCAAAGCAGGGGTGCTCCGGATATTTTGGCGGCCAAATCCAGTACCTCCACCGGCGGTACTCGACCCTTCTCATAGTAATTGTATGTGGATGGCGAGAGTCCGAGCAAAAAGGCAAAGCGTGACTGGCCCCGCCTGCCGCAGACCTGCGTGCGAACCTGCTTCAATCGCTCACAGATCAATGCGTAATTTCCGCCCAGGCCCGTTTGAGGAATCAGTACATTCATGGCATGCTCCTAGTTTTTGTCCGCGTAGTGTCCGCAGAATAACATTACCTCGACCGCATTCCCGGCAATTGCCGGAGCTGGTCGGATTGAACAGCATATCGCGATCTCTCCCATCCGTAAGATTGGCGCTAAGAAACCACGAATTATCGGGTTTCATCATCATCCGATGTTCTTCCATGAACGCGGAACTTTACGGCCAAAGGCCAAAGCAAGAACGGTTGCCACGGCTAAAAGCCGAATGGAATCAGCGGCTAACTGTGGATCAACTTCAGCAGCCGGTCCGCATGTTCCTGTACCCATTTTACTTTCCTCTCTATCATTTTCAAGAATCCGAATCCCTCTATACGTCCAAATGAGCCGGTAGCCGCAATATGGAACGCACTTTCGGCCACCATCGCCTCCACCATCAGCCATGGTACAGCCTGCAATTCCGCTACACTTATCATATCCACAGAATCATATCCGTGCATAAATCTTTCAAATCGGCCTTCATCGACATGATCCGGCCACGTCGCCGGGTCATTGCCGCCGCCAATAATCGAAAATTGCAGCACGCCATTGGCCAGATCGACAATGCGCTGTTGCAGTCGGGCCGAATCGTAATCAATAACCGCCACCACCTTCTGGTTCCGAAACAGCATGTTTCCGGGATGCCAGTCGCAATGGACAATTTGTAATGGCCAATCCATAAGGCCGATTTCATCGACCTTGGCTGCCGCCTCCACGTATGCGGTACGCAATATTTCCAGAGTATCGGTAACCACACGCGTGTCACTATGTGGCAAATTGTTGCGGCTGATGGTGCCGGGGATCTGGTCAATGCTGCTGCCGATATGCCGGGAATTGTGATAACTACCCGTGGGGGGTTCATATTCCGGCGTGTAATCGCGCAGAAGTTTGTGGTAAAGCGCCAGAATCCGTCCAGAATCCTGTGTGGCCTCCGGAGAGTTGTCATAACCTGTGCCACGAATATATTCAAAAAGCTCATAGATTGTGCTGGAAAGTTGCAGCATTGAATTGTTATCGCGCTTGGTACCCATCAGGTGCGGAAGCGGAAACTGCTTTTCCGCCAGATACAACTGAATAGCGTGGCAAAACGCCACTTTAAACGGATCATCTTTGCCCCGCGCCCGGCGTTTGAGCAGGTAATCGCCTTTTTCCGAGCGTATCAGGAGTTTTGGGGCTTTTCGGGAACCCCGGGCGTACTCCTTTACGGTGCTTATTACACCAATATCATAATGACTCAGCACCACTGCGAGTTCTTCAGTTCCGAATTTTTCCCGTTCGCTCATGATTTTCACCGCAAATATAACAGGCGGTTTCTTAATGATGATACTAATCATGAACGTCTATATGTCAAACGACGCCCAATAAAACATCATAGAAAATGGCGTAAATTGCAAAATCCAGGCAAAATTCGTTCGTTTTTGAGATTTTTGTCTAATTGACCCCGTCTCACGATCGCCCCATGACCACAATTCCCAGTTCATCGGCGAGTTTCAGCAGTTCCGGCTTGTCAAGCATAATGGTTCGCCCGGCTTCTACCACTACTGCGGCGGCTCCTTGTTTTTTGAGCCGCTCAATGGTCGCCGGCCCAATGGTTGGCACGTCAAATCGCATGTCCTGATTCGGATTACTGGCCTTGCACAGCACCCATCCCCCGCGCTTACACAAAGCACCGGCGCGTTCAATCATGCGGTCTGTACCTTCCACAGCTTCCACGGCGATAATTTCCCGGTCTTTACACGCCAGACTTTGACCAATCAAAAGGGTATTGACTTGCCGCAACATCGGCCAGGCAAAATCCACATCCGCCAGAATCCCCGCGCCGGGCTGGCAGCGTGTCATGACGCCGGATGAGGCCAATAATTCCGGGATATACGGTAATGCATCCATTATTTCGACTCCGCCGCTGGCCAATTCATCCGCCACCGCGCGCAGCAACCGGTCACTGCGTTTGTCATGCCGCAGCCGCACCAGCCATAACCGCGCTGTACGCCAGTCCGGCATATATCGGAACATGTGAAAGCGATCATACATTCTTTCCTTGGCCACTCGTCCAACCATCACCGTCCGCCGGGCACCTTGGCGCCGCAACACGCGAATCCACTGATTCAAACGGATCAAGCCTACCCGATAAAACGCATCACAGAGTTCCGTGAGTTCGGCCTCCTGGCTCTGACCGGAAAGCCCCAGGCAAATCACCGGATGCCCCGCCGCCTTAAGTCCACGCGCCACGGCAATGGGCAGTGTACCCTGCCCGGCGATCAAACCAATGGGTTCCGCATCAGCCGATGGCATGGTCAGGTCCCTTGTCTGCAAGCCGTGCTTCAACGGAACGGGCGTGGGCGTCAAAGCCCTCCGTCCGGGCAAAATCACAAATGGCACCGCCTACTGCCTGCAACGCGCACGCGTCGAACTGCACCATGCTGATGCGTTTGCGAAAACTTTCCGCGGATAGTCCGCTGAAAAATCGCCCGGTGCCGGAGGTGGGCAAGACATGCGACGGTCCCGCGAGATAATCTCCGGCGGCCACCGGGGTATAGGCTCCGATAAATATCGCACCGGCATGATGGATTTTATCCGCATCGCCCCGGGCATCGCGCGTGGTGATCTGCAAATGTTCCGGCGCAAAATCATTGACCATCTCAATGGCCGCATCCATATTTCTTGTAACGATCAGGGCGCTGGCATATTCCAGGGCTTTGGTGGTCATTTCGCGACGGGGCAATACCGCCAACTGTACCTCCAACTCCTGTTGAACCCGTTGGGCCAAAGCCAGGCTGGCTGTTATCAGCAGGCAACTGCCGGGAGCATGTTCCGCCTGTGCCAATAACTCGGCAGCCACAACGCGGGGATCCGCCGAATCATCCGCCAGAACAATAACTTCACTGGGACCGGCAAAGCTGTCAATATCCACAATTCCAAAGAGTTCTTTCTTGGCCATTTGTACGTAACTGTTACCGGGGCCTACGATTTTATCGACTGCGGCAATGCTTTTGGTGCCGAAGGCCATCCCGGCGACTGCTTGCGGCCCACCGATGGCATAAACTTCATGCACGCCCAGTCGAGCAGCCACCGCCAGCACCGCCGGTGCTACCGCTCCGCCGCGCATGGGGCTGGCAATACAGATGCTTTTTACTCCGGCCACCTGCGCCGGTACTACTGTCATGACCACCGTGGACGGGTAGGCACCGGCTCCGCCGGGCACATAAACGCCCACCCGTTGCAGTGGCTCATAGCGGACTGCCAGCATTGCCGTATCGCTTTTGCTTCCCGCGGGCCGAATGGGCGGCGGTGTCGCGGGAAGCGTGGCCTGCTGATACCGCCGGACGTTGACAATGGAAATATCCAAAGCCGCCAGAAACTTCGCGTCCGCCGCGCGCAGTGCCGCATCTATCTCCTGCTGCGGCACGCGCAGATGTTGCAGCGAAAAGTCCGGATAATCAAATCGCTGTGTATAGTGAATAATTGCGTCATCCCCCTGGCGGCGAACATCGGCAATAATCCGCTGCACTTGAAGGGTCAGGCTGTCGCCCGGCGCATCAAGACCTGACAACAGCATGGGAGCCAGTGATAAGCGTTCTTTTATCCGGGACAGTTTTTCGTGTCCGTCCGGCTGATCGGCTCGAACAATCGGAATTGCCTGCATGAGATTCTACACTCCAATGTACCTCCTTGGATTATAGCGTTTTTGTGGAGAATCGGCAGGGTGCTCTGGTTCACGTTTATCGGGGTGCAATTTTGGCACTGCGCACAGCTTTGGCCAACTGCCAGGTGGCGCTGACTGTAATGGCATTTCCGGAGCGGATAATTCCGAACATGGCGGTAGGGGGGGTAACATTAAAATCACGCATCTTGAGCTTTACCAGCGTTTGCACGGTCAGGCTGCCATTGGCCAGGGGACCAACGCGCAACGTCATCGCTTCTTTACGCATGATTCCATTGATTTTCAGCAATCCTGCGGTGCGGAAAAGATAGGTGCCGGCGTTTGGTTTCTGCTGCGGCTGGAGCTTTGCGTGCGTTACAATAAACGTGATTGTCGGATGCTGCTTGCGGTGCAGCGCGTGCATAATCGTCTTGGTCATGCCGCTGCCATCACTTCCCTTCAGCGTTGCCACGGGAATGCTCAGATGCAGCAATTCAATGCTTATGGCCTGCCCGTGGGTTGTGCGCCAATGTCCGGCGAGAATCAGCTTTCCATTTAATGTGTTGCTGGTGACCGACCAGTCATGTAACGTTGAATGTCCGCGCACCACTACCTTACTGCCGGGGGCGCCAATGTACAGCGTGCGTTTTACCGCGCTATGCGCAACAGGTGCAGCCACAGTTGCGATGGCTAATTTTGCCGATGCATCTAAGGGAGCAAGCTTGCCGGGCGAGGCAAGTGGTGGGGTTATTGGGGCTTGTTTGAACGAACTGCTGATGCGGTGCGAAAAATGCGCCGCGTCTACCGCAGCATTCACGGTTGCAACCGGTATGCCAAAGCATAGGCTCAGTGCCAGCAGCAAAGTCCAAGTATGCCCATTCCAAGCTGATATTGTAGACCGCATGTCGCATCCCCTTTTCTGGAAGTCAATGATCATGTAATAGTATAGTCGACTCTGCGGCAGAGGCCACACGTTTCGATCCCGCTCGCAGCGACGTGGATTTTTCCGTCGAGTTTGCACCGGATGCCGAGCCTTGCGTGGCGGAGTTCTATCTGGACCTGATTGCCGCATTGCGCGATGTGTTGGGGCGTGAGCTGGACGTGGTGTTGATTCGCGCGACCCGTAATCCCTACTTTCGGCAGGTTATTGAGCGCAGCCGCAGGACGCTCTATGCAGCCTGAAACACTCTAACTCCTATCGATGTGCGGCAGGCCGTCACCCGTGCCCGCATGATCCGGTCAAAATACTACGCTGAAGGACTTCTGAGCATCGCGATCAAAATAACGGCGGACAGGAATATTGTAATCGCCGCCATCGCCAACAGTGGCACAATCGCCAGAACAATTGCACCCTTGCCAGCTTTTGTTTTCGCCATGCGGAAATCTCGCCAAATTCTTCCAAGTCCGGCTAATGAGAGAAATCCCGCAGTGAAGCTCAGCATGATCAAAAGTCTCGCGAGTAACCTCGGATACCAATCCGGATCGAAGAACGCCGCTGCCAAAACCGGAATCCACATTGCCAGTGCGGTAGCGAGGATTCCGGGAACTGATTTTGGCGGCCTGTCAGTCAGCAGCCAATTGACAATGGCCCCGTGCTTTCTTGGTGCACTGTTCGGACTGCCGGGTTGCGATGCGTCCATCTTCACCACCTCCGCATCGTTTTGCCATACTGGCTGCCATTGCGCACAGGTACCATGCAAATATCATAATCGGGCTCGGAACCGAAGATGGTTGGTACTGGAGCGGCATCGCCCAATGAACTTAAACCGGCTTGCGGTGCAGCCGCGGAATCGCCATGACCGGTGTACTTATGACGATAATACGTGAAAATATTGTCATGGTGGACGCCACAATACGGGTTGGTGTTCCATGAAACATGATCATCCCCGAAGCCGACATTCTGGCCTTTGCCTCGATGATTCATGGAATTATAAATATAATTGCCGAAGGTGTTATCTCCTGGTAACGTCGTGGTGATGCGATTATCACGGCCACTCGCTGCAATATCCGCCGGAGCCATATCGCTGACCAACGCCACATTCGAACGGTCGTGATCCGTCCACCAACTGCCGACCTGTGCTAGCTTCCCCGCAGGAGAGGGCCGCCACGGGTACGCAATGGAATAGCTTTCGCCTTGGCCCTCAGAATTTGGAGTTCTGCCGTCTTTCATCACGCCAAAGTTCGGCTGAAATTGAGGAACTTTATTTGTGCCTGTGGTTAGGTATTCCTCCGATGGCGTGGTCGCAATGGAATCTGATGGGCAGATAAAACTTTTCGGTGTATCCTGCCCTTGCAGCACCAATAGCCACAAGCAGGCCAGCGGATCGCCTAAATCAGAGCCACCTGGTGTTTTGCCGCTACCAAACCATGCGGAAATAGCAGCTTTGGCAGTGGGAACGGCGGGCATATCCATTGGAGCCTGCGGAGCATTGCTGTATGTGCTGCCATCGGGTCCGGGCGTGCACGGAAGCTGGCCGTTGTTGCTCTGCGCATAAATGATCATGGATTGGATAATGCCACGGAGGTTAGCGGAGCAAACGGCCCGGTTGGAAAGTTCCATCGGCGCGGCTAAGCGGGGAATCAGGATCGTGAGTAGCCCAGCCGCCACCAGCACCACAATCAATTCCAGACGCGTGATTCCGTGTGATAATCGGTTCATGGCAATTGACGATACCTCGCCGCGATGTCACAAGTCAAGAAAAATCCGACAAATCTCTCACTCAGGGGCCTGTGACAGTTTCTACAGCGCAATGGCGATTGAGTTAGTGGGGGGCGCTGTGCTCAATGAGTAATTAACAATGAGACTCCCGGTGTGCCGGGATTAATGAGACGTGACGCTGCGCGCCACGTAAAAGGTTTGGGGCGCTTCGGCGGCATTGTTTTAGAATCCGGAATCCAGAAGGCAATAGGGAAAACTTTTCTTTGCGAATTTCAACTTGCCCTAGATGTCCAAGTTAGCAGGGCAAGGTGTCCAAGATGCGCAAGTTGAGCAAGCCGTTGATATTAGCGGGTTTGGTTCAAGGTGCTCTGGATGCTCAAGATGTAATAAGGGGGGGGGGAGCCGCTGCGGCGGCTAGATCAGGCGATCGTTGAACAGGTGCACAGGAGAGCGCGCGGAGTGGGCGCGGGCGGCGATTTTTTACCGGGTACATAGCGATCCTCATGGCTGAGGCTGAACCATTGATGCAGGCATATTATTCACTTTTCAAACGGCGAGCGCTGCGCTCAAAAAAACACTGATCAATGATCACTGACCAATATTTTCAGGCGCAGGGTTGCTGCGAATGCTATAGATGGATGCGTGCGGGGATATCGATTCCAATTAGGACAGTATCCATCATTGGCTTCTATCTTCCAACTTCATCCATCTTCCAGTTTCACACTGGTGGCGTGTTATTCACTTTTCAAACAGCGCCGGTTCCCGGATTCAATGATCGATGACCAATGATCAAAGATCAAAAATACGGAAAGCGCTGTGCGGCGTCGGAACAATCATTCGTGGTTCCGGCATCGTACTGATGCTATAGGGGGGAGCGCGTGGAGATAACAATTTTCACTGATCACTGATCACGGAGCAATTGGGTTACAGGTGACAGGTTACAGGTTACAGGGACATTTTCACGGATCAATACTTTTACGGTATTGGTCAGCAGGTTCGGTGTTCGCGATGCTGCGCGCAATGAAATGATGAGTAATGAGACGGCCACCTGCGTTGACCTTAGGGGCCGCCAAGAAATAACGTTTACAAATATGACGCCGGGATTTTGGCGTCTGGCAAGACGCCCGCGAGGAGCATATCCGCATGGATACGTAACGAGCGGGCAACGCGGCCAGAGGTCAAAAGACCAAGTCAGATTGGAAAGGTTATTTCTTGGCGGCCCCTTAATTAGATGTGGTGCTGCGCACCACTTAATGGTTTGGAGAAATTTTGGAAGTGGGTTGCGGAATTGGCGTGGGCGCGATAAAGTCGTGTTTTGTTAGGGTTTATTGGGGAAGGTAACTTGGTGCGGCAGCGGGTATTGTGAAACTCATCGGGGGAAGTCATAAAATATTTCGCGCACAGTTATGAATTGCCGGATGGCTCGCGGGATCCCGATGAGAACCATTGGCAGCCGCTGCGCGAGCATTTGGAGAATGTGGCGAAGCAGGCGGCCCGGTTTGCATGTGAGGCGAGGCCGGGGGATAAGGAGTTCGCCCAAGCGGCCTACGCGGCGGGGTTGTTGCATGATTTGGGGAAGTATCGCCCTGAATTTCAGCGGATGATCCGTGGGATTCAACCAAAAGGCGAATCCACGCGGCATAAACAGGCAGGCGCGGCGGAGGCGATTAAGGATAAACACTTTGACATATCTTTTTCAATATTAGGCCACCACGGCGGTATTCCGGATGCGGCCAGCATGGCGGAGGGGGTCAAAAGCGGAAGCGGCGTTGCGGATGCGGTTCTTCCCGTGGCGTATTTGGATTTCCCGGAATTAAAAATTGCGGATCGCGGTCAAGCTGTGGCCCTGCGTGGGCTGGACTTTGATACACGAACCCGCCTTTTGTTCAGTTGCCTGGTGGACGCGGATTGGCTGGATACATCTGACTTTCAATCGAGGCGCAAGGGTTGGATCACGCCGTCGCCACAACAGTGCCTGGATGCACCAACTCTGTTGCGTAATGTGCTGGCTTACATCGCCCAGCGTGCGGCACAATGCCGGAATCCAGAGATTGCGCGAGTTCGAGCGGAGATACTCGCGGCGGCGCTGAAGTCCGGGGTTCAGCCGAAAGGCATATTTTCCATGACGGTTCCAACCGGCGGCGGAAAAACGCTCTCGGCGCTGGGATTTGCGCTGCAACACGCGGTAGAGCATAATTTAAGGCTGATTATCTACGTTGCGCCGTATTTAAGCATCATCGACCAGAATGCGGCGGTTTTCCGGGCGGCGCTGGGCGATTCGGCGGAGGATCTGATTCTTGAGCACCACAGCATGGTCGAGCCGGGGAAAGGCGGAACTGCCCACGCAGACGACCCGGAGTCACAAGCGGCGCAGCGGCTGGCCGAGAATTGGGATGCCTCGATTGTGTTGACCACAAGTGTGCAATTTTATGAATCACTTTTTTCGAATCAACCTTCGCGTTGCCGCAAGCTGCATAACATTGCCCAAAGCGTGGTGATTTTGGATGAGTGCCAGACACTTCCGCCGGGGTATACGGCCCCAACGTGTGAAATGCTGGAACAGGCCAGTCAGTACCTTGGTTGTAGTATTGTGCTTTGTACGGCGACGCAGCCGGCATGGAAAAAAGACCCGGTTCGTCTGCCAAGCGGGATTTCAAACGTGCGCGAGATTGCACCGAATCCCATTGAACTTTTCCGTCAACTCAAGCGGGTGAATGTTACGTGGCCGCAGGCGAATGCGGCACCGCTTGATTGGAAGGAACTCGCGGCGGAAATGTTTGGCTATGCGCAGGTTTTGTGCGTGGTCAACACGCGGAAAGCCGCATTGGAGGTTTATCGCGAGCTGGCACAATTAGGCTGTGCGGCCATTCACCTTTCAACCAACATGTGTCCAGCGCATCGTTTGTGGGTGCTAAAGGAAGTAGCGGCGTTGCTGAAGGCGGGTAGACCGTGCCGACTGATTTCTACGCAGCTCGTCGAGGCGGGCGTTGATTTGGATTTCCCGGTGGTCATGCGTGAAATGGCACCGCTGGAGTCCATTGTGCAGGCAGCGGGGCGTTGCAACCGGGAGGGGATGCTGAATGTACCGAGTGGCGGCGGCGGGCAGGTAGTCGTATTCCGAAGCCGGGAGGGGAAAATGCCGCAGAGCAGTTGGTATCGCAACGGCGCGAAAATTGTTGAGCAGGATTTCCTGGCGTGTGGACGTGAGCCGCGGATCGACCACCCCGATGACCTGGCGGAATATTATCGGAGGCTTTATCCAACTGGAAATCTTGATTTGCAGGACATCCACACCAAGCGGTTACGTTATAATTTTCAAGAAGTTTCCGAAAACTACCGAATTATTGAAGACGCAACAACTCCGCTGGTGATAACGACATGGGAACCGGCAAGGAGGGATGTTGAGAATCTGCTTGGCGAATTGCGGCGGCAGCCATCGCGTGGTGCGTATCGTCGGTTGCAGAAGTTCACCGTCAACGTGTATGAGCACGAATTACGGCAGATTGCCAGTGCCTGCATCATGGATGAACCGCGAGGGGTTAATGTTTGCAGCCTGCCGTATGACGATTTGCTGGGTTTGGTTATTACTGGTGCGGCAGCAGTGCCGGTGTTTTAACAATGAGGAACAGAACTGGATGGCAACGCCTGAAAAAGAAATAGTTGCGGTAAAGGTTTGGGGTGATCTGGCTTGCTTTACGCGCCCCGAGCTGAAAGTTGAGCGGTTGTCATATCCGATGATGACGCCCTCTGCGGCACGCGGGGTTTTGGATGCTATTTTGTTTAAGAAGAAAACCGATGCGGGCGGTAGGCTCGTTCCCGCTTTTCACTGGCATGTTCGTCGGATAACGGCGTTACTGCCTTGGTGGCTGAGCGGTGATGCACCGGACCGACCGCAATTTATAGGTATTCGCCGCAATGAAATTCAGGGGAAGATCGCACCGCGTACGGTGGGCGGCTGGATGAAGGACCCGGCCACGGCCGAGCCGTATCTGGTTGATTCTGCCGGGCGCGACAGCGCCGGCGGGCAAAACCGTACGCAACGCAATACGATGGCGCTGCGCGACGTGGCCTATTTAATTGAGGCCAGCGTGGATATTGGACCATTTGATGCCAATGATCCGCCGATTAAATACCGAGAAATGTTCCTGCGGCGGGTTGAGAAGGGGCAATGTTTTCATCGGCCCTATTTGGGATGCCGAGAGTTTGCGTGCTATTTTTCCGCGGTGGATGGCACCGAGAAACCCATGGCATGGACGGAATCGCTGGGCTTGATGCTCTATGATATGAAGTTTGACGGTGAGGGGAAAAATCTGCCGGGATTCTTCATGGCGGCGGTGAAAAACGGCGTGCTGCATTGCGATACAGCCGCGCCCGCGACGGATGGCGAACCGCCGGTGAAGGTATTGGGCTGGGAGGAGTCGGCATGATATTGAAGCGTCTGTACGAGTTGGCGGAGCGCGAAAATTTGCTGGATGATCCGGCATTTGAGTGCCTGCCCGTGCCAATAATCGTAAAGATTGGGGATGGCGGCCAATACCTTGGGATAGAGGATCGGCATGGCGAAGTTACGGTTCCGACTAGAAATGGTCCGCCCAAAGTGAAGCCGGGGCGCGGCAAAGAACTTCCGGTTCCCAAACCACACGGCAGCACCGCCAATGCCGGGTTTGCGCGCTATTTTGCCGACACGCTCGCTCGCATCCTGCCGATAAGCGACGAGAGAAAAAGCGTTGCCAGTCGCGAGACGTTCTGGCGGCAGATGGCGGAAGCCGCCGCAGGCACAAAAGACCCCGCGCTGATGGCTGTTTCCGCCTTTGGCCAGTCGGTGGCAAGTGATTCGCAGCTTGCGGATCGGATTAGGGCGGAAGTTTCCGCCATCAAGCCGGGGCCGGGTGATCGATGCACATTCGCATGGTTACCGGATGAGGGGTTGACGATTTTGGATCGGCAGGCTGTCAAGGCCTGGTGGCGGGAATTTTATGCACGATTCGATGAGTCCAGGCAAGGGGAAGGGCCGCTTGGAATTTGCCAGGTGACCGGTGTGTTTGGTCCGATCGCAACGGTTCACGCGGCGAAGATTTCCGGGATTCCCGGTGGTATCGCATCCGGTGTGAGTCTGGTATCCAATGATAAACAGGCGTTTGAAAGTTATGGCCTTGAAGGGGCGGCGAATTCTGCGATCGGGTACCGCGCAGCGGACGGTTACACACGGGCGATACAGGCCTTGGTGCAGGAAAAATTGCATCGCAGCAGGATCACAAGCGGGGGCGATATTTTTCTGTTCTGGTCGCGCGCGAGGAGCGAGGTCGACGGCTTGCTGGCGTGCCTTGATGGAAGCAATCCGGAAGCGGTGAGGAAGTTGTTGCAAAGTGCGCATAGCGGCCAAGAGGCCAAGGTTGCTGATGAGAATGCTTTTTATTGTCTGACGCTGTCGGGAAATGCCGCTCGCGCTGTGGTTCGCGACTATCTTGAGGCACCAATCTCAGCGGTTAAGGAAAATCTGCGGCGATGGTTTAATGAATTGCAAATTATCAGCCCGTTGGGCAACGAGGTTACAACGGCATTTCCGCTGTGGCAGTTGGCGTTGGCAACGGCCTTGGATAAGGACGCTGTTGCGCCGAGTGTGCCGCCGCAGTTATTGGCGGGCGCGATAAAGGGACGGCCGATTGGTGAGAATATTCTCGCCGCGTGTCTGCGGCGTTTACAGGCCGAAGGCACCCGAGGATTTACGGCGGTGCGTATTGGACTGGTTAAGTTAATTCTCTTAAGGAAAGGAGTTCCCATGAGTGAACAATTGATGGATGCCGGATCATCGGCGTATGTGTGCGGCCGATTGATGGCGGTCTTTGAGCGTGCCCAATGGGGGGCGCTTGGGGATGTCAATGCCAATGTGGTCGACAAATTCTATGGAACCGCCAGCACATCGCCGGGATTAGTGTTTCCGCGGCTTTTCAAATCCGTCCAGCAGCATATCAGCAAGCTGGAAAATGATAAACCTGGTATGGCTTTCAATATAAAAAAAGACCTCGAACTGCTTTGCAGTAAGGTGGATCAGCTTCCGCATTTGCTGAAACTGGACCAACAGTGCGAATTTGCCCTTGGTTTTTACCACCAGCGTGCGGAATACCGCAGGCAGGGCGCGGAAAACCGCGAGCGACGCGAAGAGCAAAAGCAGGCGGCACAATCTTGATTTCGTTGCAATGTATTTTTGTGAAAGGAACTTTCCATGGTTCAGGCAGTTGATCGGCGTTATGATTTTGTATTTCTCTTTGATGTTCAGGATGGCAATCCCAACGGAGATCCGGATGCGGGCAATCTGCCGCGCATCGATCCGCAAACCATGCAGGGGTTCGTTACGGACGTGTGTATCAAGCGGAAGATTCGTAATGCGGTAGCGGCAATTGCGGGCAGCAAGCCGGGTTTCGATCTGTTTTTTCAGACACAGGACGCAGTGTATGAGAAGCGCATTTTAAACAATTTGATGGAGCAGGCGTTCGACGGTGCGGGCATCGACAAGAGGGCGTTCAAGGAGAGTAAAGGCAAGGATAAATCTACGGAGGCGGAAAAGGCCAAGAAGTGGTTGCTCCAGCAGTATTATGACATTCGTACATTTGGAGCAGTACTTTCCACAGGTGAATTCAATTGCGGGCAGGTGCGTGGTCCGGCGCAAATCACGTTCGCCCGTTCATTGGATGCGATCATTCCAACGGAATCGGCCATTACGCGTAAGAGCGTTACGACCGTGGAGGATGCGGAGAAGCAGACCAAGAAGGACGGATTTTTAACCGGCACGATTGGGAGGAAAAATACGGTGCCGTATGCGCTTTACCGCGGGCACGGATTTATCAATCCGCTTCTGGCGCGTGATACCGGATTCAGTTACGAAGATTTGGCATTATTTTTCCAGGCGCTGCAACGGATGTTTGATCTGGATCGTTCCGCGTCGCGCGGACTGATGTCCCTGCGCGGATTGCATGTATTTCAGCATTCCACAGCGCTGGGCGAAGCGCCAGCCCATGTGTTGTTTGACAGAGTGGCGACACCGGCGCTAGGCGATTCCGCCGCGCCACGTAAATTCGCGGATTACAAAATCACCGTTGCGGATTCGTTGCCGGCGGGGATTATTCATCGGGAATTGTCGGCGTCGGATTTGAATGCGTTGGCGTTTCCGTTGGTGTGAGGTAATCCGTGGTGGGGGTGCCGGGGCGCTGCCCGCAATAGAAGCGCCCGTCGGCAGCCGACGGCGCTAAACGGAAGGTGGCGGCGGTGGCCGCGACAGGTTAGAGCACGGGCCGCCCGGCGGCCCGGTTAAACAGGAGATTTTATGGTTGCGGCCTACCACAGTACATTTTGCGCGTATGGATTCTGGTTGCCCAATGATCCGCGGGGGTCATGGTCGGATTATGTCCGCAGTTGGGATCTGTACTACGCCGCAGGCGGTGGCACCGCGTGCGGGGCGCGGCGATCTGTGGCGGCGGTGGCGCATGACCGTGCGAGCCGCCAACGCGGCAAGGAAACTTTGACCAACCCGCCGGTGCGGTTTTCCATGGAACAGGTCGCGGCCATTGGCCGCGGATTCGGCGTGGCGTGCGCTGAAACGAATTACCGCATATTGGCCTGCGCCATTATGCCGGATCATGTACACACGGTGATCTTGCGCCACGCAAAAGAAATCGAGCAGGTGGTCGGCCACCTGCGGAGCCGGGGGACCAAACAGTTAAATGTCGAATCATTGCGGACGGATGCGACGGTATGGGCGCAAAAAGGTTGGGATGTATATCTGGATACGGCGGAGGATATTGCACGGGCCATTAAATACGTGAACAACAATCCGATCAAGGCCGGATTGGCCCCGCAAACATGGGATTTTATTACACCGTGGGGCAACGGCGCTGTTTAGCGGGCCAGGCGGCCTGGCCGTGGTGAATAAAAAGCGCCCGTCAGCAGCCGACGGCGCTAAACAGGATATGGACATGGTGCAGGATATGAACATTGACCCGCCCGATCCGGTTTCGATATCGTCGTTGAATGATTTTCTGTATTGCAATCGGCGCTGCGCGCTGCATCGGTTGGATGCGCTGTGGGTGGATAATGCGTGGACGGTTTCCGGCACGTTGGCGCATGAACATGCCGATGATCCGGGTTATCGACAGACGGCGGAGGGGGCGCGGATTGAACGGGCATTGCCGTTGTTTTCGGTGGCATTGGGATTGGTCGGCAAGGCGGACATTGTGGAATTCTGGCCCGGGGTTGATGGGCGGGAGATTCCATTACCCGTGGATTACAAATTGGGCAAACGAAAAAAATGGGATAACGATGACGTACAATTATGTGCGCAGGCGTTGTGTTTGGAGGAGATGGTCGGCGTGCCAGTGCCGAAGGGGGCGATTTATCATGTTAAAACGCGGCGGAGGCGGGAGGTGGTATTTACCGATGAATTGCGGGAATTAACGGTTGGAACTATTGATAACGTGCGGGCGTTGATATTGGCGGATGTAGTTCCGCCGGCGATATTGAAACCGCAATGTGAGGGGTGTTCCATGCACGCGATATGTGTTCCGGAGTTAGCGGGTGGTTCACGGCTGGTGGATACGGCATACGCAGAGTTGTTTGCGCTGCGCTTCAATGAATAATGAGGTAATGAGTAATGAATAAACAGAACGGAATTGCGGGATGAATTCCGCGGGTGGCGGGGACGCCCGTCGGCAGCCGACGGCGCTAAACGCGAGGATGGGGGAGCGGGCGAATATGGAAATGGATTATGGATGAGATTCAACTTAATACGTTGTATGTGGTGACGGAGGGGGCGTATCTGCACCGCGAGGGGCAGGCGATTATAATTGAGATCGACGGCAACGTGGCGGCGCGGTTGCCGATGCACATGATTGATTCCATTGCATCTTTCGGGCGCGTGATGGTCAGCCCGCAATTGATGGAGGCGTGCGCGGCGGGACAGATTCCGTTAAATTTTATGTCAACGAGCGGTCGATTGCTGGCGCGGATTGATATGCCGGGGTCGGGTGGTGTGCGGTTGAAGCGGGCGCAATTTCGGCGGGCGGATGAAATGGCATTTCGGATACACTTTACACGCGCTGTGGTGGCGGGCAAGGTGCAGAACGCGCGGGGCAATTTGTTGCGGTCGGGGCGGGATTTGCCGGAGAATCGGGCGGCGGACGCGGAGGCATTGCGTACGGCAGCGGCGTATTTGGCGAATGGATTGTTGCAGTTGGAACCGGCAGATTCGTTGGATACGATGCGCGGCGTGGAGGGGGACGCAGCGCGGATTTATTTTGAACATTTTGCCCGCATGACGCCCGATGCACCGGAATCATTACAATTTAAGAAACGGACGCGCCGCCCGCCGTTGGATCCGATTAATGCGTTATTGTCGTTGTTTTACAGTATTTTGACGCATGATTGCAGAGCGGCGCTGGCGTGTGCGGGCCTGGATCCGTCGGTGGGATTTTTTCATGATGAACGGCCTGGGCGGCCATCGTTGGCGCTTGATTTGATGGAGGAATTTCGAGCGTTTGTGGTGGACCGGTTTGTCATCACGTTAATAAACCGGCGGCAGGTTGGCGCGGATGATTTTATCATCCGGCCCGGTGGCGCGGTGGAGTTGAAAGATGCCGCGCGAAAGCGGTTGATTGGGGCGTACCAGGAACGCAAACAGGAAAAACGTGTGCATCCGTATTTGAATCAGGAAGCACCGTTGGGGCGGTTTCCGGCGTTGCAGGCCAAGATTTTAGCGCGGCACATTCGGGGAGATATAGAGCATTATATTCCGGTGGTGTTCAAATGATGTTACAGATTTTTCATGTTTAGCGGGCCACGCTGCGTGGCCGCGGTTTGGGGTTGAATGTTATGGTGGTATTGGTGGCGTATGATGTTAATACCATGGACAGCGCCGGGCGCAAGCGGTTGCGGCGGGTGGCCAAGGCGTGCTTGGATTATGGGCAACGGGTGCAATATTCGGTGTTTGAATGTGCGGTGGGGGATAAGGAATGGGCGATTTTGCGGAGCCGATTGGTGGATGAGATTGATTCGAGATTGGATTCTTTGCGGTTTTATTTTCTGGATTCCACGGCGATTGGACGCATAGAGCATGTGGGAACCAAGGAGCCGCGGGATTTACGTGAGCCGTTGGTATTTTAAGGTGGGTTGGTGATGGCATTGTTGGGGCGTAAGGGGCGGCGTGGCGTGTTTGGTTGCGCGGGAAATGTGGTAAGCTAGCGGCATGAGGGGTATTGGCCATGAAATGGGCAGGTGGGTGTATAATGGGTTCCGCGAACCGGGAGTGTACGCGGGGACGTGGGGGTTTCGCGATGCGTGGAAGTTCTTTGAAAAATGAAGAATTATCAGTGCCGGAAGGCAACGTTGGCGGGGCCGGTGTGTGTAAGGAATGGTGGTTCGCGGAACAAGGCGAATTTGCCGTTATGGCACCGAGAGTTAGAGCAAGGCAGTTCTCCGCGGCCCCAAGCCGCGGAGCGGATTGAAACCAATAGGTCGGCAACGTCCTGTTGCGACATCCACTGTTCTCCGCGGCCCCAAGCCGCGGAGCGGATTGAAACCAATAGGTCGGCAACGTCCTGTTGCGACATCCACTGTTCTCCGCGGCCCCAAGCCGCGGAGCGGATTGAAACTCCATGCGCCGCAATAGCTTACTTCCGCACTACGTTCTCCGCGGCCCCAAGCCGCGGAGCGGATTGAAACATGATCCACTTGAAAATCATGGCGTTTTTAAGGTGTTCTCCGCGGCCCCAAGCCGCGGAGCGGATTGAAACACGATAGGCAATCCAGGCGGATCAACGGCGTATAAGTTCTCCGCGGCCCCAAGCCGCGGAGCGGATTGAAACTAAAAATCATGGCGTTTTTAAATTTATGAGGTGTGTTCTCCGCGGCCCCAAGCCGCGGAGCGGATTGAAACATCCATGCCGGGAGCCGATGCACCTATGATCTCGGGTTCTCCGCGGCCCCAAGCCGCGGAGCGGATTGAAACTACGTGCTATTCGGACAACTGGAAGAAAAGTACAGTTCTCCGCGGCCCCAAGCCGCGGAGCGGATTGAAACAGTTTTTTGGCGTATCGCGCCCTAGCCTTGTCACGTTCTCCGCGGCCCCAAGCCGCGGAGCGGATTGAAACTGATATACAGCCTGTTATATATGATGATATGTATGTTCTCCGCGGCCCCAAGCCGCGGAGCGGATTGAAACTACGTGCTATTCGGACAACTAAGTAGGAACGCAGAATAAATCATGCGGCCTTGTTCCCCACTACATCATCATGATCAAACATGAATCCCATTTTATCGCGGCGGCCATTGACGCGTCCGACACCGCGGTGGAATGCGTCCGTCAA
>Ga0209012_1001298_pt1 | contig 26955 bp, 20 predicted proteins | sample RS3BMetagenome_FD_184735 | JGI IMG/M metagenome (GOLD analysis project Ga0209012, IMG submission 184735) | Ferric oxide microbial mat and aquatic microbial communities from Rainbow Spring, Yellowstone National Park, USA - RS3B (SPAdes) (version 3) ...
GCGCTCTTGACCGAGTTCCTGGCCCACTATAATGATCGGCCGCACCAGGGACACGAACTCGCGGGACTCTCGCCCAACGAATATGCTGCCCGCAAGCGGGTAGCTTGACATCCTCCGGACCAGGACATCATTTCGATTTTTTACGCAAATCTCTCGGGAATCGGCTGTATGCCGTCGACGGTCGGGACGGGCAGTTTGGCGGTCACGCGATAGACCAGCCAACCTTCGAGCGAACGCCGGAGTGATTCTTCGCAGCCGTCGATTGTTTGGTTCGTCGCCCAGACATCGCCCAGTGACGGAATCCGTCCGTACCACCGGCCGTCGGGAAGCTGCTCAAACGTGGCGTGCTTCATCGCGGCCCGGATATAGTCCTTCACCATGTCGTGCGCCCTTAAATCCGGTGGAGTACCGCGGGCATCCGGGCACGGCGCGTACCAGGGAAACGGACTTCCTGCCACCTGGCTGAAACGTCATTCCTCCGGTTCCGCGCTGTCCCGGGCGCTGCCGTCGGCGAAGGACTGAAGAATCCGCTCGAACTCTTCGTGCAAGGCGAGGAGGAGCCGCGACTGCTCGGCGATGGCGTCTAAGCGCACCCGACGATGCTCCATTGGCAGGGCCTCCAGCTCCGAGCGTAGCGCCTGGCAGCGCTGCCAGAGGTCACGGGGTACCGCGTGGAGCAGGGGTTCCCAGGAAACGGCGGTCCGCGTGCGAGCGCTGTCCTCGCGCGCTAGTCGGGCCATCACGCGGCGAACCGCGTCCCGGTCGCCGCCACGCACCACTTGAGCAAGCGACGCGACCTCTTTCGAACTCAATCCACGCCGTCGCGCGAAGCCGATCACCTCGACCTGATCCTGGGGCGGCAGGTTGAGGACCGGGCGAAGGTGATTCTCGCCCAGACCACGGGCAAGCGCGCGGGCGTCCGGAACGAGACGATTCAGCGCCAGCAGCCGGTAATAGCTACGCGGCTGCAGACCGGTCATCGCGCAGACTCGGTCCCGCACCTGGGCGGCGAGCGCCCGCGAGTGGCCGGTGACCGTCGTACTCACCGCGCCCTCGGCCGCGAGTTCATCGTCGGCAGCCGGCGCCCCTCCGAGCAGGGCATCGAGTCCTAGCGCCACTTCTTCGCCGGTGGCCAGATGTCGCGCCACCACCAGGGCAAGACGCAGGAGAGCGGCGCCTTTTTCCAGCGCCGTCAGATCTTCCCGCTGCAGGTTGACGATCAGGGCGCGCGCGATTGCTTCGATCTCGCCGGGCTCCTCGACGTGCACCGCCGGCACCGTCTGCTGCCCGGCAAGCAGCGAGGCAAGACACCGGCGGTGACCGTCCCGCACGACCGGCCGACCGGACCGAAGCACCACCTGGATCGGCTGCAACACGCCCTCGCTGGCAATGCTCCGCGCGAGGCCGGCGAGGCGATCTAGAATCTCCGCGTAGTAGGGATCGCTCGGCGCCGCTTCTTGGAGAACGACGAGGAGCGCCGCGGGTTGGGCCCGGCCAAGCGCGATCAACTCCTGGAGGCGCTCTTCCGGAACGATTTCGCGCGGCTGATGGTCCAGCCAGAGCTCATCCAGGCGCAGCGTCACAATGCGATCAGCGGCCGCGGCCAGTTCGGGAGCCTGAGCCGCTTCGATTGTGCTGGTCAGGAGGGTGAGATTCGGAAGCTTACGGGTTTTCGCCACGGCGGTTCACCTCCTCGGCGAGTTGCCGATAGGCGCTGGCCACCGCGCTATTTGGCTGCCAACGCGTCACACTGGTTGCCGATTGATAGGCCTCTTCGATCGCAACGGCGTCCGGAATCGAGGTATCAAACACCAGGTCGCCGTGGGTACGCCGGAGAATGTCCACCACGTTTCGGTAGGCCGTTCCCCGCGGCACCCCATCGCTGAGGATCGTCCCCTGGTTGACCAGAACGCCAAGCACTCGCAGCGAGCGGTGGGCTAACCGCGTGCGCACCAACTCCACGGTGTCGAAGAACTGGCGAAGCCCGACCATGCTCAAAAGGTGGCAGCGGACCGGCACGATCAACTCGCTCGCCGCCATCAGCGAACTCACCGTGAGCACGCCGAGCGACGGGGGGCAGTCCAGGATGATCAGGTCGTACTCACCCTTGAACCTCTCGACGACCGGTCGCATGACCAGCTCCCGCCCCACCGTCGCCAGCAGTTGAACCTCGGCATTGGCGAGGGTGATATTGCTGGGCAGCAGAAAGACGCCCGGGACGCTGCTCGCGATGACAACATCGCTCGGCGGCACGTTGGCGAGGAGAACGTCGGCCAGGCTCGGACTCACGTCTTCGTGGCCGGTGATCGCCAGGGTCGCGCTGGCCTGAGGGTCCACGTCGACCAGGAGAACCCGTTTCCCCCCTTCGGCGAGCGCGGCGCCCAGGTTGATCGCGGTCGTCGTCTTGCCCACGCCGCCCTTTTGATTCGCGATCGCGATAACTCGCGTCTCCCCGGCCGACGCTTCCGCGCGGCTAGTGGCAACCAGAAGATCGGCCCGACGTATTCGGTACTCCCGACCGGCCATCGTCGCCGGCAAGCGCGCGCTCGCGCACCAGCGGCGAATCGTCTTCGGATGGACCTTGAGCAGGGTTGCCGCCTCGTCGACGGTCAGAAACTCGTCCACGCACACCTCATATCGGTACCAGAGAACACCACCGAATGGTCCCGAGGGAATTCTATGGAACATCGACTTGATTCTAGAGAAACCGCGTTTGGAGGTTCAATCGCGAGCGCGGGAAACCGGTGGCCTTTTCGGAAGTCTAACGTGACGCCCTTTTGACGGGATCACATTGACGCGCGCCTGCTCGTATGCGAGGAGGGCGGGCTGCCGAGAGAACAGTAAGTTGAACAAGGCTGGTGCGACGACGCCGGAACCCCAACGGAGGCCGGCTCTTGACCATTATCCAAACGCCGGTCTACGATTGGCTCGGCGTTTACAGCAACGGGCTCGACGCGCCGCCCCTGAGAATCACGATGCGGGAGCTGGCGCGTCGAGCACCCGGCGCACGGCTTTCGCCAGGTCATCGGCTTCGAAAGGCTTGGGGAGAAAGGCAAGGCTCGCGTCGGCCACGCCGTGGCGGAGAATGACGTCGTCGGTGTGACCGGAGGTGTAGAGAACCTTGATCTCCGGCTGCTCGCGCCGCAACACCTCGGCAACCTGACGGCCGCTGAGCCCGGGCATCACCACGTCGGCGAGGAGCAGGTCAATCTTTCGCGGATAGTTCCGGGCGAGTGCCAGCGCCTGGTCGCCGCCCTCGGCGTCAAAGACCACGTAGCCGCACGATTCGAGAATCGTGCGGGCCAGCGCCCGGAGCGCGTGGTCGTCCTCAATGACGAGGACCGTTTCGTTTCCCCGCGGAAAGCCATCACCCCAAAGCGGCTCCGGCAGGAGCGGGGGAATGCTGATCCGGGGAAAGTCGAGGTGGAAGGTCGTTCCCTCCCCTGGCGTGCTCTCCACGGAGATTGTCCCCCCGTTCTGCTTCACGATACCGTGTACCGCCGCTAGCCCCAACCCGCTACCCTGGCCAACCGGTTTGGTCGTGAAAAACGGTTCGAAAAGGTGCTCGAGGACGGACTCATCCATGCCATTACCGGTGTCGCTCACCGAGAGACGAACCTGTGGCGCGCCGGGCTCCTCCGTCGAATCCGGCTCGCTGGAGCTATCCGGAAGAACTTCGGTCGTTTCAATCGTGAATGTTCCGCCGGTCGGCATGGCATCGCGGGCATTCGCGGCGAGGTCGACCAGGGCCTCGACGATCTGAGCCGGATCCACCCGCACCGGGTCGAGGACCGGCGCGAGGTTGACCCGCACGGAGACGTCTTCCCCGACCAGCCGGCGAAGCGTGGGCACCGCGCCTTCGACGACTTGATTGAGATCGGTTTCTTTGGGCGTGATGAACTGTCGGCGGCTAAAGGCGAGAAGCTGGCGGGTCAGCCGAGCGGCGTTCTCCGTCGCGCGCCGAATGTGCTCGACCGCGCGCGCGTCTGACGAATCGGACGAGAAGCGCCCCCGCAGGAGGGAAGCGTACCCGTTGACGACGGTCAGGAGGTTGTTAAAGTCGTGGGCTACGCCACCGGCGAGGCGACCGATAGCTTCCATCTTCTGAATCTGGCGCAATTGCTCTTCCAACTGATGGCGCTCGGTACGATCGCGCAGCGTGACGACGATACCCTGCACGGCGGGCTCGTCCAGGCAATTTGTCCCGACCGCCTCGCAATATCGCCACCGGCCATCGGCGGTGCGGAAGCGCCGCTCGACGACCAGTCGGCGGCGTTGGGTCGAAAGAATCACCGCGCGCTTGCGCACCGCGTCGGCAACCTCACTCGGGTGAAGAAAGTCGTCGAATCCTTTGCCCTCGACCTGATCCCGAGTGTAGCCAAAGACCCTTTCGATCGAGTCGCTGGCGTAACGAATGATCCCGGCCGGATCGAGAACCAGATACACGTCCGACGTACTCTCGATGAGGAGACGAAAACGGGTCTCCCGTTGGGCCAGGGATTGAACGGCCTGCCCGCGGGCGATGGCCACCGCGACGATGTCGGCGAGCAATCCCAGAGTGGTGGTATCGTGGTCGTCGAGCGTGCCGCCGTCGAGAAGGCAATCCACCGAAAGGATGCCGATCAGTCGGTCGTCGGCCCGGATGGCGATGCTCGCACAGTTAGTCGGCCCTTCCTTCAGCCAGATCCCGCCGTGGGCCGGTGCGTCCGGTCCGCTTGGCCGAGCCAGGGGGCGGAGGACGACGTTCTCGCCCGCCACGATGCTTCGGGACGCGGCGAGATCGCCGACCGGTACGCACACCCCGTGCTCGTCGACTTCTTCGCCGTTCCAACCGGTCCCCCAGGTTCCCCGGATGTAGCCCGGTTGCGCCGGATCGACGATCCAGATCCCGACCCGACTATAGCCGAGATCTTTTACCCCTCGCCGCAAGATCCGCATGCAGTCATCCGGATCGGCGTTGCGCGCGGCCTCTGCCGCGACCTCGCGAGCGAGCGCGAGGTACCGGAGAGTAGCCGTCTTCCCATCCTTGTTCATCGGCTCCACGCTGTTTCCTCATCGCGCTATCTACCTGACGATGACGCCCGTTGACGAGCATTGTACCGCCTTGCTTCGAAATTAGCACTCGTCCTTTCGACCACTCGAACGCGCTGGCCGCCTACTCCGTTCGGCCGATCAGCGCCGGGCCGTCGCCGTTCGCTCGGCCGTTGGAATGGAACCTGCACCCGGGTTGCCGAGCGGCAGGACTGGCCGGCTGACCACGATTCTTTTCGGGAAGGAGCGACTCCCATGCGATCCCGCGTTCCGGCTCGGCGCCCGTTTTGGCACTTTGGCCTGGTCGTCGTCATCTCCGTACTGATGGTCGTCGCGCTCGTTCGCATGGCGATTGGGATGGCGTTCGCCGATCGGATTTACCCGGGCATCGGGGTCGCTGGCGTCGACCTGGGGGGGCGGACAGTCGCGGATGCCTCGCAGGTCCTCGGTCCCCGGCTGGCCGACTACGCCGCGACACCGTTAGACGTTCGGGTGGGAAGTCAGCGGTTCACGTTCACGCCAACAGAACTCGGCTTCAACGCTGACCCGGATGCGGTAGCCCGCGCCGCTTACGGCGTTGGACGAACCGGACTGCTTCCCTCACGCCTGGTCGGTCCGGTCGTCGCGGCGCGCCTATCCCTGGCCATACCGAGCAGCGCGCTGGTCGACGACGCGACGCTCGCCGCCCAGATCGCTCGCCTTGGCGAGAGTATCGAGCAACCGAGTCACGACGCGCGTTTGGTCGTGTCCCCGGAGGTCACGATCACTCCCGAGGCGACCGGCGAGACTCTCGATCAGACCTCAGCCGAGGCGATTGTCCGCGCGGCGCTCCGGAACTTCGCGACTGGACCGCTGGTCTTACCGGTCACGCCAACCACACCAGGCGTCACCGCGACCGAGCTCGCGCCGGTGCGGGCCCAGGCCGAGCGCGTTCTCGGCGAGACCCTCGTTCTGACCGCCAGCGGCCAAACCTGGCCGGTCGCCGGCAGCCAGCTCCGCGACGCGCTCCTGGTGAAGACTAACCCGCTTCGGCTTGACTACCCGCCGGACGCCCTCGCCGGGGTAGTGGCCGACGCGGCGAAAGCGATCGATCGACCGCCACGCGACGCCCGCGTTATCGTCGTCTCCGGAAAGGTGCTGATCGACGACTCCCAGGTCGGCTATCAGGTCGATCGAGCCGCGACCTTGCAGGCGCTCCAGACGCGCTTTCTCGCCACCACACCCGGCGGCACGCTCGACGTGCCGGTGGTGGTCACGCAAACCGCGCCTGCCATCACCACCGCCGACGTGCAGCCGGTGGCGAAAGCTGCCCAGACCCTCGTCGACAGTGGGCTCTCCTTCTCCGCCGACGACGCGCGATTCCCGTTGACGGCCGCGCAGTACGGTAGCCTGCTCACCTTCACCCGCGACTCGACCGGTGGCTGGACCATCGGCGTCGATCCGAAAGCGGTGGCCCTGCTCGTCAGTCAGTTCAACAGCCAGTTCCAGCGACCGGAACCGAACGCGCGCTTCGCAATCGGCAGCGACGGCAAGGTGAGCCTGCTTTACCCGGTCGTGGCGGGGCGAATCATCGATGAATCGGCGGCCGTCGCGGCGATTCAGAAGAACTGGCGGCAAGGTCAGGTCACGCTACCGATCAAGCACCTCACCCAGGACACGTCGCCAGCCTTCCTCGCCCGAGTGAGCGCGGACATGCGCGGGATTATCGCGGAGAACACGTCGTCTTACGCCGGGAGCATTCCGGCGCGCGCCCACAATGTCGAACTAGCGGTGCGAAACCTCAATGGCACCCTCGTTCCGCCCGGGGGCACGTTTTCCTTCAATAACGCGGTGGGACCGACGACCCTGGCGGCCGGGTTCCAGTGGGGATTCGCGATTCAGGGAACCAATCAGAACGTTCAGACCGTGCCCTCGGTCGCCGGCGGCATCTGTCAGGTCGCGACCAGCATCTTCCAGCCGGTCTTCTGGGCCGGCTACGCGATCGAAGAGCGCCACTGGCACAACTATTGGATCGATCATTACACCAGTCGCGGCGACGTCGGCTTGGACGCGACGGTGGACGAAGACGCCGGGGTTGACTTCAAGTTCCAGAATAACACCGGTCACTACCTTCTCGTGGATGCTTGGACGGCTAACGAGACGATTCACGTCGAGTTGATCGGAACCAAGCCGGACTGGACCGTTCGCGTCACCCCACCGGCGATCAGCGACGTCGTCAAGGCGCCGACCGCCATCGCGCGCGCCGAGTCTCCGCTCTGGCCCAGAGGCACGACAATCATCACCGAGGCGGCCGCCGACGGCTTTAGCGCGGCGATCGATCGCCACGTCGTCAGCCCCAACGGTACCGACCGCGTGTTCCAGATCCGCGAAAATTACGCCCCGGCCCAAACCACTGTCCTAACCGGCACCGGCTAGCGGGGGGCGGCGCGCGAACTGCCCTTACGCTTCGTGCTCGAGGAGTTCGATCTCTTCTTCGAGGAGTTCGCGCTCCTCGTCCATCACCTCGACCTCGCGACGCAGTAAGCCGAGAACTTCGTTGAAGACGCGACCGCCGAGGGCAATCGCGAAGCTATCGCCCACGAAATAGGCGAAATCACGGAAGATCCGCTCTTCCGTCGACGATTCCGGGGCGATGGCCGACGCCTCGACGAAATGGGGACGGAAGAGGAGTGCCAGGCCAAACCCGACCCAGGTGCCAAAGCAGAGGTGGCAACTGACCAGCTCGCCAAGATAACGCGACCGTGCCGCAACGTAGGCCCGGAACCCTTTGAAGAGGAGCGACTCGACGACGATGATGGTGATCTGGTGATTGATCGCACCGAGCAGGAGAAATCGGACCAGTGTGCGCATACTGACTACCCTCCCCAGCGCATCCTTCACGCCGGCCAGTCAGTCGCGCGACGTGCCGGGAGGCGCCTTCCGAGGAGGCCGCTGGCCTCCTCGCTCGCGCGACGGGTCGGAGGGTAGTCAAACGCAAGTTCCTGACCACTGAAGATTGAGGCCGGCTACTTGGCCAGGTAACCTTCGCTGGCGAGGACTTCGGCGGCGAGAACGCACCCCTTGGCGGCGCCCATCTTCGTGTTGTGCGAAACGAGGACGTACTTCACCCCGTTGGGCAAGACGTCGTCGCGGCGGACGCGGCCGACAACCGTCGCCATGCCGTCGTCGGCGCCGCGGTCCAGGCGGGGCTGCGGACGGAACGGGTCGTCGCGCACGACGATCATGTTGCGCGGGGCGGACGGCAGGTCTTTACCGGCAAAGTCCGGAGCGAAATCGGCGAACGCGGCGCTAACCTCGGCCACCTCGGCCGGTCGCTTGAGGCCGACGAAGACCGCCTCGGTATGCCCCTCGGCCACGTTCACCCGGGTGCAGGTACAGGACACGCCGAACGGCGCCGGGTGAATTCGGTCGTCCTCCAACGAACCGAGGATCTTCTGGGTTTCCCGCTGCACCTTTTCCTCTTCGCCGGGAATGTAGGGAATGACGTTGTCGAGGATGTCGAGCGCCATCACGCCGGGCGAACGGCCGGCGCCGGAGAGTGATTGCAGCGAGGTCATCACGACCGAACCGACCCCGAAGCGCGCGGCCAAAGGACGCAGGGTAATCGCCAGGCCAACCGTCGTGCAATTCGGATTCGGCGCGACAAACCCTTTCCAGCCGCGCCGTTGCTGCTGGGTACGAATGAGGCGAGCGTGGTCCGAATTGATCCCCGGAATGATCAAGGGAACGTCCGGCTCGTAGCGGAACGCCGAGGCGGTGCTGATGACCGGCGTTGTTCGAGCGATCTCCGGCTCGATCTCGCGAGCCTGGTCGGATTCAATCGCCGTGAAGACGAGGTCCACGCGCCCCGGGTCGAACCGGCTGGTCGACTCGACCGGCCGCTCAAGAACCGCCGACAGCGGTTCCTCCTCGCAGAACCAGCGCCGCGCGCCGGTTTTCTTATCCCGCAACGCCTCGCCGTAGGTCTGATTCGCCGAGCGCTCCGAAGCGGCAAGCCAGGTAATGTCAAACCAGGGGTGTTGCTGCAGCGCGACGATGAATTGCTGTCCCACGACGCCGGTCGCGCCGACGATCCCTACTCGGATCACGTCCCACTCCTCTTTACTAATCGTCATGACGAATTGTAGCCGAATCGGTGCCGGCGGCAAGCGCGCGCCGGAAGATTCCTCTTGCCCTTCCCTCGATTTAGTGCTCCCCACGTATTGACTTGATTGGTCTCGTAATTTTATAATTAGGTTAGTCTAACTTATGGTCGGCCTTGCGAAAGGTTTTTATGAGCAATACCACCGAAAACTACCTTAAGGCCATTTACAAACTTCAAGAAGCCTCTCCAAAAGTCTCGACCTCCGCCCTGGCGGAGTACCTGGGGGTGGCTCCGCCTACCGCGACCAACATGATTTCTCGTCTGGTCGATTCGGGTCTGTTGCGACACGACCGCTACCACGGCGTCGAACTGACCGAAGAGGGGGCGCGGGCCGCGCTTGAGGTCATTCGCCACCACCGTCTCTGGGAGCTTTTCCTCGCCGAGGCCCTCCAGGTTCCCTTGGAGCGCGTTCACGAAGAGGCCGAGCGCCTCGAGCACACTCTCTCGGAAAGTCTCGAAGAACACCTCGACCGCGCGCTGGGGTATCCCACCGTCGACCCCCACGGTGACCCGATCCCGGCGAAAGACGGCACGGTAACCCCGACCAGTCGGCGCACCCTGGTCGACCTGGCAATCGGAGAAGCGGCCCGGGTAACTCGGGTTCCGGATAGCGATCCGGCACTCCTGCGCCACTTGAGCGAGCTCCGCCTGCTGCCGGGGCGTCGGGTGACCGTCGCCCGGCGGGAGCCATTTGGCGGTCCACTTTACCTCGCGGTCGAGGACGGCGAAGGGCCGACAGAATCGAACGACCTCCGGGTCATCGGCCAGGAACTGGCCAAGCGCATTTTTGTCGACGGTCTCGCCGAAGGTGAGTAGTGAACAGGCTGACTGCTTGGCCCCCCCGGGCGGTCAGCTAACCCTGGTCCCGGCCGGTTCGTCCGGCCGACGAGGAAAGTGACATGATGGAGGAACCGATGGCAGAGACGTCTGCCCTCACCGGTCCCGCGGGAAACGTCCACCCGGGACTTCAAACCGCCGCGCGCGAAGCAATTGACGGCAAACGGCGTGGTATTCGCGCCGTTTTACCTTTCCTTGGCCCCGCCTTTATCGCCTGCGTTGCCTACATCGATCCCGGTAACTTCGCGACCAACATCTCCGGCGGCGCGGAGTTCGGTTACGCCCTCCTCTGGGTCATCCTGCTGGCGAACCTGATGGCGATGCTGATCCAGGGCATGTCGGCGAAACTTGGCATCGCGACCGGGCGCAACCTCGCCGAGATGTGTCGCGAGCGATTTCCTACCTGGGTTTCCTACGTCCTCTGGATTACCCAGGAAGTTACCGCGATGGCCACCGATCTCGCCGAGTTCCTGGGCGCGGCGATTGGCATCAACCTGTTGTTCGGGATTCCGATGCTCTGGGCCGGTCTGGTTACCGGCATCGGTGTCTTCGCGATCCTGGCATTTCAGGGCAACGGGTTTCGCGGCATCGAGTGGTTCATCACCGCGATGGTCGGGGTCATCGCCGGCAGCTACATCATCGAAACGATCCTGGCGCAGCCGGACTGGGGGCAGGTCGCCTTCCACACCGTTGTACCGAGCCTGCCCGGAAACGGGGCCATCCTCCTGGCGGTGGGCATCATCGGAGCAACCGTCATGCCGCACGTCATTTATCTGCACTCCGGTCTCACCCAGGATCGCATCGTGGCGCGAAACGACGCCGAGAAGCATCGAATCTTCGCTTTCGAAAAGATCGACGTGGTCGTCGCGATGGGAATCGCGGGTCTGGTCAATATGGCAATGCTGTTCATGGCCGCTCGGGTCTTTCACTTCACCGGCCACACTGGAGTTGCCGATATCACCAGCGCGTATCAGACCTTGACGCCGTTGCTGGGCGGCGCGGCCAGCCTCGTCTTCGCCGTCTCACTGTTCGCCTCCGGGGTCTCCAGCTCCCACGTTGGCACGATGGCCGGCCAGGTCGTGATGCAAGGATTCGTGAACTTCCGCATCCCGGTGTGGCTGCGCCGCGTCATGACGATGGTGCCGGCCATGGCCGCGGTCGTCATGGGCCTGGATCCCACGCGGACCCTGGTGCTCAGTCAGGTGGTTTTGAGCTTCACCTTGCCGGTTCCGATTATCACGCTCATCATCTTTACGCGTAACCGCCAGATCATGGGAACGATGGTCAACCATCGCCTGACAACCTTACTCGCGACAGCCTGCGCGACGATCATTCTTTTTCTGAACTTCGTGCTCCTGTATCAGACTTTCGGCGGTCAACTGCCGAATATTTAGGGCGAGGAGACAGGAGATTGGAGTCAGGAGTCAGAATGGGAGTTCGCCGCTGGAAAAGCCTGCCGTCGAACCAGCCGAGGCGCAAGCAACGGCCCGTCGCGAGCACGGTTGCTCCCCCGGCTTTTCGACGCCTCCTTTTGCCCCTCGACGGGTCGATGCTGGCCGAGACGGCATTGCCGGTGACCGCCCGCCTGGCCGACGCCTGCGGGGCGACGATTGTTCTGCTCCACGTTCTGGAGAAGAACGCCCCGACCCGGGTCCACGGCGAACGCCACCTGGCCACCCTGTCGGAGGCGGAGGACTACCTGACCCAACTCGCGGCCGAGTTAGCGCAACCGGGGCGCAACGTCGAGCGTCACGTCCACGAAGTTCCGGCCGGAAACGTCGCCGAAAGTATCGCCTTCCACGCCGACGAGCACGGAATCGACCTGATCATCCTCTGCACCCACGGCGCGGGGGGAATTCGCGACGTCCTCTGGGGCTCGATTGCCCAGCAGGTTCTGCAGCGGGCCAATCGGCCGGTGTTACTCGTCCGAGCCGAGCCGGGCCACCCGCGGTCCGGTTTCGCGCCCCGAACGATCATCGTCCCGCTCGACGGAACAGCCGTCGCGGAAGCTGCTCTGCCTCCGGCCACCGCGCTCACCCGCTGCCTGAACTCCGAGCTGCGCCTGGTGCTGGTGGTGCCAACCCTCGATACTCTCAGCCCCAAGCAGACGCCCACCGCGACGTTCCTACCCAGCGGAACCCGTTTGCTCCTGGAGGTTCAGCGGGAGCAAGGCACGGCGTACCTGGAACGTCTCGCCTCGGAAACCCGCGCGTTGGGCGTGCCGACAGTGGCCGACGTGCGTCGCGGCGATACCGTGAGCGAGCTGGCGACCGAAACCGACGAGTACCCGGACAGTCTGGTGGTGATCGCGACCCACGGTCGCGCCGGTCTGCAGGCGATCTGGAATCCCAGCGTGGCGGCCGGTCTCCTGAAGCGAACGGCTTCGCCGATCCTGCTCGTGCCGGTCGTCGAGTAGCCCACTCTTGAGTGACCTCCGTCGATTGTCAACTCGGCGTGCTTTGCTATAATGGTCCCCGATCCTTATTCCGAGCACGCTGTGAGGACGGAATCTCTGTGAAAGACTTCACCTACCTCGCGCCCACCTCCGTCCCGGAGGCAGTCGCGCTGCTGGCCGAGCACAAGGGAAGCACAAAAGTGCTGTCCGGCGGCACCGACTTGATGCTGCTCATGCAAGACGGTGTTTTCGCGCCGGATTACGTGGTCAGCGTCCGAGGCATCCCCGAATCGAACGTCCTATCTTATGATCCAAACCGCGGCTTGACGATTGGCGCCGCGACTCCGTTGCGCGCGGTCGAAACCTCCCCGATGGTTCGGGAGATCTATCCGCAACTTGCGACCGCCGCCGGGGAAATTGGCTCGGTCCAAATTCGCAACCTGGGAAGCTTCGGCGGGAACATCTGCACCGCGACGCCGTCAGCCGACGGCGTGCCGGCGCTGATTTCGCTGGGCGCGGTCGCGCGCCTCGCCAGCGTCCGCGGTGAGCGGGAGGTTCCGCTCGAATCCTTCTTCACCGGCGTCCGCAAGACGGTGCTGGAACCCGACGAACTGCTCGTCGATCTCACGATTCCCGCGCCCGGCCCGCGCACCTCGGGCACGTACATCAAGTTGGACACCCGCCCGCAGATGGACCTGGCGATCGTCGGCGTCGCGGTGACGCTGTCCCTTGCCGCGGATCTGCAGACCGTCGAGAAGGTTCGGATCGTCCTGGGCGCGGTCGCGCCAACCCCGATTCGCGCGCGGGAAGCCGAGGAGATTCTCACCGGCCACGCGCTTTCCGACAGCGTTCTCGCGCAAGCCGGCGCCGCCGCGGCCCGCGCCGCGCGACCGATCTCCGACGTGCGTTCCTCGGCCGAATACCGGCGGGAACAATGCGACATTTTGACCCAGCGGGCCGTTCGTCAGACTGCCGCGCGGATTCGCGGCAACTAGGACGCGACGCCGAACCAAAACCCATTGTGATTTTGAAGACGAGTAGGAACACCAATGAAGATGCCGATCACGCTGCGGATCAACGGTGAGGACTACGACATTACCGTCGAAGGCCGCACCCGTTTGCTGGACGCGATCCGCGAGCAGTGTGAGTTGACTGGCGCCAAGGAAGGCTGCTCGACCGGCGACTGTGGCGCCTGCACCGTTCTATTAGACGGCAAGCCGATCACGTCGTGCATGTGCTTCGCCGTCACGGCTCTGGGGAAGGAGATCACCACGATCGAGGGCCTCGCCCGAAACGGCGAGTTGACCACGGTCCAGCAAGCGTTCATCGACCGCGGCGGCCTGCAGTGCGGGATTTGCACCCCCGGGATGATTCTCTCGGCCACCGCGCTGCTCGAAGAAACTCCCCACCCGACCAAGGACGAGATTCGCTTTGCCCTGGCCGGTAACCTGTGCCGCTGCACCGGCTATCAGAAGATCATCGAATCGGTTGTCGCGGCCAGCGAAGCCGCGAAGTAGTCACCAGGAAACGGAGGTATCCGATGGTAACCACCCTTGGCGAACATGTCATCGGCCAGCGCATCCCTCGGGTAGATGCGCTCGAGAAGGTGACCGGGCGGGCAAAGTACACGTCCGATATGAAACTGCCGGGGATGCTCTACGGAGTATTCCTGCGCAGCCCCTACGCCCACGCGATCATCAAGCGCATTGATACCAGCAAGGCCGAGGCACTCCCGGGCGTCCGGGCCGTGATCACCCAGGCTTCCCTGGCCGGTCGGGTCGCCAAGATCGTGGACGAGGCGCACGGCACCTCGATCGATTTCCAGGCGTTCGCCGACAATAAGGTCAAGTACCAGGGCGAGAAGATTGCCGCGATCGCCGCGACGAGCAAAGAAGTCGCCGAGGAAGCGGCAAAGCTGATCGAGGTCGAGTACGAGGTTCTGCCGGCGGTGGTGGACCCGCGCGAGGCGATCAAGACGGACGCGCCGGTCATTCACGACGCCGACAAGCCGTATAAGGCCGCGGACGGCCGGCTGCTTAGCAACACCCACCACTCGACCGACGGGGTGACCGGCGACGTCGAGCAGGGATTTGCCCAGTCCGACCAGATCTTCGAAGACACCTACGTCGTTCCCCGCGCGCACCAGTCCTACATCGAGCCGCAGGTCGCGATCGCCGACGTTTCTCCCGACGGCAAGGTAACCTGCTGGACGAGCACCCAGGGCATCTTCTCGGTACGCAACAACATCGCCCGCTGCCTGGATATCCCACAGCACAAGGTCAACGTCATCGGCATGACGATCGGCGGCGGCTTCGGGGCGAAGTTCGGCGGCGTGGTGGACACCTACGCAGTGCTCCTGGCGCAGGCGACCGGCCGACCGGTGAAGGTGTTGTACAACCGCGAGGAAGAGTTCCTCGACGGCCGCCCGGCTCCCGGTCTGGTGATCACGATCAAGACCGGCGTCCGCAAGGATGGGAAGATTATCGCCCGCAAGGCGATGGCCCTCTGGGACTGCGGCGTGCAGGGCAGCGGTTCCTGGGCAACCGCCCGGATCCGGGGCGTCTACGACATTCCCAACGTCGAGTACCACGGCTACGACGTAGTGACGAACAAGCCGCCCACCGGCGCCTACCGCGCCCCGGGTGGCCCGCAGTGCTCGTTCGCCTCGGAAGCGCAGCTGAACAAGATCGCTCGGTCGCTCGGGATCGATCCGGTTGACTTCCGTCTCCTCAACATGCGCGAAGGACCAGAAGTCGACTTCAAGGCAACGCTGCAGGCAGTTGCCGAGAAGGTTGGCTGGTACAACCGCGGCAAGGGCGCGAACGAAGGCTGGGGCGTCGCGGTTGGCGAGTGGACCAACGGCGCCGGTGCGGCCGGCGCGGTCTGCACGCTGCAGGACGATGGCTCGATCAAGGTCTTCTCCGGCCTGATGGACATCACCGGAACCGACACCGCGATGGCGCAGATCGCCGCGGAAGTGTCCGGCGCCAGCATTGAAAAGGTGACGGTCGTTCGCGGCGACACCAACTCGGTGCCGATTGCTCCGGGCTCCGGCGGCAGTCAGATCACCTTCAGCATGGGCAACGCGGTCTCGCGCGCGGCCAAGGAAGTGCGCGACCGCATCCTGGAAGTCGCCTCGGACATGCTGGAAGCGCGGCCGGACGACCTGGAAGTGGGCAACGACAAAGTGGCCGTGAAGGGCGCGCCGGATCGCGCGATCACCCTCGCCGACGTGGCCAAGAAGGCCCAGCGCACGACCGGTGGCCCGATCTCCGGCAAGGGGAGCTTTGCCCAGCAGCCAAGCGCGACGACGATCGCCGCGCAGATTGTCAAGGTTTCGGTCGACACCGACACCGGCAAGGTGACCGTGCGTCGGGTGGCCGAATCGCTCGACTGCGGCAAGGCGATCAACCCGATGGCGGTGGAAGGCCAGATGGAAGGCGGAAGCGCTCAGGGCATCGGCTGGGGCCTCTGGGAGCAGATGGTGTACGCTCCGGACGGCCGGAACCTGAACGCCGGTTTCCTGGACTACCACCTGCCGACCTCAATGGACCTGCCGGACATCGAGATCGCCCTCGTCGAGGTCGCCACGCTGAACGGACCGTTCGGTGCCAAGGGTGTCGGCGAGCCGCCGATCACCCCCGGCATCGCCGCGGTCCAGGAAGCGATCAACGACGCGGTCGCGATCGAGCTCCACGAAGTGCCCTTCATCCCGGAGCGCGTGCGAGCCAGCCTGAAGGCAAAGTAAGCGCGACCGGCTTCGAAAAGAGGCGCGGGGGGAACGTTCCCCCCGCGTTTTTGTTTCGGTGGCAATGGGAGGGCGGCCAGAGTGATCGCCCGGTCCGGTACTTTCGAACGTCGACGGTCATCTGACAATTCCTGGACGCGACGCGAGGATCAGTCTGTCAGGTTCCGAGCGTTGGGTCAGTCGCCTTGCGGCGAACTCGTCCTGAACCCCCTTTACCACGCGCGACGTCATGCGCTACCATACGGGTTGCCAAGTGCAGGGATGGCTGAGCAGGCTGGCCACTTGTCCGGGTGAACGCCTCGCCGCGGCTGGAATCGCGCGAGCGTCACGGAGCTGGCATTTGCTTCCAGACCGCCCCTCGCCGAGGATGCCTTGGCCGGCCCCTGGCGCGCGGCCCAAGACGGCGCTGGCATGGCTGGTGATGGAGCTGCCCTTTTGAAGAATTTCAGTGAGATCGCGGGTTTTCTCTGGAGCATCGCCGAACTGATGCGGGATAGCTTCAAGCGCGGTAAGTATCAAGACGTTATCCTGCCGCTTACGGTGCTTCGCCGCATCGACTGCGTCCTCGAACCGACCAAGCCAGACGTCCTGGAAACCTACGCGAAATATCAGGGCAAACTTGAGAACCTGGGCCCGCTGCTTTGCCGGGCCTCCGGGTACGCCTTCTATAACACGTCGCGCTTCGATTTCAGTCGCCTCCTGGACGATCCGGCGAACCTCGCCCCGAATCTGCGGAGCTACATCAGCGGCTTTAGCGACAACATGCGCGAGGTCCTGGAAAAGTTCGAGTTCGACAATACGATTTCGAAGCTCAACGAATCCGGCCTTTTGTTCCTCGTGTTGGAGCGATTCAAGCACGTCGACCTGCACCCGGACGTCGTTGGCAATCCGGAGATGGGCTACATTTTCGAGGAACTGATTCGCCGGTTCAACGAAGCACTGAACGAGAATCCTGGCGAGCACTTTACGCCGCGCGAAGTCATCCGCCTCATGGTCAACTTGCTCGTCGCCCAGGACGCCGACGCGTTGAGCCACAATCACATCGTCCGAACGGTCTACGATCCGTGCTGCGGCTCCGGGGGAATGCTGACCATCGCCAGGGAGCGCATCGGCCAGATCAACCCGAACGCCGACGCCTTTCTGTTCGGTCAGGAAGTGAATCCCGAGACGTTCGCGATCTGCAAGTCCGACCTCTACATGAAGAGCCCGGACGGACGTGACGCCGAGAATATCAAGTTCGGCAGCACGCTCTCGAATGACCAGCACGCCGAGCGGCGTTTCGACTACCTGCTAACCAATCCCCCGTATGGCAAAGAGTGGAAGATGGACAAGGATGCCGTCGAGGCGGAAGCGCGGCGCGGTAGCGGCGGGCGATTCGTCGCGGGGCTGCCACGGATCAGCGACGGCCAACTCCTTTTCCTGCAGCATCTGCTCGGACGGATGAAGCCGCCCTCCGAGGGCGGGAGCCGGGTCGCCATCGTCATGAACGGATCGCCGCTCTTCACCGGAGACGCGGGAGGTGGCGAGAGCGAGATCCGCCGGTGGATTCTCGAAAACGATTGGCTTGAAGCTATCGTAGCCTTGCCGGAGCAACTCTTTTATAACACCGGAATCGCCACCTACGTTTGGGTTCTGACGAATCGGAAGGACGCGCGGCGGCAGGGCAAGGTCCAGCTCATCAACGCGACAGACCTCTGGTCCCCGATGCGCAAGAGCCTCGGGGAGAAGCGTCGCGAGATCGCGGAGAGCCAGATCGAGCACATCGTCGCGCTGCACGCGCGCTACGCCGATCAGGAAAGCGCCAAGCTCTTCGATACGACCGATTTTGGCTACCGAAAGATTACCATCGAGCGCCCGCAGCGCCTGAACTTTCAGGCGAGCCCCGAGCGGATCGAGCGCATCAGGGGCGAGCCCGGCTTTGTAAGCGTCGCGGTCAGCAAGAAGAAGAATCCTGCTGAGCGAGCGGCGGAGGAAGAATCGGGCCGCGCCACGCAGGAGCAGCTACTCAGCATCCTGGGGGAGCTTCCCGACACGCTCTTCCGCGACCGAACCGTGTTCGAGGCGGCGCTAGTCGATGCCTGCGAGCGCCGCTCTTTCAAGCTGGCCGCGCCGGTTCGGAAGGCTGTCCTGTCCGCGCTCTCCGAGCGTGACGAGACGGCCGCGGTCTGTTTGGACGCGAACGGCGACCCCGAGCCAGACCCAGAGTTACGGGACACCGAAAACGTACCGTTAGCCGAGAGTGTCTTCGCGTTTTTCGAGCGCGAGGTTTGGCCCTACGTGCCCGATGCCTGGATCAACACGACGGTACGTGACCAGAAGGACGGCGACGTCGGTCGGGTCGGCTACGAGATCAATTTCAATCGTTACTTTTACACCTACCAGGCTCCGCGTCCCTTGGAAGAGATCGAAGCCGAGATCCGGGTGCTGGACCAGGAGATCATCGAGATGTTGCGCGAGGTGGCCGGATGAGCAAAGTAGACGCGAACCCGCGAACGGTTCGGCAGCTCCTGAGCAATATGAAGTATTCCATCGACTACTACCAGCGCGAATACGAATGGACAACTGAGAATATCTCGGAACTGCTGACGGATCTCGAAGCCAAGTTCTCCACCAGCTACGATCCAAGCCACGACCTGGCCCGAGTCAAGGATTACGCGAGCTACTTTCTGGGGCCAATCGTCATCAGCGAGCGTAACGGCTTGAAATTCGTTGTTGACGGCCAGCAGCGCCTGACATCCCTCACTCTCCTCGTCATGTACCTCATCCACAACCTATCGGCTAACGAAGACCGAGCCGAGCTACTACCCCTGGTTCGGTCGCGGCAATACGGGAAAACCTCCTTCAATATCGACGGGGAAGACCGTGTCCGCTGCATGGAATCGCTCTACCAAGGCCAGCTATTCGATCCGACCAATGCCCCGGTGTCGGCACGCAACATCGTTGCCCGGTATGGGGACATCGAAGCGCTGTTTCCCGACTCCCTCAAGAACAAGGCCCTCCTTCATTTTGCGTACTGGCTGATGGACAAGGTCGTTCTTGTCGAGATCACGGCCGAGGGGGACGAGGCCTACACGATCTTTGAAACCATGAACGACCGCGGCCTTTCGCTCAACTACAGTGAATTGCTCAAGGGGTACTTGCTGGCAAACGTCGTCGATGAGGATCAGCGAAAGGGCGCTAACGCGACATGGAAACGGGTGATGCGCGAGTTGTCCGACCTTGGGAAGGACGACGAAGCGGATTTCTTCAAGGCATGGCTGCGCGCGAAGTACGCGCAAACCATCCGTGAGCGTCGCAAGGACGCGAAGAACGAAGACTTCGAGCAGATTGTCTCTTACCATAAGTGGATCAGGGACCGCCGCCCCTTGATTGGTCTGAAGTCAAGCGACGATATACGCGACTTCATCGAAAACAAGCTGGTTCGATTCGCTCGCCTTTACGAGGGAATTCGAAAGGCAGCGCAGACATTGACGCCCGGCCTCGAATACATCTACTTCAACGCCAACAACTGGTTCACCTTGCAGTACCCACTGCTGCTCGCGCCGATTCGCTCGAACGACGGCCCGGATATCATCGACCGAAAGTTGCGGCTCGTGGCCGGCTACCTCGATATTTTCATCGCGCGCCGAGTTGTAAACTTTCGCACGCTCGGCTACTCCGCGATCGTTTACACCATGTTCAACCTCATGAAGGAGATCCGTGACCTCGACGTGGCGGCCCTTGCCGATTTGCTCCGGTCGAAGCTTACCGCGATGACCGAGACCTTCGACGGCGTGGCAACCTTCTACCTTCATCAGCAAAACTCCCACTACGTCCATCATGTGCTCGCTCGCATAACCCATCACATCGAGCAACAAAGTGGCGTAGCGACGAGGTTTGAAACGTACGTTTCACGCGAGATCTCCAAACCGTTCGAAATCGAGCACATCTGGGCCGCCAAGTTCGAGCGCCACGTCGACGAATTTGCGACCCCCGAGGAGTTCGAGAGCTACCGCAACCGCCTCGGAAACCTCATTCTACTTCCACGTGGCTTCAACCAGAGTCTTGGCGACGCCGACTACTCCAAGAAGGTTCATGCCTACTTCGGGCAAAACCTGCTGGCGAAGTCGCTGTGCGACCTGGGTTATCAGAACAACCCCAGCTTCCTTGCCTACGTGAATAGGAGCGAGTTGCCCTTCCAGCCATATCCGACGGAGTTCAAGAAGGCCGATCTCGACGCCCGGCAGAACCTCTATCGGCGCATCTGCGAGGAGATTTGGAGCCCGGCTCGATTTGAGCTGGAATCAGCATGAACTCTGTGGAGCTTGCCGGTGCGACGACTTCGGCAACCGCCCGAGAGCCCTATGCGGTATATCGCGACTCTGGTGTGAAATGGATCGGAGAAATCCCATCTCAATGGGATACTTCCCCATTGAAGAGAATCGCTTCTCTTGTAACGCGTGGGATCGGGCCCGACTACGTGGCCGCGAGCGACACGCGGGTGATCAATCAGGCCTGCATTCAGTGGGACGGGCTGCACCTAGAGAACGTAAAGTATCAGAGCGATGAATCGGTAGTCCCATCCGACTGCCGAATTCATCGCTCGGACCTGCTTTTGAACTCGACGGGTACGGGGACGCTGGGACGAGCCGCAGTCTTCGCCTGTCCGGGCACCTTCATTGCGGACAGCCACGTTACGATTGTCCGTGTGCGGGCTGACGCCGTGGAGGTACGGTACCTCTACTAACTTCTGCGATCTCCCCTTTATCAGTCCCACATCTACTCGAACCTCGTATCAGGATCAACGAACCAGATCGAGTTGGCTCAAGCTCGGCTTGGTGGGATGCCGGTTATAACCCCTTCACTTAACGAACAGCTCATCATCGCCGCCTTCCTCGACCGCGAAACCGCGCGAATCGACGCGCTCATCGCCAAGAAGGAGCGGCTGATCGCGCTACTGGAGGAAAAGCGCGCCGCGCTGATCACTCAGGCCGTGGCGAAGGGGCTCAATCCGAACGTGCCAATGAAAGATTCGGGTATCGAGTGGTTGGGGGAGATTCCCGCACACTGGGAGACCAAGAGACTCAAATTCGTCGCTCGACTAGAGAGCGGTCATACTCCGAGCCGCAGCGCTCCCGAATACTGGGTCAATTGCACTATCCCGTGGGTCTCTCTCGCTGATGTCGGGAAACTGCGTGACCAAACCGTGGACGTCATCAACGAGACCTCGGAAAAGATAAGTGAGCTTGGGATGGCCAATTCAGCCGCCCGCTTGCTTCCCGCTGGAACGGTTATCTTGTCCCGGACGGCGTCGGTTGGCTTCTCTTCTATTCTCGGTTGTCCGATGGCCACGACGCAGGACTTCGCGAACTGGGTTTGCAGCTCAAGCCTTTCTCCGCGCTACTTACTCTACTGCTTCCGGGCGATGCAAGGGGAATTCAAGCGCTTGACGATGGGTTCGACGCATCAGACGATATATATGCCTGATATTGCGAAATTCGCCGTTCCAGTACCGCCGCTCGCCGAGCAGCAAGCCATCTGTCAGCATATTAGCAACCATTGCACTTCAGTTGACAGCCTCGTCGGAAAAATCCGGGGGGTCAATGAGCGGCTCAAGGAACGACGGGCTGCGCTGATTACGGCCGCCGTCACCGGCCAAATTGATGTGAGGGGCGAAGTAGCGGAAAGGGCCGATTACAGCTTGCCAACTTCATCGTAGCCCTTCAGTTGGGTAGTGGCCATAACCTTGTTTTACAAGAGTTCCTCGTAAAGAAGGTCGCCCATGGACGTCTCGGAAAGAGCCTTTGAATCGGCAATCGAAGCTGTTTTGCTCGGCACCGTCCCGGTCCGGGACGAGAACGCTATCGCCGAGGCGCGGCCGTTCTACGGCGGCGGTCCGGGCGGCTACCGCAAGCGGACCCCCTCCGATTACGACCGCGCGCTGTGTCTGATTCCGGATGACGTTCTGAGCTTTATCTACGTCACCCAGCCCAAAGAGTGGAAGAAGTTCGAAGCTCAGCTTGGGAACCAGGCGAAGCCGAAGTTCCTCCAGCGACTGGCGAGCGAGATCCAGAACCGGGGAACGATCTCGGTGCTCCGCAAGGGCATCAAGGCCAATGGCTGCAAGTTCAATCTCGCCTACTTTCGTCCGGCCAGCGGACTCAACGCCACGATTCAGACGCAATACGAGGCCAACATCTTCTCGATTGTGCGTCAGCTCGCCTACAGCCTGAAGAACGACAACTCCCTCGACATTGCGCTCTTCTTGAACGGAATTCCTCTGTTCACAGCGGAACTGAAAAACCCGCTGACCGGCCAGGACGTGAAGGACGCCATCCGCCAGTACCTGGCGACGCGCGACCCTCGCGAGCCGGTCTTTGCCTTTGGGCGCTGCCTGGCCCACTTCGCGGTCGACCCGAATCTCGTCTACATGACCACGCGCCTTGCCGACACGAAGACGCGCTTCTTGCCCTTCAACCGGGGACGCGGCCTGGGGGCAGGCAACCCCGTCGCGATCGATGGTTTCGCCACGTCGTACCTCTGGGAGCAGATCTGGACGCGCGATAGCGTGCTCGACCTCATTCAGAACTTCATTCATCTGGTCGAGGAAGAAGACGACGACGGCAAGAAGACCGGCGAACGCCTCCTGCTGTTTCCGCGCTACCACCAGCTCGACGCCGTCCGCCGCCTCGTCGCCGACGCTCGGGCGGTCGGCCCCGGTCGGCGTTACCTGATCCAGCACAGCGCGGGGAGCGGCAAGAGCAACTCCATCGCCTGGCTCGCTCACCAGCTGGTCGGCCTGCACGATGCGAGCGACCGGCGCGTCTTCGACTCGATCGTCGTCGTCACCGACCGTCAGGTACTCGACCGCCAACTCCAGGGAACCGTGCGGCAATTCGAGCAGACGCTCGGCGTGGTCGAGAACATCGACCAGACCTCGCGCCAGCTCAAAGCCGCGCTGGAAGACGGCAAAAACATCATCGTCACCACCCTCCAGAAGTTTCCGGTCATCGCCAAGGAAGTGCAGTCCCTTCCTGGGCAGCGCTTCGCGGTCATCATCGACGAAGCCCATTCCTCTCAGACCGGCGAGAGCACCAAAAGCCTCAAGGCTGTCCTGACCGCCGGCAGTCTCGAAGCGGCCGAGGTGGAAGAGCGGGATGAGGGCGAAGACCTCGAAGACCGCATCGTCACGGAAATGCAATCGCGGGGGCGTCTGCCGAACGTGAGCTTCTTCGCCTTCACCGCGACCCCGAAAGCGAAGACGCTGGAGCTTTTCGGCGAGCAGCGTTCAGATGGGAAGTTCGCCCCTTTCAGCCTCTACAGCATGCGCCAGGCAATCGAGGAGGGGTTCATCCTCGACGTTCTCCAGAACTACACGACCTATAAGAGCTACTTCAACCTGCTGAAGAAGATCGAGAACGACCCGCGCTACGACCGCCAGGAGGCAATCTTCCTGTTGAAATCGTTCGTCGACCTCCACGAGCATACCATCGCGAAGAAAGTTGCCCTGATGATCGACCATTTCCGCCAGCACTGCGCCGAGCGGATCAACGGCAAGGCGAAGGCGATGATCGTGACCCGCTCGCGCTTACACGCGGTACGTTACAGGCTGGCGGTCGATCAGTACGTGAAGGACCAGGGCTATCCCTACAAAGCCCTGGTGGCGTTTTCCGGTACTGTCCACGACGGCGGGAAGGATTATACCGAGGCCAGGATGAACGGCGTTCCGGAAACCCGGACCGCCGGAACGTTCAAGAGCGACGAGTACCGCTTCCTCGTCGTCGCCAACAAGTTCCAGACTGGCTTCGACCAGCCGCTCTTGCACACCATGTACGTGGACAAGAAACTCGGCGGCGTCAACGCCGTCCAGACCCTCAGCCGGCTGAATCGGGTCTACCCGGGCAAAGAGGAAACGATGGTCCTCGACTTCGCCAATGAAGCCGAGGACATCCAGCGCGCCTTCGAGCCCTACTACGAGCGCACCTTGCTCAAAGAGGGAACCGATCCGAACATCCTGTACGACCTCGCGGGCCAGCTCGACGAGTTTCACCTGTACACGGATGCCGAGGTCGCCAAGTTCGCGACGATCTATTACCGGGGCCGATCGTCGCTGGATAAGCTATACGCGATCCTCGCTCCGGTTGTCGAGCGATACGAGGCCGCCGACGAGCGAGACCAGGTGGAGTTTCGGGGAAAACTGACCGACTACGTCCGCCTCTACGCCTTTCTCTCGCAAATTATCACGTTCGTCGACGTCGATCTCGAACGGCTGTATACTTTCGGCCGCTACTTGCTCCGGCGGCTTCCGGTGTCCCGCGACGAACTGCCGCTCGAGATCCAGCAGAACATCAACATGGAGTCGTTCCGGATTCGCCAAACGTCGAGCGGAACCATCAAGCTCGGCCAAAACGGCGGCGATTTGAACCCCATTGGACCGAGCCAGCCAGTTGCCCCATCGCCGGAGGACCTCGAACCGCTGTCGCTGATCCTCCGCGAGTTAAACGACCGCTTCGGCACTGACTTCAGCGACGACGACAAAGTCTTCGTCCAGCAACTCGAATCGCGGTTGTCGACCAACGCCGACCTCCAGAACACCGTCCGCGTGAATTCGCCGGAGAACGCGCGGCTCAGCTTCGATCTGAAAGTGCGCGACATGCTCCAGGAGATGGTCGACACCAATTTCAAGTTCTACAAACAGGTGAACGACGACCCCAAGTTCGGGAAGTTCTTCATGCAGTGGCTGTTCGAGCGGTATTGCGAGCGGGCGCAGATGCCGAAGGCGGGGTGAACGTGGTTAAGAGACGGAGCGATACGTTTGCAACCGAACAGGTAGCCTTGATCAGTGTGGGAAGGTCTTGAGCGTTGCGCTTCTGGGGCATATCCTTCCGCGTCTGGCAAATCCTGGTCGCCGTCGCCGTGATCGTGGTGATCCTCGGCACTGGGATTTCCATCGCAGTGCTTCTCTCCACTGTGTTCGCACGCGAGAGCCCAGCGGTCCGGCTTACCGTCAGCCTCTCCGTCGCGCAACTTGGGGCGGCGATCCTCGCGCTGGTGCTCGTCTTCCTCTTCGGCCTCTATGCAGTACAGCAGGTAGAGCTGGCTCGTGAGGCGAGCGAGCGAGAAGGTAAGTCTCGTCACGAAGCTCAGCGGACGGACTTACTGCGCACGCTTGGACCGCCTCTCTTGGAACTTCACCGGAATCGAATGGTCGCCTTCGGCCGAGAGTGGCGACTCCACGTGCGCGGGACGCCGCCGAACACCTTTCGCCTCCCCTTCGAACGACGGGTCTACGACAGTATATTGGCCGGACCGGCTTGGACGACACGCGACGCGGCGGATATTTGGTCGGTCGTGGAAGCCGCCTACTCAGATATGGCTCTCTTGGATCTTACGATGCAGCCCTTCTTGCCGGCGTGGGCATATCCGGCGGTGACGATTGGTTCGACAGCCGGGACAAAGTGGAAGCCGACGGTTAAGTGGTATCTGCGCCTTGGGTTACTGGGGATGGGCACCAATGCTGCCGAGATACTCGTCCGTGCCTGGCTCGCCAAGCAGAACGGTCAGGCAACCAGAACGCGAGTAAAGATTGAAACGGCGATGGAGGGAATTTATCCGCTGCTAACCGATAAGCCCTTGGATTGGAATGAGTGGAACCGATTCTATCCACCAGTGATCACCGTTGACCGAGGTTAGGTCACAATTCAACGGGCGGGCGGCTGGAGTTGCGACGGCGATCGGCGAGGTAGGCGGTGAACTCGTCGACATCTATATCAGTCCGCGTTGAGAACGCGTCAACAGACGCCTGCGTGGAGATGATACGATAGGTCTGTTCGCGCGGGATCAAGAGATCGTCAGACTGGCCTCAGACACCGGCTGGGAGCGCCTGCGGGCCGCGCGCTCGGCGCTCGAATAGGGAATGGCGGCGCCTGTGGAGAGTGCCTGCGGCGGGCGGCGGGTGTTCCCATAGCAATGCGATGTAGAGAAGAAGTCCACCTACTGGCCCATTAGGAATTGATGATGGCTAAGCTCGTAATCATTCGTGGACCCTCAGGGGTAGGGAAAAGTACAGTTGCGCAGGCTTTAATGAGGCGGACAACAAGGCCGACCGTATTAGTGGATCTGGATCACTTCCGATTTAGCTTTGTTAACCCGCCAAACTACGCCCACGACTTGGAATATGAAATGAGTGGTAGCGATGTACTTATCGGTTTACGGCTCGGCTTCGATGTCATATTTGACGGCAATTTTACAGCCACAGCGAACGACCCTTTTTTAGAGAAGTTTCTTGCCGCCCATCCGGAAGAAAACTATATCTTTTACCTGGATGCGACTCTGAATGAGACTCTTAAACGCCATGAAACAAAGGCTAATCCGAGGATCTCGACGGACAAGATGAAAGAGGTGTACAAATTCGCTTCTCCTACTGGGCACGAAAAGGAAGTGACCACCCCGGAAAGCTCATCGTTAGAACAAACAGTAGAGCAAATAGCACGGATAACTGGTATCTAAATCAAACCACGTGCCGAAAGGGCCGAGTGTGGATGTCGGGATCCGGAGCGGCGTTGTAGGTCGCAAGTAACTCGGCGTCGGCTTGGGCGCTAATAGGCGCGGGACGGAATGGTGGGGCATTGATCGGCGCAACCAGGGATAGGATCAAGGGAGCAACTGCCCGCCCACAGTATACTTACGGTTCGTCAAGGAACAAGTTCCCGCATTGTCGGGAGGCCCGGACCGGCCTGCCTCACCCCCGACCCCTCTCCATCGCCATGGAGAGGGGAGGACAAGGGCATTTTCCCCTCTCCACCTCGACGGTGGAGAGGG
>Ga0209012_1001301_pt1 | contig 26845 bp, 23 predicted proteins | sample RS3BMetagenome_FD_184735 | JGI IMG/M metagenome (GOLD analysis project Ga0209012, IMG submission 184735) | Ferric oxide microbial mat and aquatic microbial communities from Rainbow Spring, Yellowstone National Park, USA - RS3B (SPAdes) (version 3) ...
CCCTGCCCCCGCAGATGGCCCTTCCCCGAAACCCTTGCCCCCCAAGGCCGTCCCCAGTGGCGCCACCCAAATCAGGCGAAGCCTGTATGGAGATAGCGCCCAATCCAGGGATGTATGGATGTGAGGTGGGGGTGCAGGAATACCCGGATGGCCGTCATAAAGCTACGGGGTGGGGCGTGCCGTCGTGCCGCCCGGCCGCGTGAGTCTGCCTTGAAGGAACGCACGCGAACGATTAGAGAGGGTGTTGTGGCCGATTGGACCATCTTCGAGGCCTCCGTGTGACCGGGGCGACAGCCGTCACGATGATGATGCTCTTGGCGGGGTGCGGACCCGCTGCCCAAACCGCTGCCTCGTCCACAGCACAGTCGTCGGCCTCCAGTTCCGCAGCCGGCGTGAAAAGCGCCGCTTCCTCCACATCGCAGCCGGCGGTGGAGGCTACCGGCGCCGCGTACGCGACGGTTCCGTACAACCTCGCGGGGTTTCTGGCCCCCAACCAGAAGGGTCCGCAGCCAGGTTATGGGAACAACCACGATCTCGATAACCAGAGCGCACCCAAGCCCGGCAAGTACAACGCCCAGGTGGGCAACCTCGACGTTCCGTTCATGTTTCCGAATGTGACGGGCGCCACACCGCCCAAGGACGTCCTGAATCTTCCATTCGGGAAGTCCGGCACCCTGACGGTAGCCCCGGGGCATTATCAGGCCTTCTTCTTCTTGGCCTCTGTCGCCGGTGGTCCCGAGCCGGCACAGGTCGTCCTCACCTACCAGGACGGCAGTAAGCAGACCGAGTACGTCGCCTTTGACGACTGGTGCTCCGTCGAGGTCGGCAACCACACCCCCGTCCTCGGCACCTATGCCGCGTGGCAGGGCGTCGCCCGCATCGGTGAAACCGACGGTTCGTCCAATCTGGTGGGCGGCAAGGGCTGCGGGCTGTACGTGAGCTCCGTGCCCGTGGACAACAGCCGTGTTCTCACCTCCGTCACCGTCGGGAACACGCTGAAGTCGGTGGTGGGGCCGGTCGCCTATGTCCTGAGCAATGTCCAGTCCGGCTCGCGGGTCAATATCGTGGCCGCCACGGCCACGGCCACGCCCGCTCCCGCGCTCCCGTCGGCGCCGCCCCTCGCGCTACCCGCGCAGCAGCCGGTGACCCTGGCCCAGACGGCCAGTTCCCTGTGCGCCAAGGGCCCGACCTCGCCCGCGCTCACCGCGGTGCCCGTGGGCCTGCTCAAGGTGCCGCTGCCCCTCGGGCAGTTGCAGATCGCGTCCTCCGGCGGAGACGGCCCCTGGCTGCTGGGTGTGCATGACACGCGGTCCAGCCTCTATGGCATGGGGCTGTATGCACCCGGCGTACCCACGAACACCGGCTACGTGTACCTGTCCACGGACGGCGGCATCCCGGCCGGAACGAAGAATGCGATGCTCTGCGTCGAGTACTATGACGGGTCCAAGACCACATCGACCAAGACGGGCGACTGGCTGGCCGCCCAGTACTCGGGCACCAACGCCCAGGGCCCCGGCAACGGCGCCTACGACTACTCCACCGAAAGCTACGCGCTCACCGGCACGGGCAAGTGGCTGACCGCCTCCTTCACGCTGACGAACATCAATTTCGCCAACGGCGATGTGGGGGAGGGGCAGGAGAACGGCGGTGCGGACCTGCGCGTGTACTACAACTCCCCGACCTACTTCGACCGGTTCTGGCTGGTGACCACCGGGGTCCAGCCGACCCAGGCCCTTGCGGCGCCCAACACGAGCGCACTCGACGGGTTCGTCCAGAAGTACCAGTAGAGGCACGCAGGGGCCACACGCAGGGCGCCAAGGGCACCCTGCGTGTGGCGGCCCGGGGGGACGGTCTCCCTGGAGGCCTCGACCTTCGACCCGTTGTCCGGGTCCAACGACGCGGGCTGCTGCGGCCGGTCGACGGCCTTTGCGCTGATCGAGCCCCGGTGGATGTCCGCGGGGATGTGCTGCTCCGATCGGATCTCAGAGACGCGGAGGTGGAGACATCGTGCGTGATCCTTGGATCCAGAGCCTTTGGACACGACGGCAGGCCCTCCGGACAGCAGCTGGCGCGGCGGGACTGATGGCCGGGGGATCCATACTCAGTGCCTGCGCGGCCGGCGCCAAGGCGGCGCCCCAGGCACAGGCCGGCGTGATTCAATTGCGGTTTCAGGCCAACAATCAGGGCGTACCGTGGAACGCATCCACCATCAGCCTGTACCAGCAATTCGTCGACGAGAACTTCAACGCCCTGCCGCAGTACAAGGGACTGCACGCCACGGTGGACACGAATCAATGGGGCAATGCGTCGGGCCAAATCGCCGATGTGTTGGCGGGCACCGGGTACGACGACGTGGTGATGGTGTGCTGCAACGACGTGCCGACGTTGATGAACAAGGGCTTTCTCTCCCCCCTCACCCCGCTGCTCCAACGGGACAACATCTCGACGACCATCTGGAACCAGGGACACCTCGCGGCGGACAGCTACAACGGTACCGTCTACGGGATGCCCGCCTACGACGGGACGACCGTCGTGTTCTACCGGCAGGACATCCTCGACCAGATGGGGCTTGCCTACCCGGACCCCACGTGGAACTACCAACAGGCGCAACAGATCTGGACCTCGTCCACGGGCAAGAAAAAGGGGAGTTCGGCGCATCAGTACGGGGTCTCCCTCTACTGGAGTGCGGCGTACGAACAGATGAACTGGTGGTATCACGGCTGGGGTGCCTCGCCGATGTCCGCCGATCGGACCCGGGCGACGATGTTCAGCACCCAGGGCGTGGCCTGCGTCAACTATGCCATCAACATGGTGCAACACCAGATCGCCACGAACCGCTCGGACATCCCGAGCCTGGCGGCCGGAGACTTCGTGTTCGAAATGGGCCACAGCGACCACCTCTTCCCTGCAGCCGAGCTTCTGGGCATCCGGTATAAATGGGACATACTGCCGATGCCGACGTGGCCGGTGGCCAAGAGCACGTTCAACACGATCGACATGTACGGACTCATGAAGGCGAGCAAGCACCAGGATCCCGCGTGGGAACTCCTGAAGTGGATTCAGTTGGGTGCGTCCAAGGGCGGGACATACGATTACTCCTGGCCGAAGTTTCAGATCAAGGCCAGCCTGGTCACCCCCAGCATTCTCAGCCTGTGGGACTACTGGGAGACCACCGTCAAACAGGTCGCACCCGTCCTGGCGACGAAATCCATTCAGTGGTACAAGGATGCCGCGGTGAACAACTATGCATATCCCGGATACTACTTCGCGAATGCCCCGGTCACCGCGGCGGGCATCATGTCTAATTGGTTCGGCCAGATATGGGCTGGCAAGATCCCGGTCGAGATCGGGTTGCAGCAGATGGAGAACCAGATCAACGCCACCGAGTCCCTGGAGGCCGCGACCGCGGCGCAGGGATCCGGCGCGACGTCGCTCTGGCCCGTCGCCGGTGCCCAACTCGGGTAGTGAAGGGGGCGCACGGCTGCCGATCTCGCGCCATGAGCGTGGACGGGAGACGGGCTGCCCAAGGTGACGGCGAGTGAACCGCCGCCAGCGCGGCGTCGAGGTGGAGAGACGAAGACCCCGCCCCTGGGGCTGATTGTGCTTGACGGCAGTCAGCCCGGGGGCGGGGTCTTTGCGTCCCAAGCCATCCGGGGGTAGTGGGCCAAGGACCGGGCCGCATAGGTTGACGGCATGGGGCCTACGGGCGAGCACCGCATGGAGCGCGACGACGCCGCGGCGCACATCGCCGAGGCTGCCGCCATCGAAGCGGCGCGTGGACTCCGGGCGATGGGGTTCGACGAGGCGCGGGCCGACGGGCCGGACATCATCGCCCGCAAGGGTAAGACCACATGGCGGCTGATCAATCGCGTGCGATCCGCGCCGGGGATCCGGGAGCGCCTCCTCGACCGGTTCGTCTCCCACCTCATGTCGGGTCTGGTCAACCGGCTGCCGTCCACGGAGCGGAAATCGTGATACCGTCCTGCCCGGGCGCCTTGGTCATCGTGATGCGACCGTCGAGACACATGCGCAGCATCTGCCGCCGCCGCCAGACCTCCAGGCTCTCCCAGAGAGCCATCGGCTCCAGAGAATCCAGCGTGGCGCGGAACGCGCGGACCCGTGATGCGGCGCCCTCGCGTCGCTCTTCCACTCCCCGGAGACGCGACTCGGCGTCCGCGCGATCACGGAGGATCGACTCCCGGAGGTCGCCGAGGGCCGAGAAGGGGATTTCGCCGGTGCGGGCGGCGCGCAGTACCCGCTGGGCCTCTTCGTCCAGACGCCGCAGGTCACGGCGCACCATCTCCAGGGTGGCCGCCAACGCGGTCTGGTCGTCGTCCGCCGCCGCGATCCCCCGCATCAACCGCTCCCGCCCGACCTCCCGGATGCCGAAGAGGGCGAGAAAGGCCTGCTGCACCAGATCCTCCGCCTCGCGCGCGGGGATGGAGCCATGCGCTGTGCAGGTACCTGCTCGGTGCCCCGGGCAGAGGTAGTAACGGGCGCGACGGGGGTGGCTCGGACCCGCGGACTTGTGCACCAGCGGCGTTCCACACGCGCACTGGGTGATGCCCACCAGCAGGTGCGGGGATGCCATTGCCCGCCCGCCGACCTCGTAGAGGCGCGCCCGATTCTGCGCCAGCACAGACTGGACGCCGTCGAACACCTCGGGGGGGACCAGGACCGGCACCGCCCGCGTTTCGGTGCGTACGCGCGGCTCGTCGTGCCGCACGCGCCATTGGCGCGGCGCTTCGCCCGACTCGCCTCCGGTCTCCGGCCGGACCAGGGAGGTGCGGCCGTACTCGACCACGCCGGCATAGGTGCGGTTGTGCAGCACGTGCAGGACCGACGGAAGCGACCAGTGCCTGCCGGTGGGGGTGGGGGTGCCCTCGGCGTTGAACAGCCGCACGATCTGATTCGCGCTCATCCCGTCGGCGACGAGGCGGAACATGCGCCGCACGACGGGGGCCTGCTCCGGGTTCTCGACCCAACGCCCCTTCTCTCTCGGGTGGGGCGCATAGCCGAAGGCCGGGCGTCCGTGCATCTGCTGGCCGTCGCGGATGCGTCGCACCTTGCCGCCCTGTGTGCGCTCGCGGATGGCCGAGCGTTCGAAGTCGGCGAACATGGCGAGGATGCCGAAGATCATGCGGCCCATGTCGGTCGTGGTGTCGATGGGCTCCAGGACGGATTTGAGATGGCACGTGCCCCTCCACTCGCGCAGGACCAACTGCGTGGCATCCACGATGTTGCGGCTCAGGCGGTCGATCTTATAGACGACGACGCAATCGACCTCGCCCCGGCGCACCGCCGCCCGGAGGCGCTGCACGGCGGGCCGGTCGAGCGTCCCGCCGGAGTGCCCGTCGTCGACGAAGAGCAAGTCGTCCCGCCAGCGCCAACCCTGGCTTTGCACGTAGTGCGTGCAGCCGTCCCGCTGCACGTCGAGGGTGGTCCCGGTCGCCTGATCGTCGGTTGACCACCGCACATAGGCGGCGACGCGATCCGGACGGATCGCCATCTCGATGCCCCCCTTCCCGCGCCGCCGCCGGCGCTTCCGCGTGCGAGTGTATGCCGCGGGTGTAACGACCAGCAGCACCAGTCCTGGGGTGTGGAGTAGTTACAGTTCCGAATCACGGGCCCCCGCCGTTCTCGGATCCGTTCGGGCAACTGCGCCCCCGGTTGGCGTGACGCCACCGGGCGGGCGCCGGGACCCACCCGTCCGCGCCGGCACACGCAGGCGAGCCCTGCCCAGGTTGGCCGCCGCCATGCGTGGACGTATGTACCTTCATCCGCCGGTCGGCGGGGTTCCCGACCAAGCCCCCGTAAGCGGTCCAGCCCCACTCTTGAGCGGTGCTGAGTAGCTGCGGGCGGGTTAGGTCAGATCCACGCTCATGGATATCCTCGCCGACGAGGCGGAGGACATTCCAGACCAGGTGGGCCGCGCCCAGCAGGCCCGCCGCCTCGCCGCCATCATCGTTTCCCGCCTCGGCCGCCGCGAACGCCAGATCCTGCAACTCCGGTACGGGTTCGGGGGCGTCGAGCGCCGCACGCAGCGCGAGATCGCGCATCAATTGGGCATCTCTCGTTCGTACGTCAGCCGCATTGAAATGGACTCCGCGTATCCTGCAATTAGTTTTCTCTTAGGGCCGCAACAGATTGCGGGTCGCGGTGCGCGTGCGTAAGGACCCCCAGCCCGCTCTCCTCTCCGGAGGAGGGCGGGCTTTTCCTTTTGTTGGGGCCAAATCCGATCGTCAAGGAGTGGAAGCCGCTGTGAGTGCTGTGCTGGCTGAGGAGATCGTGCCGATGGATGAGGTCGCGCTGGCGTGGCTCGCGGAGCACGAGCGTGCCGGGTGCGTGATCGAGGGGGTCTGCCGCCCGCGGCCCGGTCGCGCGGAGGTGTTCTACCGGCACGCCGGCCACGCCTGGACGGTTGTCGGGTACAGCACCGCCGGCAAGGCGGTGGTGACCGCGCCGACCGACGAGTGCGTCCAGGGCATGGTCGAGATGCATCTGACGGCTCGCGGATGGCAGGTGGTCCGCTCCTTCAACGTGATGCCGGCAGCCCTACTCGGCGGGCACGGGGCCGAGGTGGCATACAGCACAACGGCCGGCGTCAAGACGTGGGTCCGGCTGGTCCTGCAGAGCCGCCCCTTCGGCGAGCACCGGCCGAAGGCGATCTCCCTGCTGCCGACGGAGGCGTGAGACATCCCTGGAGGGGGCGGTTGCCCCGCCCCCTGGACTTCGCGTGCACAACATGGAAGGTGGGTATGCCGATGGAGGCCCAGGTGCTGTTGCAGTATGTCGTCGACGGTGCGGTCGATGCGTGTGGGATCGCGGTTGTGGAGTTGCTGTCCCAGCAGCCTCAGGCGTGGCGCGGCGTGCCCGATGTGTGCACGAAGTTGCACATCAGGCCGGAATGCGGATCCGAGACGGTGGACCAGTTGGTGTCGGTAGGGGCGGTGTCGGCCAGGTTTTCGGGCGGGGAACGGCAGGTGCGGCTGGCCGGCGGCGAGCCCGGCGGCCAGCCAGTCACGGCATGGATCGATCCGTGGCTGTTGCGACCGAAGTCAATTCGCATGCCGGAGGGGTGGACAGGTCGGCCGTCCGAAGCCGGCCGGTCTGAGAGCCAGCCACGGGGGGAGGTGCTCCCGGCTGGCCCGTCCCGTCCGACGGACGTGCTGCGGGCCGCGGCGGACGCCCTGGGCGGCGGGCGTGCCGCTCAGCGGACTCGCAGAGGAGAGCCGGTTACGCCCGCTGCCAGCGAAGACCCGGGCTCCGTGGCTCCTGCGAACGGAAGTCCGCAATCGCCGGACTCGGGCCGCGAACAGCAGTCCGCATCGCCTGCGAATGATTGGTCGCACGAGAGCCGGAATCCCTTGGGCGCCAAGGGTGAACGGCCGCCCTTCGCGGGAGCGCGCGCGGAGGCGCGCTCTTCCGGACGTCCGGATGAAGAAGATTTAAAAACCTCTTCCGGATTCTTCCGGAAGGGGGAGCCCGAGGGGGAACGGCTGGCGGGGGTTCAGGGAAAGCGGGCGGAGTGGCTCCTGCGCCAGCGCATCTCCCAAGAGGCCATCGCCCGCACGGGCGCCTCGGACGAGCAGATCCTGCGTGCGCTGCACCTGTACTTCAGCGATCCCCGGCTGGCCCGGGGCGAGATCAACTGCGCACCACACTTGCTGCGGTCGAAGATCGAGATCGTGACCGCCCACGACGCAGCAGATGCCGATGCTGCCGAGATCAGCGCCTCTGTCGCCACTGAGGTCGCCGAGCGCGAGCAAGCCATGCTCGATGAGCACGCTCGGCGCCACACCGGCGAGCCGGCATCTTGCCTGCTGCAGCAACTCCGGGACTTGGCCGCTGGGTTCGCCTCCAACCACAGCGAGGACTGTCTGTGCGAGTTAGCCGCGCGGCATGGTGGCCCCGAAGAGACCGATCCGGCGTCCACGGCCGAGATCCGGGCCCAGATCCGCGAGATGTTGCGACGGGCGGGTTGATGGCTAACATGGACGACCTGACGCGATGGCTGGACGACGAGGTCTACCCACGGCTCAGCCACGAGATGGTGTTCGGGGACCTTGCTGGGTTCCGCCGCGGCGGGCCGGGTCGGTATGTGGCTCTGTGCCCCGCGCATGACGACCATCACCCAAGCTTCAGCATGCGCGAGGGGTGGCCAACAGGACACTGTTTTGCGTGTGGCCACACGCGCTCCTGGTGGACTCACGTCTCCGCCCGGGTGGGCAATGGACGAGCTGTGCTCGAGGAGTTGGCTCGTCTGGCTGGGGTGCAACCGCTGCACCGTCTGTCACCTGAAGCCGAGGCGGCGGAACGCCGCAGGCGGGAGTGCGAGGAGCTGCGCGAGGGTTTTGCCGCCGACGCAATAACCGCGCTGGGCCAGCCGGATGGTGCGGACGTCCTGTCCTACCTCATGGCGAGAGGGTACCGGGAAGACGAATGCCGTCAGGCAGGCTTGGGCGCGTGGCCGGGCGGCGACCGAGACCAGGAGCGGCTGAAACTCCTGGGCCTGGACTACGACGTAGCTGGCCGATCGCATCGTCTGGTGATCTGTCTGCGCGACCCAGCCGGGCGGTTGGTTGGCTTTGCCTTGCGGGCCATCGGGGATCCCCCCCGGGGCACGGGCAAGTATCTGTACAGCCGGGGGCTGGACCGCTCTGCGCTCTTGCCGGGGTTGCACCTGGCCAGGCGGCAGGCCGGCCCGCTGGTGCTGGTCGAGGGTTTGATCGACGCCGCAATCCTGGCTGTCAGGGGACTGTCAGTGGCGGCGATCGGTGGATCCAGGCTCTCCACCGGGCAGGTGGCCGCTCTCCGGCGGGCGGGCGTCTCCTCGGTCGTGCTCAGCCTCGATGAGGATGCAGCGGGTCGGGACGGGACAGGAGAGGCAGCGATAACGCTTCTCCGGGCCGGTTTTGCCGTGGGCATCGCTCCCGCCCTGCCTGATGGAATCAAGGACCCCGACGAGTTGGTGCAACGCGATGGTCTGGCGATCTACCGCTCGCTCGTGGCCAAGCATATTCCGGGTGTCAGATGGCTGGTGAGTCGGGTTCTCAGCGCCACCACAACACCGGTCGAACGGGATGCCACCGCGGAGCGTCTGCTCGAAATCGCCCCCACGCTACCGCCGATGGCGGAGGCCGAGATGGTGACGGCGGTTGGCGACGCCCTGTCCGTTGATACAGTCTGCCTACGCGAAGCCGTGCGCCGTGCCGTACAGAACCGCGCGCAGGACGCTGTGCGCACTGTGTGTGCGGAGGCGGCGGACACACTCACCAAAATTTCTCGCGGAGAGGCAGACGACGCCGAGACCGTCCTACAGCGCGCACGTATGGCCGTACGGGCGGCTCGCGGCGGGGCTGTCGCGGATGTGATGGCCGCGAAGCGGTCGCTGGCTCGTCGAATTCCGCTGCCGCACATCCCGTGGTGGCAGGGGGATACGCCGGACTCACCGGTGGTGTGTGTCACCTCTCGCGACGTTGGTCGGGTCCTGGTGGCCAACGTGCTGTGCGCGTGGCTGGCGACAGGAAAGCCGGTTTGGTGCCTCTCCGAAGAGCCAATGGAAATCATCGTCGCCCGCTGTGTGGCCGTATTGGCATCCGTCCATTCGCACGCCGCCGGCGGCAGCGGATATTCGCTCCGTGACGTGGTGGAGGCAGAGCGGGGCGGGCACGCGGACATGCCGTTGCTGGCGGCGTGGGACCAGACAGCCCAATTCCCCCTCCGATTCGGATTGCCGTCGGGCGACGGTGCGTTGGTGTCCGACACCTGGAGCGAGGATCTGTGGCGACATCCGGGCCCGGTCTTTGCGGTTTCGGAATGCCTATCAACTGACAGCGGCGCCCTTGTCGCCGCCGCGGAGGGTGGTGATCTCTGTTGTCGATGGCGGCGTGACGAGTGGCAGTTGCGCGTACACGGAGGTGCGGTATTCTCCAGCGGAAAGGCCGTCTCGGCGTAGGGTCTCGATACTAAACGCCCTGTTTCGGCTGGGACCCCAAGCGCCACGCGGGTTTCGTTAGTGTCGTCCCCACGCACGTGGGGGTGGACCGCTCTGTACCTGTCTCTGCAGCAGGCAGGTCAGGTCGTCCCCACGCACGTGGGGGTGGACCGAAATGTCCACGAGATGTGGATATTGCCCTCGTGTCGTCCCCACGCACGTGGGGGTGGACCGTGGCACCGTAGGCCGTGCTCACGGGCCAGCTCGTCGTCCCCACGCACGTGGGGGTGGACCGGCCCGGTGTTGTAGGACGACAGCGCCTCATCCGTCGTCCCCACGCACGTGGGGGTGGACCGAACGCCGGGTAGTTGACCGCGTAGTCGGCCACGTCGTCCCCACGCACGTGGGGGTGGACCGTGTCCACCGGCCCCCGCTGTCAAGGGTCGGGAGTCGTCCCCACGCACGTGGGGGTGGACCGGGCCGATGCCTGTACCTGGGGGGAAGAAAAGAGTCGTCCCCACGCACGTGGGGGTGGACCGGTCGCCGCCACCGTCCCGGGCGGGTTCTGCACGTCGTCCCCACGCACGTGGGGGTGGACCGCAGGCCAGCAGTGCGGAGCAGTTGCGCGTCTCGTCGTCCCCACGCACGTGGGGGTGGACCGTGGGCCTACGCCGCTCGCGCCATCGGGGCCGAGTCGTCCCCACGCACGTGGGGGTGGACCGCAGGAGATCGAACCAGGGCTGACCGTGGTGACGTCGTCCCCACGCACGTGGGGGTGGACCGAACAGCAGCGCCGGCACCATTGCTTCAGACACGTCGTCCCCACGCACGTGGGGGTGGACCGTGCAGTCCGTGGCCGCATGCGTCCGCGCTCTGGTCGTCCCCACGCACGTGGGGGTGGACCGGTGACCGCGCCACCGTTCAACTTCACCTGGGTGTCGTCCCCACGCACGTGGGGGTGGACCGAGCTTGACGATCGCCGCCAGCACGACCGGCACGTCGTCCCCACGCACGTGGGGGTGGACCGCGTCATGCGCTCCCGGGGATACTCCGACTGGCGTCGTCCCCACGCACGTGGGGGTGGACCGGTGTTGAACAGGTGATTCTCTGTTTCACTGGAGTCGTTCCCACGCACGTGGGGGTGGACCGCTCCGATTCCCTCTGTTGCCGTTCGGCCACAAGTCGTCCCCACGCACGTGGGGGTGGACCGCCCGGTCATTCCGTCGGCTCCCGCTATCCGCCGTCGTCCCCACGCACGTGGGGGTGGACCGGTGCCGCATGTCAGGACGGCCGCCGCCGCCGCGTCGTCCCCACGCACGTGGGGGTGGACCGACACCACCCCCTCTCGCATGGCCTCCGCTTCGGTCGTCCCCACGCACGTGGGGGTGGACCGGAGCGAATGTGCGCCTCTGGCTCCACAACGCCGTCGTCCCCACGCACGTGGGGGTGGACCGGGAGGCACGGTGGTCGTCAACCAGGAGACAGGGTCGTCCCCACGCACGTGGGGGTGGACCGGTGGAGGGCGTGGCCGGCGGGACGACGATCGGGTCGTCCCCACGCACGTGGGGGGGGACCGATCGCGGCACGCCTGTAGCGGTGGGACGTGGCGTCGTCCCCACGCACGTGGGGGTGGACCGGGCGGAAGCATGTCGGCCCACGCCTACTGGATGTCGTCCCCACGCACGTGGGGGTGGACCGGCGGGAGAGTGCTTCATCCCGGACGACGACGCGTCGTCCCCACGCACGTGGGGGTGGACCGGCGTGGCGAGCAACACGACCAATTGGGCGGCCGTCGTCCCCACGCACGTGGGGGTGGACCGGAGGTGGTGGCGGACTCCAAGGGCCTGCTTCGGTCGTCCCCACGCACGTGGGGGTGGACCGACGCTGTACGCCGAGTTTGCGCTGAAACGGCGTCGTCCCCACGCACGTGGGGGTGGACCGATGCCGGATACCGCCTTGTATTGTGCGGCGGTGTCGTCCCCACGCACGTGGGGGTGGACCGTCACCCATCTCCATGTCGCGGTTGGACTGCTTGTCGTCCCCACGCGCGTGGGGGTGGACCGGCCTCGTCCACATAGACGACAAACGGCCGGCGTCGTCCCCACGCGCGTGGGGGTGGACCGTTCAACGCCAACATCGGCGGCTACGACCTGATGGTCGTCCCCACGCGCGTGGGGGTGGACCGTAGACGTGCAGCCCACCGCTCGGGGTGCGGAGGTCGTCCCCACGCGCGTGGGGGTGGACCGTCCTTGACCATCGCCGCCAGCACGACCGGCACGTCGTCCCCACGCGCGTGGGGGTGGACCGACCGCGACGCGCATCGGCGGTCCGGCGTTGGCGTCGTCCCCACGCGCGTGGGGGTGGACCGCCCTGGAACGAGACGAGACATATGGAGGCAGAGTCGTCCCCACGCGCGTGGGGGTGGACCGTCCGGATGTTGCTGATACCAATTCTGAGCGTTGTCGTCCCCACGCGCGTGGGGGTGGACCGTCATGGACGCTCCCGTGCTGGAGACGGCCAGAGTCGTCCCACGCGCGTGGGGGTGGACCGGTGTGCGAAGGCAACGACGCCCGAGGGACGTCGTCCCCACGCGCGTGGGGGTGGACCGCGCATCAAGCCGAGCGAAAGCGAGGAAGACGCGTCGTCCCCACGCGCGTGGGGGTGGACCGAAGCTGCTGTAGGGGGGGGAGCGGCGGTGTGGGTCGTCCCCACGCGCGTGGGGGTGGACCGTCAGGCATCGGCCTCCGTCCCCTCCTCGGGTTGTCGTCCCCACGCGCGTGGGGGTGGACCGGAGTCGAATCCGGGCTCGGGCGCGACAGCGGCGTCGTCCCCACGCGCGTGGGGGTGGACCGCAGACCATCAAGATGGCGAGGCCGATCTGCTGGTCGTCCCCACGCGCGTGGGGGTGGACCGCGACACTCTCCCTCGCGGCCGTACAGGTGCGCGTCGTCCCCACGCGCGTGGGGGTGAACCGTACCAGTGCCCGTCATGTGACACCTGGGTAGTGTCGTCCCCACGCGCGTGGGGGTGGACCGACCTCGACATCAACGTCCGTCTCCAGGACCTCGTCGTCCCCACGCGCGTGGGGGTGGACCGCCCTGCTGGCCTACTGCCAGCGCCACGCCTGAGTCGTCCCCACGCGCGTGGGGGTGGACCGGAAGCAAGACTCATCAAGAGCCATCGCAGCAAGTCGTCCCCACGCGCGTGGGGGTGGACCGGGTTTATCGACATTCGCCGCAACGCTCCCCTAGTCGTCCCCACGCGCGTGGGGGTGGACCGAACCAGGTGCAGTCGGCGCTTGCAGGGGTCGCGTCGTCCCCACGCGCGTGGGGGTGGACCGTCGCGGGCCGACACGTACCGCCGTCGCGTGCAGTCGTCCCCACGCGCGTGGGGGTGGACCGATGCTGCCGGTGAACGTGCATGCCTACATGCCGTCGTCCCCACGCGCGTGGGGGTGGACCGAGGCGGCGCGGATCCGCCGCGGCGGGAACTCGTCGTCCCCACGCGCGTGGGGGTGGACCGTCGATCTTGCCGCGGGTGTCCTTCGCGCCCTCGTCGTCCCCACGCGCGTGGGGGTGGACCGGAGATGCCGCCGACGATTCGATACGGGACCTCGTCGTCCCCACGCGCGTGGGGGTGGACCGGCGGACGCGGCGGCGACCCCTGCGAGTGCCGAGTCGTCCCCACGCGCGTGGGGGTGGACCGACGCAATCCACCTCGCCACGCTTCAACCCGATGTCGTCCCCACGCGCGTGGGGGTGGACCGGCATGATGATGCGATGGCGCCTGCGGGCGTCGTCGTCCCCACGCGCGTGGGGGTGGACCGGTGTGTGAGGCCGCGCGGGAGGTCCGGTCGCAGTCGTCCCCACGCGCGTGGGGGTGGACCGGCGCCGGCCGCATTCCGATATGACCCGCATGAGTCGTCCCCACGCGCGTGGGGGTGGACCGGGGGTTGCCTCCAGCCCGCCGCCGCCGGCCGCGTCGTCCCCACGCGCGTGGGGTGGACCGTCTCAGGATCTATTCCGTGCAGGCAACTGTAGGTCGTCCCCACGCGCGTGGGGGTGGACCGTAGTCGGGGTCCGGGCGACCGGCCCGGTCCCCGTCGTCCCCACGCGCGTGGGGGTGGACCGGTGCCACACCGCGAGCCCCGCTGGCTGGAGCGGTCGTCCCCACGCGCGTGGGGGTGGACCGGCGCGGGCGGTAGCAGAGAAGCTCGCAGAAGTGTCGTCCCCACGCGCGTGGGGGTGGACCGAGCAGGTCCATCAGGCGGCCGGAAGCGGTGGCGTCGTCCCCACGCGCGTGGGGGTGGACCGGAGCCGGCAAGTTCGAGGCGATGCTCCTCGCGTCGCCCCGACGCACGTGGGGGTGGACCGCTCAACCGGCGGATCGTGTACGCCTACAACGCGTGTCGTCCCCACGGTGGACCGGACAACCGCGCGACTGTGGCCCTCCAGGCCAGCCGCTCGGGGGCAGCAGGTGTTTCTGCCCCGGGGTGCATCAAACGGTCAATTCTGTGCGGAGCAGACCGATCGTCGCCACGCAGTTTGCGGCGTGGACCGATGTGTCGTAGCCAACAATGTTGCCTTGCCTACAAAAGTGCATCTTTCCTGTGCACGCCGCAGGATGACTGAATACGCATGTCGAAGGTGTCGAAGAAAATTGCCTCACTCGGGGGCACTGAAGTCGAGCAAGTCCTGGGGGGTTGTCGTGTATCACGCAGTGCGTGGCGTTGATGCCTCGCGAGCCTACCCGGACCTCCGTCGACCGGCAACCGGGGGCATCGGATGCGCCTACCTCGACATTGAGACAACGGGTCTTGACCCGTTCCGCTCCCGGATTGTCGTGGTGGGCATACTCCACGCGGCACCAGGCGCGACTGTCGTCGAGCAGTGGTTTGCGGATTCCCCGATCGATGAGGGACCCCTTATCCACTGTGCGGCCGATCACGTGAGGCAATTCAACCAGATAGTCACCTACAATGGAACGAGATTTGACCTGCCATTTCTTCGGTTTCGGTCAACCCGCTTCAATCTCACGTGGCCACAGGCACCTCACAACGACCTGCTTCCGCTCGCTCGAGGGTGGCGGGCCAGGATTGGGTGCTCCGACTGTCGCCTACAGACCGTCATCGCCTCGCTCGGTCTCGCGTGCGAAGAGGCGAGCAGCGGCGGCGCCGTCCCGCAAATATATCGCCGCTGGATCCGCCAAGGGGATCCGGCGGATCGAGAATGGGTGCTGCGCCACAACATGGATGATCTAGTGTGGCTGCCGGCCTTGGCTGAAAGGCTGTTGGAGCACAGTGCGGATGTGCCCAGCTTGAATCGCTCCGGCGGGCCCACCGCGCGGAGCCCGCAGAACCAACGGCGACGGGCACTGTGAAAGATCTTCACATCTTACCCAAGGTTCGGGATGGTTGGAGTTACCTGTATGTCGAGCACGCCCACATCGACCAGGAGGACAAGGGCATCTGCATACATGATGCGCGTGGACGTGTGCATGTCCCATGTGCTTCTCTCAGCCTTCTGATGCTGGGTCCGGGAACGACCGTGACCCACGCCGCCATATCCACAATTTCAGAGTCTGGATGCCTCGTGGGCTGGGTGGGAGAACAGGGCGTTCGCTTCTATGCCCAGGGTATGGGCGAGACCCGGAGCGCTGCCCGGCTCCTGCGGCAGGCCCAACTTTGGGCGGATCGTGCCGAGCGGATGCGCATCGTGCGGAGAATGTACGAAATGCGATTCCCTGACCCCCTGCCCCCTGAGTTGACGCTGCGGCAGATTCGTGGCAAAGAGGGTGCCCGGGTACGGGCTGCGTACGCTGAGGCGGCCCGGCGCTTCGGCATCGATTGGGCCGGGCGGAATTACGACCGCACCGGCTGGGATGCTTCAGACCCCGTGAATCGGGCGCTTTCGGCGGCCAACAGCACCCTCTACGGCATCTGCCATGCCGCTATCGTCGCTGCCGGCTACTCCCCAGGTCTGGGTTTCGTGCACACGGGTAAGATGCTGTCCTTCGTCTATGACGTCGCGGACCTGTATAAGGTCGAAGTCACGGTGCCTGCCGCCTTCATGGAGGTTGCGCAGGGCGAGTCTCGCCTAGAATCCAGGGTCCGTCACCGCTGTCGCGACCTCTTCGTCGAGCAGGACCTGCTTGGTCGGATCCTCACTGATCTCGACCGCCTTTTTGGAGGTATGCCGGATGGGCCACAGGCCGACCAACTGGACGCCGACCAGGCGGCCCCGGGCGACCTCTGGGACCCGGCCGGTACGGTAAAAGGGGGCAGAAACTTCGAGGAGGACTGAGTGGCATGGTTGTACTCATCGTGGAATCTGCCCCCGCCAGCCTGCGCGGTGAGTTGTCCAAGTGGATGCTCGAACCGAAGGCTGGCGTCTTTGTCGGCACGCTGTCCGCGACAGTCCGGGACCTGCTGTGGGACAAGGCGTGTCGAGAGGTGTCCGAAGGCGGTGCCATGCTGATCCATCGAATTAATAACGAGCAGGGTTTCACCATCCGCACCTTCGGCGATCCAAGCCGCCAGATAGAGGAGTGGGAGGGACTTTTTCTCGTTCGCCGCCCGAATGCTCCGGAGCCAAAACAGGCTGACAGTGATGTTGCAGTCGCGCCGGACTGGCAAGCCATGTGCCATCCCGCTGTGTGGGCCAAGACGGCGCGCGGCGTGACATTGGCCGACGGTGAACCCAACTGGCACCCGCTCATCTGCCACATGATCGATGTCGCCATGGTCACATCGCGCCTCTGGCGCTATGTATTGCCGACGGCTATCAAGGAGCAGATCCGAAATGGCCTTGGAGTAGGGACAATTACCGAGGCGGGACGGTGGGTCGCCTACCTCACCGGGCTCCACGACCTCGGTAAAGCTTCTCCTGGATTTGCCCTGCGATGGCCCGAGGGGGCCGCGCGGTTGATGGATCAGGGACTGCGTCAGGCCCGAACGCGGGACACCTCCCCGCACGGCTTTGTCACCACGTACCTATTTCGTGAGATCCTGCCATCGATGGGCTTTTCGCTGAAGGCGGCCGCTGCGATCGGGTTCGCGGTGGGCGGGCATCACGGTATCTTCCCTGGTCCTTTGGACATGGAGCGCATGCAGGACAAGCTGGGCAGCTCCCGGTGGCGCGAGGTGCAACGGCACCTCGCCGCCGTCCTATCCCATGCGTTGGGCGTGGAGGACCTATCCGTTCCCCAAGGGTCGGCGCACGACGACAACGCGCTGCTCATTCTCCTGGGCGGTCTGACCAGCGTCGCCGATTGGATCGGGTCCAACCACCAGTACTTCCCCTTTGTCGGGGACCAGGTGCAGGTGCCCCAATACTGGCGGCGGTCTAGATGGCTGGCGATGCGAGCTCTGATTGACATGGGGTGGCTCAACAAACCGGAGGCGGTCGAATCTCGAGCGTTTGCCGAGTTGTTTGACTTCCCCCCCAACCGGCTTCAGGAGCAACTCGAGGAGGTCGCCGAGCAACTCCACGGTCCTTCTCTGGTCCTCCTGGAATACCCGATGGGGGGCGGAAAGACCGAGGGGGCCCTGTACCTCGCCCATCATCTCCAGTCCACGTCCGGCCAACAGGGGTTGTACGTCGCGCTGCCGACCATGGCCACCAGCAACCAGATGTTCGACCGTGTGACCGCCTATCTGGCCAACCGGTTTCCGGAGACGCGCGTCAACGTACACCTTCTCCACGGGCGCGCGGACCTCAATCCCCACTATGCCCGCCTCTTGAATCGAGGCGCCGGACTGCCCGATCCACCCGTCATCGAAGACGAGCGGAACGAGGATGCGGGCCTCCTAGCCGCAGAGTGGTTCACCCACCGCAAACAGGGGCTGCTCGCCCCGTTCGGCATCGGAACCGTGGACCAGGCGATGCTTGCCGCCCTGGACAGCAAGCACTATTTTGTTCGGCTGTTCGGCCTAGCCGGCAAGGTGGTGGTGCTGGACGAGGTCCATTCGTATGACGTGTACATGGGATCCGTCCTGGCGCGGCTCCTCTCGTGGCTCGGTGCCTGCGGGGCGTCGGTGATCCTCCTCTCTGCGACCTTACCCGGCAGGAAGCGCCGCGAACTGCTCGCCGCGTTCGGCGAGGGCCGCGGCCAGTCGGTCCCCGCAGATCGACTCGATCCGCCATATCCACGGGTGACGTGGATGTCAGGGCGAGGAGTCCAGGGCTGCCCGATCGACGGCTCGGCGTCGCGCCGAGTGGGCGTGCGAGCGTTCCCGATCGACGAGACGGCTTGGATAGATGCACTCACCGCAGCGCTCCGGGACGGCGGGTGCGCCGCGGTGATCTGTAACACGGTCGCGCGGGCGCAGGAGGTGTACGTGGCGCTCGCCGAACGGTTTTCGGCCGAGGAACTTCTCCTCTTTCACGCCCGATACCCCTTCGACGACCGGATGCAGCGGGAAACCGCGGTGCTGAGCAATTTTGGCAAGGATGGCGACGATGCGCGTCCGTACCGCATGGTGTGCGTCGCGACGCAGGTCATCGAGCAGAGCCTGGACATCGATTTCGATCTGCTGGTGACGGATCTGGCACCGGTGGATCTGGTCTTGCAAAGGACGGGACGGGTTTGGCGCCACCCCCAGCGTGCAAGGCCAACCGCCATGCGGCGGGCCGAGTCCTGGCTCCTACTGCCCCCTCACTCCCCCGAGGGCGTCCCCCTATTCAGCCGGGCGGCGACTGCGGTCTACAACGCCCATGTGCTCCTTCGTTCCTACCTCACCTTGAAGGATCGGACTGAGGTGGCGATTCCTGAAGACGTGGAAGACCTCGTGGAAGCGGTATATGGGCCAATGGATCCCCCCGTCGGCGTCACTCCCGCCCTGGACGCTTACTGGCGGGACACGGCGGACCGTCTCAAAAACCTGGAGCTCGAAAACGAGCAGATGGCGAGGCGTCGGGAGATCCCACGGGTGGGGGGCGACCTGATGGACAGGCGTCCCCAGGGGCTGGATGACGAAGACGACGAGCTTCACTCGGCACATCTGGCGATGACCCGCCTGGGGGGCCCGTCGGTCGAAGTCGTCTGCCTGTGTGAGCGGGACGGCGAGTTGTTTGTCACGCCGGAGGTGCGCGAGCCGCTCGACATACATGTCCGGCCTGACCGCGACGGAATCCGGCGCCTGCTCGGTCGCTCGCTGCGCATCGGTTTCGATGCGGGCCTGGTGAAGCGCATCCGCGAGTGGCGGGTGCCGCCAGCCTGGGAGGTCACGGCGCATCTGCGCCGGCATCGACTCCTTCGATTCGCGCCCGACGGGGCGTGCCTGGAGGATTTGCCGCTGAAGCTCGACCCGGTGCTCGGGTTGCTCAAGACGGCCCGCGTGGAGGAGGAGACGTGATCAGTTACTCGCTCTGGGCCGAGCCCTGGATACCGGTCGAGATGGTGGATGGCGCCGTCGCTAAGAAGCGCCTGCCAGAGGTCTTGACGAGCGCCCATCTCATCCGCGGCGTCCTGGACCCGTCGCCCCTGGTCACAGTTGGGCTGCATCGTCTGCTTCTCGCCCTGCTCTACCGGACACACTCGCTGGATGCTTTTGGCGATTGGCGCACGGTGTGGCAAGCCGGGCAGCTGGACGCCCGGGCCATCGCCCGCTACGGGGAGCGCGCCGAGGAGCGCTTCGACCTTCTCCATCCGACCAGACCCTTCTATCAGGTCAGTTCCCTGCCCGAGGAGAAGGAGCACCCCGTGGCCGACCTGCTCCTCGAGGCGGCGCACGGCAACAATCCCACCCTATTTGACCACGGGCAGGTGGAAGGTGCCCGGGAGTTGCCCCTTGATCGGGCTGCCTGCTATCTGGTGGCCCTCCAACTCTTCGCCATCGGCGGTGGGGTCAGCAAACCGTTCAACCGAATGGATGCGCCACTGACCAAGGGCATCGTGGTCGAAGCCACCGGTGCCACCCTCTTTGAGACCCTCATGCTCAACGCCATTCCGATGGAGGGGTGGGATCCGCTGGCTCCTCCCACCCGACTGGATGCTCCATCCTGGGAGGAGGAGGCGCCGGCTGCACCGCTAAAGGAAGGCACCCCGATCCGCGGGCCCCTCCATTACCTCACCTGGCAAAGCCGGCGGGTTCAACTGTTGGTCGATCAGGGCCGAGGTGTGGTGACGGGCTGCAAAATCGCTCAGAGGTATTGCCTTCCCAAGGATGGTCATCGGGTGGATCCGGGGAAGGCGTACGCGCGCGACGACCAGCAGGGATGGGTCGCGCGCCGCCTGCAGAAGGACCGCGCCGCGTGGCGGATGACCCACGTTCTGCTGCAGCCCGCCGACGAGAAGGACACGAGGCCCGAGGTCGTCTCCTGGCTATCGGCGCTGCGCAACCGCGAAGGCATGGGGGACATCCGGCTCCCGCCCGCGATCTCGTTGACGGTGAACGGTCTGACCACCGATCCGAAGTTGGCGGCGAAGATCGAGTTGTGGCGCCGCGAAGAGGTCGGGTTGCCGCTCGTGATCCTGGAGCGGCCGGATCTGATCGCCGAACTGGAGCGCATGATGTCGGTCGCCTCCGACATCGAGAGGCACCTCCGGCGTACCGGGGAGGCCCTGCTTTGGTCGATTGCCGAGCGGGCCCATCAGCGCAACGCGCTGCAGTATCTGTGGACGGGCAAGAAGGTCAAGATCCCGCCGGCCATCCCTGCCATGGCGCAGAGCCTTGGATTGACACTGCGATACTGGGCGGCCATGGAGCGTCCGTTCCGATCGGTCCTCTGGAATCTCTCCGAACAGAACGGCGCTTCGGCCATGGCCGAGTGGTCCCAGGCCCTCCGGCAGAACGCCACCGCTGCGCTCGCCGCGGTATTGGAAGCACTGAAGGCGGGGGGTGCGCCATGGGAGCCTCTCAGTGTGGTGGAGGATGCCTTCGGACGGCGTTTGGCCTGGCTCTTGGAACATGGAGAGGGGGATGCCGAGGGTGATGAACACACCGGCGAAGACGGCGCCAACCACTAGCGGATTCATCCAGTGGCTATATGGACTGGCCGAGGCCAACGACCGGGCCCGGCTGGCGGCACTGCGCCGGGGGTTGATGTTGGACCGGCATCAACTTTACGAGTTGTACCGGGTCATTCCACCGCAATTCCTGGACGGCGCGAGCGATGTGGATGCTCGGCGCCGCACGCTCTTGGCCGCCCTCTTTGCCGCGCATCCTCTGTTCTTTCCCGAAACGGCGGCCGACGGGCCGGCACGCAGGCGTAATCTCGGCCATTCCTTGCGGCTGTTGGCAGAGCGGCAACCTGCCGATGAAGCGGGCGAGTTGCCGGAAACCCTCAAACGGCGTATGGACATCCTGCTGTCCGCCCACGCCGACGACGTGTTCGCCCACTTGCAACAGGTGATCCGCCTGTTGAAGGCCGCTGAGATCCCGGTGGACTGGGGGCAACTGTTGTGGGATCTCCGCGGTTGGGATCGGGATGACCGGCGGGTGCAGTGGGAGTGGAGCCGATCCTTCTACGTCGGTCGCAGTAGAGAAGGAGGAGAGACTGATGTTTCTTGAGGTGCACGTGATCCAGAACTTCGCCCTGTCCAACCTGAACCGGGACGACACCGGCGCCCCCAAGACGTGCGATTTCGGCGGCGCCCGGCGGGCCCGCATCTCCAGCCAGTGCCTCAAGCGTGCGGTGCGTACGTACTTCCGCGAAGAAGAGGTCCTGCCTGCGGCGGATCTCGGCTACCGGACCAAGCTGCTCAAGCGAGCCCTGCAGGAGCGCTTGGACAAGCTCGGCGCCGGCGACAGCGCCGAACCGTTGGCGGGCGCCGTGATCGCGCAACTGGGCCTGGGCGTGAAGAAGGACAAGACGGAATATCTGCTTTTTGTCGGTGCGCGGGAAGTGGACGTGCTGGCCGCCTTCGCCATGGAGCACCGGGAGGCTGTCGCCAAGGCGGAGCGTGGGGGCAAGGATAAGGACCTGCAGACCCGGATTCTGGAGGCACTCGACGGCGGCGGGGCGGTCGACCTTGCGCTGTTCGGGCGCATGATCGCCGACAAGCCGGAGAAGAACGTCGACGCGGCCGTGCAGGTGGCCCATGCGTTTTCCACGCATGCCGTCGCGACCGAGTTTGATTTCTACAGCGCCGTGGACGACTTGCAGCGAGAGGACGACGAGGCGGGCGCCGGGGCCGGCATGCTGGGCACCACGCTGTACAACAGCTCCTGCTACTACCGGTACGCCAACCTGAACGCGGGGCAACTGGGGGTGAATCTCGGTCGGTATCGCGATCGCGCCGCGGAAGCCGTCCGAGCGTTCCTCAAGGGAGCCATTCACGCCGTCCCCACGGGCAAGCAGACCGGCAGCGCCGCGCAGAATCCCCCGGCGCTGGTGATGGTCACCGTCCGGGACAAGGGCCTGTGGTCGCTGGCCAATGCCTTCGTCAAGCCAATCCGTGCCCGGGCGGATGAGGACGTTGTGCTCTTGTCGGCGGAGGCCATGGTGGACCACTTTGCACGGCTGTCGAGCCTCTATGGCACGGAGGGCATTCGTTACGCTGGCCTCGCAACATACCTTGACCTGACTCACCTTCGCGCACCTGTCGAGGTCGCGGCGTCCATGGTGGAGTTGGTGGATCGTTCAGCAGGCGCGCTGGCGGCCGCGCAGGAGTGGTCCTGATGGCAACTCTGCTCTTGCGACTGGAGGGTCCCCTGCAGTCCTGGGGCATCTCGAGCCGTTTCAGCGAACGAGACACCACCATGGAGCCCTCCAAGTCCGGCGTGATCGGTCTGCTCTGCGCTGCGTTGGGGAAGCCGCGGGCTGAGGACGAGGAGAGTGTGCAGCAGTGGCCTTCGTTGGCCAGCCTCGCGGCACTCCGGATGGGGGTCCGGTGCGACCGGACCGGAACCGTCGGCGTCGACTTTCAAACGGCCGGCGGCGGCCGAATGGCCGGCAGGACATACGGCGTCGCCAAATCGGACGGTGGCATCTTCCCGTCGGTGATGAGCCACCGGTACTTCTTGCAGGATGCCTCCTTTTTGGTCGGGCTCAACGGCGAGGATGAGGGGATGCTGCGTCGACTGCACCGGGCGCTTGAGTGTCCGGTGTGGCAACTCTTCCTGGGGCGAAAGGGATACGTCCCGGCTGCTCCGCCGTACCTCCCGGACGGATTGGTGCCTGATGACCTCCTCCCCGCGCTGAGCCGTTACCCGCTGGCGGACCGTGCCGATCCCGATGTGCGGGTGGTGCTGGAGGAGGCCCATCCTCTCGGGGCCGAGCCGCGGATGGATCAGCCGATCGATTACGCCCGCCGGAGGTTTGGGCGCCGATACGTTCGGGTGGAGCCGCTGGCCGCCCTCGGTGCGCGCCTGGGAGGTGATGGGCATGTACCTCACGCTGATGTACCTTGATCCGCTGTCCCCCGATGTTCTGAGGGACTTGCGCGATCCTCAGGCTCTGCACGGCCGGATCATGCGGGCGTTCCCCACCGTCCTCGACCCCGAAGAGAAGGCCCGGGCCTACTTCGGGGTGCTCCACCGGTTGGAGGACGACCACAAGTCGGGCCGCCTACTGCTTTATGTGCAATCTGGCATGAAACCAGACTGGTTATTTCTCCCGGCAGGGTACTTGTCGGAGGTGGGATTGGCCAATCCGTCGGTCAAGGAGATCAGGCAGATTTACAATAGTCTCGCTGCGGGCAGGGTCTTGCGCTTTCGCGTGAGGGTCAATCCGACTCGGAAGATCGAGACGAAATCAGGGCCGGACGGCACGCGGCACAACGGGCGGCGCGTGCCGGTGAGTGGTCTGGACGCCCAAGTCGCATGGCTGACCCGTAAGGGGGAGGAATGCGGCTTCGATCTGCGCCGCGCCACCATCGCGGCTACCGGCGCGGGAGAACTGGTCCGGAGCCATTCTACGGGACGCACATTTCAGGGGGTTCTCTTCGAGGGGCAACTGGTCGTCCGGGACCCCGAGCGTTTTCGCGTGGCGCTGGCCAAGGGCATCGGGCCTGGGAAGGCCTACGGGTTCGGTCTTCTGTCGATCGCCCCGGCGTAGGGTGGGTCGGCTCGGCCGATACTAAACGGGCCATTTCGCTAGCGAACCCAAGAGCCATGCGGGTTTCGTTAGTGTCGTCCCCACGCGCGTGGGGGTGGACCGTATTCCAGCACTTTCATGCCGAGGTACCCCCCGTCGTCCCCACGCGCGTGGGGGTGGACCGGTCGCCGCCACCGTCCCGGGCGGGTTCTGCACGTCGTCCCCACGCGCGTGGGGGTGGACCGCCCTGCGGGAAGGTCTGCAAGCACCGGGGCGCGTCGTCCCCACGCGCGTGGGGGTGGACCGGCCCAATACGGGTCGTGGAACGGGGCGCTGCAGTCGTCCCCACGCGCGTGGGGGTGGACCGGTGGTTGCGATGTTCCGGGTGCACTTGGAACAGTCGTCCCCACGCGCGTGGGGGTGGACCGCGGACCGGCGCCTCCTCGCCCAACAGTTCGGAGTCGTCCCCACGCGCGTGGGGGTGGACCGGCGGTGGAGCAAGGGCTTGGCGCTCTGAGGAGGTCGTCCCCACGCGCGTGGGGGTGGACCGGCATGACCGGCGCGATGCTGGGCGGCTTCATCGTCGTCCCCACGCGCGTGGGGGTGGACCGACCTTGGGGCGGGTACGTTCCGCATTCGCGGGGTCGTCCCCACGCGCGTGGGGGTGGACCGGCCGCCCAGACCGGCGCCGGCAGGCCCGTGGTGTCGTCCCCACGCGCGTGGGGGTGGACCGCGGGTCCGCGTGCCCACGACGATGCAACGGGCGTCGTCCCCACGCGCGTGGGGGTGGACCGTTGGTCGCCCGGGCGTTGCCGCCAGACTCCACGTCGTCCCCACGCGCGTGGGGGTGGACCGGTAAGTTTGACCCCCTTCTCCGCAGAGTTCCCGTCGTCCCCACGCGCGTGGGGGTGGACCGATCAAGAGCATCTAAGCCCCGGCCGGGGGGCCGTCGTCCCCACGCGCGTGGGGGTGGACCGTAGCAAAATGTCTGGGCCGGAGAGGAGGGTAGGTCGTCCCCACGCGCGTGGGGGTGGACCGGACTTCAGAGTATTGCTCGGGAGCAAGCGCACGTCGTCCCCACGCGCGTGGGGGTGGACCGGGGGACTTCGCGCCGCCGCACGAGTTCGTGGCGTCGTCCCCACGCGCGTGGGGGTGGACCGGCCGTGATGCGGCTTCCAGCGTCCTGGAGGCCGTCGTCCCCACGCGCGTGGGGGTGGACCGGCGTGCGAGACGTCTCCCTGCAGCAGGGGCTTGTCGTCCCCACGCGCGTGGGGGTGGACCGGGAGACGGTCCGCGCCCTGGCCGTGTAACTACGTCGTCCCCACGCGCGTGGGGGTGGACCAGCGCCTCCGTCTTCGCCGCCAGCACCGCCCGCGTCGTCCCCACGCGCGTGGGGGTGGACCGAACACGCCGCTGGCGATCTCCTCGATAGCGGAGTCGTCCCCACGCGCGTGGGGGTGGACCGACCGCCGGTGGCCCCGAGGTGCTGGCGCAGATGTCGTCCCCACGCGCGTGGGGGTGGACCGGCGGGCGGTGGGCCCGAGGTGTTGGCGCAGATGTCGTCCCCACGCGCGTGGGGGTGGACCGGCGAGCAGTTGCGCCAGGTTCGCCTCCCGCTCGTCGTCCCCACGCGCGTGGGGGTGGACCGCGGTATTGCTGCAGGGCTCCCTGGTTGGTAGCGTCGTCCCCACGCGCGTGGGGGTGGACCGGCGCAGGCCCCGCAGGCCGCCGCGCCCGCACCGTCGTCCCCACGCGCGTGGGGGTGGACCGCCGCCGGATGGGTCAGGGGTTGTCTGTTCCGGGTCGTCCCCACGCGCGTGGGGGTGGACCGTAATCGAGGTTGGTCACGAAGCCGCTGTAGGCGTCGTCCCCACGCGCGTGGGGGTGGACCGGTGTGCGAGGCGGCGCGGACCCTTGCCAGCGTGTCGTCCCCACGCGCGTGGGGGTGGACCGGAAGAGCCTTACGGCACTGGCGCTATAGCTCGGTCGTCCCCACGCGCGTGGGGGTGGACCGTCGGCCTCCTCCTCCCCACGCTCGGAGAGGATGTCGTCCCCACGCGCGTGGGGGTGGACCGGCGCCCGTAGCCGTTGCAGCGGCGGGGGCGGCGTCGTCCCCACGCGCGTGGGGGTGGACCGAACCGGATAGGAAGAGTCAACCCATAGTAACGTCGTCCCCACGCGCGTGGGGGTGGACCGCTGTTCTGGACCATCGCGGCGTAGAGCGCCGGGTCGTCCCCACGCGCGTGGGGGTGGACCCGGTTGAGGGGTCGGAATCCTAGTGCGCGTGGCGTCGTCCCCACGCGCGTGGGGGTGGACCGGCTGCGCCATCGGGGCCGACCCCGTGTACCAGGTCGTCCCCACGCGCGTGGGGGTGGACCGTAGTACCCCGGCCCCGCCACCAGATAGATGTCGTCGTCCCCACGCGCGTGGGGGTGGACCGTCGCGCCACACCGCCTGCGAGAGGAAGACCCCGTCGTCCCCACGCGCGTGGGGGTGGACCGGCGGCACGGTGGTCGTCAACCAGGAGACGGGCGTCGTCCCCACGCGCGTGGGGGTGGACCGCCCATCTCAGGACCGTTCCTAGCGTCCGGAGCGTCGTCCCCACGCGCGTGGGGGTGGACCGGACGCCGGCCGTCCGGGCGCCGAAGGGGACGAGTCGTCCCCACGCGCGTGGGGGTGGACCGCCGTCGCCCGTGCGCTCATCGCCCACACGAAGGTCGTCCCCACGCGCGTGGGGGTGGACCGTCCGCCGCCGCCTTCGTCGCACCGGCCGGCCCGTCGTCCCCACGCGCGTGGGGGTGGACCGCGGTTCTAGATAACACGGAGCAGGCGAAGCAGGTCGTCCCCACGCGCGTGGGGGTGGACCGCGGTTCGGCGCGTGTGCCCTAGCGGTGCGCGAGTCGTCCCCACGCGCGTGGGGGTGGACCGA
>Ga0209012_1001304_pt1 | contig 26778 bp, 25 predicted proteins | sample RS3BMetagenome_FD_184735 | JGI IMG/M metagenome (GOLD analysis project Ga0209012, IMG submission 184735) | Ferric oxide microbial mat and aquatic microbial communities from Rainbow Spring, Yellowstone National Park, USA - RS3B (SPAdes) (version 3) ...
GGCTCGCTGCTCATCGAGCAGACCGAGGAGTGGGCCGAGCAGCGTCGGTACATGAGCGCCGAAGCCCTCAGCAAGGTCCAACCGGCGAGGTTCCCCGACGCTCGCCACGGCACGGAAGACGCCCTCCCGGCGTCGCTGACGGCATAGGATCGAGGGCGGATCACGCGGTGGTCAATACACCACTTCTCCGGACGTGACCGAGGTGCCGGCCCATGTCCGCGGCGAGCACGGCGATGTCGTGGTCGAGAATGATCCGGTCCTCCTCGAGCTGGCGCCGGCCATCTCTGGCCGCAGATTCGAAGCGCTGCAACTGTGTGCTCAAGGCCCGGGCGTCCATTGTTTCAGCCGCCGCCTCGATCTGCAGCGTTTGGTCGAGACCTTGCCCGAGCCGTTCCAGCTCGGCGATGGCCGAGGCCCGACGAGCGGCGACGAGATCGCCGCTGACGAATCGTATGAGGGCGCCTCGGAAGGCCTCGAATCCTTGTGCTGCGTCGCTCCGTCTGTCGTCCAACGCCGATCGAGCCGAGACACAGTACGGCTCGATCTTTTCGTCAAAGGTGTGCCGAAGGTGGTCGGCGACAAAGGTGCGCACCTGGTCCAGCTCGGGGCCGGTGAGGTGATCAGCCTTGTTGATCACGACGAAGACCTTGGCCCGACGCTCACGCAGGTCGGCCAGGATCGCTAGCTCGTCATGGGACAGTGGGCTGTCGACCGACAGCACGAGCACGGCCGCGTCGGAGTCAAGGAGTGCGGCGTGCGCCGTCGTCGTGTTGTGCTGGTTGACCGACGCGATGCCGGGGGTGTCGACAAGGACCAACCCTGGGGCCCCAAATGCGGTGCCAACCGCGACCTCGACCCGGTCGACGTGCTTGATGTTGGAGGGGTTACCCCGCTCGGTCACGTCGTCGCCGAGCACGTCGGGCGCCACGGTCCTCCGACGTCCGTCAGCGAAGGTGACCGTCGTCTGCTCCGAGCCGAAGTGCACCTCGGTGGCGACAGTGGTCAGGGACACGACGCCAGGCGGGAGCAGCGGCTGGCCGATCAGGGCGTTCACCAGGGTTGACTTGCCTCGCTTGAACTCGCCCAACACTGCGATGTGGAATCGCTGGGTGGCGATGCGGTCGGCGAGCCGCTGGGCTCGTCTGGCAAGGTCCGGCCGGTGCGCTGACAGGGCGGTCAGCCTCAGGGCCAGGTGTTCCAGCTCGCCGGGTTCTGCCGTCGTCAACGGCGGCACTCGCCGGCGCCCCTCGGTGCAACCCAGTTCGCGCTCGGACCGTTCAGTCACGACCAGCATCGCGCCCACCCGGTCGTCCCGGGCGGACCCCATAGGGGAGGTTCGTGCCTTGCGCCTCGATGGCCAGCAAGCGATTGTACTTGGCCACGCGTTCGCCACGGGCCGGTGCTCCAGCCTTGAGCTGCCCGCACCCGATCGCCACCGCCAGGTCGGCGATGAAGGTGTCGGCCGTCTCCCCGGAACGATGCGAGACCATGGCCCCAAAGTGCCCCCGGTAGCAGCGACGTACCGCCTCGAGCGTCTCGGTGATGGTGCCCACCTGGTTCACCTTGATGAGTGCCGCCGTGCCCCGACGGTGGGCGATGGCATCCGAAATCAGCACCGGGTTCGTGACCAGGTTGTCGTCCCCTACCGGCTGGACCCGTTCACCGAGCCGCTGGGTCAGGATCTCCCACCCTTTCGGGTCGTCCTCGGCCACGCCGTCCTCGATCGACCAGATGGGGTAGCGATCTGCAAGATAGGCCAGGTACTCCACCAGGTCGATGCTGTCGAAGTGGGATCCGTTCACCTGATAACGCCCGTCGGCCTCCCGGAACTCCGAAGCTGCGAGGTCCAGCGCGATGGCGACGCCATTCGGTCCCCGTTCACATCCTGCGATGGTGATGGCCTCCACCAGGAGATCGAGCACGTCCTCAGGCACTTGTAGGGCGGGCGCGAAACCACCCTCGTCTCCGAGGCCGCTGGCCAGTCCGATGTGGGCCAGGGTGTCGTGCAGGCAGCGGTAGACCTCAGCGCCCGCCCGCAGCGCTTCAGAAAAACTGGGCGCATCGAGCGGGGCGATCATAAACTCCTGGAAGTCGAGCCGGTTGGGAGCGTGGACCCCACCGTTTACCACGTTGAAGCGTGGCACCGGCAGGCGCGCGGTCCCGCCGAGCTGTGGGAGCCACTGGTAGAGCTCGACGCCGTCTCGACGGGCGAACCCACGGGCCGCCCCCATAGAGATGCCCACGATGGCATTGGCGCCGAGGCGTTCCTTGTTCGCCGTGCCATCCAAGGCGCAAAGGGCGGCGTCGAGTTCTTCGAGTGAGGCCCAGGGTCGTCCGACGATGGCGTCGGCGATCTCTTCTTCAATGCTGGCCACCACGGTGCGCACCCCGGCCCCCCGGTAGCAGTCGGGGTCCCCGTCGCGGCGCTCGGCCGCCTCCTGGGTCCCCTTGGACGCGCCCGAGGGTACGGCGGCGACCCCAACCGCCGATCCGTCGATCTCAACGCGCACCTCAAGCGTCGGGCGGCCCCGCGAGTCGAGGATCTCCATCGCTCGGAGCGCCGTCACCTGATAACCCATCTTCCTCCTCATCCGCCTGTTTGACCGGAGTGCCGCTGTGGATGTCGCCGGCCGAGGCCTCTTCCACGCTCGTCAACCCCGGAGGGTGATCGTCGTCCAACCATCCGCCGAGCCGGTAGTAGAGGTCTTCGCCGAAACTGGTCGGAAGGGGCTCTGCGACCGCGAGCTTGTAGTTCCGCTGGCCGTCGGGTTGCCGCTCGGCTCGCAGGAACAGGGTGGACTCTGCGTGACGGTTGTGGAAGCTCTCGGCGAAGTCGAATTGGTGGGTGACGAAGAACACCTTGATCTCCGCCTCCAGGAGGGCACCGACGACTTGGCGCCCGATCTCGGACCCCTCCCGCTCGTTGGTGGCGGCAAAGGACTCGTTAAAGAGCATGAGGCAGTGCGGACGGATCTGGTCGGCGATCGCGCTCATGCGGCTCAGCTCTTCGTCGAGACGTCCGCTCGTCATGGTGGCGTCCTCCTCTCGGATGAAGTGCGTGAAGACCCCCTCACACACGCTTGCCCGATAGGTCTGCGCGGTGACGAACATGCCGCACTGCATCATGAGCTGGGCGAGACCGACGCTGCGCAGGAACGTCGACTTTCCGCCCGAGTTTGCACCGGTGATGATGACCAACGATTTCCCGTCGGCATCGACATCGTTGCCAACGACCCGGTTCTCTGCCCGAAGGGCTAGGCAGACGTTGCACAGGCCGGTGGACGAGAATCTGAGTGGTCGCCATGGTGATGGTTCAGGGAACGAGGTCGGCACCCCCTTTGCCACAGGTCGGTCCCGGAGGTTGAGGCAGCTCACATAGAAGCCCAACTCCGCTCGGAGCATGGTGAAGAAGCTCAAGATGTGGTCAGCAGACTGGGCCGCTGCGTTGGCGACGAGGTTGATCCCTCGACTGGTGAGGTCTGATAGGGCTTGCGCACCCGCCTCGTCGCGTGGCGGGATGGTAAAGGAGTACGAAGAACGGGGGCCGATTCCCAGTCGTTCCTTCCAGCTCGGTTTGCCGCCGGCTGCCGAGCGGAGCACGAAGCCGATGCCGCTGTTATCTCGGTCCAGCTGGGCACTGAGCAACACGCCGTCGCGGAAGCGGAGCTGCTTGAGGTGGTAACTGATGGTCTGGAAGTACTCGTCGTCCAGTTCACGCTGCACGGTCCGGAAGAACGTCGTCAGGCCGGCGGAGCGAAACCTTTCCCCGTGTTCGTCGGCGATCTTGCGCAAGTCCTTCAGGCGACCGACGGCGGCTTCGAGTTGGTCGACCGCATTAGAGAGGATCGAGGAGGGAGATTGGGAGCTGTAGCCCCAGATCCCCCGTTTGTCCTCGAGCGCGCCCACGGCGATGGCGTACATGTCCCTGACGATCTCGGGCTCCGCGATACAGTCGGCGAGGACTCGCTGACGGTACAAGATGGTCGCCGGGTCGTCGACGCTGGCCAATAGGACTCGCATGGACACGTCGAGGAGGAAATTGTCACCAAGGGCCATCGCCTGGAGCAGGGTAGGCAGTTCCAGGTCTTGGATTAGGTCTTCGTGATTGGGCGGCAGCGCCGCTCCGAAGTCGAAGTTCTGATCTTGGTAGAGAAGGTAGGCCTTCATGCGAGCAGCCTTCGCCGCAAACGTTCGTAGGTGACGTTGTACTTTTCGGCTATGGCCAGCGCATAGGCGAGCCCGTCGGCGGGTCCCCTGACCACCTTGTAGGTACGCTCGGCGGGGTTCTCCGGAAGGATCGTGCTGACCATGCTGACAACGGACTCGCCGAGGGAAGCCAGTTCATCGATGAAGGTGACGTAGACGCACAGCAGGTCGAGCTGGATGATCTTCTCCATCACCTTCTTGCCCAGGAAGCGAGCGTCGGCAAGCGTCGTCGACGTGAAGATCTCGTTCATGATGACAATGCTGTTTGGCGTCGCGGCGTGCAGGACCTCTCGTATCCTCACAAGGTCGTCTTCGAGTTTCCCACCCATCTTCGTAAGGTCTTCCTCCCTCTCGAAATGGGTAAAGAGGCGGTCGTAGAGAAAGAGCCGAGCCGCCCGGCCCGGGACCGGGACGCCGACACTGGCCAGATGATGAAGCTGGCCGAACGTGCGGGCGAACGTCGTCTTGCCGCCCTGGTTCGGCCCGGACACCACGAAGATGCGCTCGGGACCCGCCAGATGGAATTCGTTCCGGATGACCGACTTGCCCTCCGAGACCAGTCTCTTGGCGAGCGCCAAGTCGAAGGTATCGGTGGCGAAGATCTCCTTCGAGGCCGCGGTGACCTCCGGATAGCAGAAGCTGAGTCCGGCCGATCGCAAGGGTGCGATGTAGTCGAGATACGCCAGGTAGAACTGGAGCTCACGTTCGAAGCGCCGGACCGTCTCATCGAAGAACCCGGCGTGCTGGCTGCAATATTCATTCAGTGCCGAGAATTCTTCACTGAAAAGCCGGGCTAACAGCTGAAGGATCTGGGCGCCGACGTGGTTCATTCCCGGCCAGGTGCGGTACTTGACCCGGTAATCCTTGACAGCGCCCTGCTTGAACCGTTCGAACGTCTTCAACACCTCGGCGCTGTAATCGGCTTGTCCTTCGTAGCGGCTCACGTCGACGCTTGCGCCCCGAATGCGGATGCAGTAGCGGATTTGCGCGAGCGCGTCCTTCAGCTCTCTCGTATCGGCCGACAGGGAGGCGAACGCTGAGGAGGTCACATAGGCGGCCAGGAATTCGCGGAATGCTAGAAGCGCACGAGATCCGAGTTGGGCGGAACCGAGATCGTCGGCCAGCGAAACGACGGCCTCGCAGTAGATGGCCGCCGCGTCGAGGAACCAGCCCTCGCGCTGGTGTTGGTACTGCATCTTCTTCACTTGCACGAGGTGGGCGCGCACCTGGCGCATCAGGTCGGCGAAGTGCCGGAGCCGCTCCAGGAGCGCCCGATCTTCCAAGTCGCGAAAGACCTCATGGCGATAGTGCACGGTGTCGATGTCGTCGAGGTGCCGGTAGAGGAGGGTCGTGATGAGATCGCGCTCCTCTCGATCTCCCGCGATCGCCGCGACGATCTGGTCGAGGTTCAGGTCGGACGCGAAGGAGCGATCCTCTCGCTCCCCGGCGCTCGTCTGCCGCGACGGGTCGTCGAATAGCAAGCTGGTGAAGCCATTGGGGGGGCGGGCGCTGGCGACTCCGGGGGTGGCGGGGGCCCGGCATCTCCTGACCGGACATCTTGGCCAGCGCCGCCGCCGTTCCCACCCCCAGGTCCGCTGTCGACAGGTGTCGGGGAAGAGCCTCGTTGCTGGCCTGCCATCTCTCGGAAGGGATTGGTCATGGCTCGACCTCGATATGGCTCGACGACCCGTTCAATCGGAACCGCTCGCGGGATGCCTCAATCTCGGCCAACGCTGCCTTGCGCCCTTCGTAGCCCTTGACCGAGGTCTCCTTGCCGGGTTCGAGGTCGTTGTAGATGTCGAAGAAGTGCCGGATCTCGTCGCTAAGCCCGTCGGGGAGCTGGTCGAGGTCGGCGACGGCGTGCCACCGCGGCTCGTGAGGGGGAACGCAGATGACCTCGGCGTCGGGCCCCATTTCGTCGGCCATCCAGGACACCGCCACCGGTCGGGCCATGACGTGGCACCCGGGGAAGGTCGGGTCTTCGACCAGCACGAGCGCGTCCAGTGGGTCGCCGTCCTGAGCGAGAGTGTCGGGGACGAAGCCGTCGTCGGGCGGATAGGAGGTTGCCGAAAGGAGCCGGCGGTCGAGACGGATGATCTGTCGCTCGTGATCGAACTCGTACCTGTGTCGGCTCCCGCGAGGGATCTCGATCACAACCTCGATCTCGATCTCGTCCTCAGCCACAGGAGTGCCCTTGGGTCGAAGGTCCTCCAGCGCCGGAGCGCCTGGAGGGGACAACGGCTGGCCCGGGGAGGGCGAGTCGATGTGACCGACGCCCGAGCACTGCCAGCGATCGATGCCCGCGCGGTGAGGGGCATAGCGGGCGGGGACTTGGTGACCCCGACGGTCGATCGTCGGCACCGGCACGAGGCGTCGTGTAAGGGCGCGGCGCGAACTCATTCCCACCGATCCGGCCACCGACTGGGTGAGGTGATGAAGGGTGAACCTCAGGTCACGCCAGAGATTGGTGACCTGCGATCGGATGACAAATCCGATCCCCTCTCGGCGCCAGCGGAGACTCTCGGTTGTTCGATGTGGCATGGCGTGCTCCTGTTCTCGCCGCGAGGGCGATCCACAGGAGCCATCAGCCAACAAAGGCGGTTGCGGCGAGCTCCATCGCCGTCTGGTTCGAGTGTACCGCGAGCTTACCGGCTGAGCAACGTCGGCCCTGGTCGGGCGGACCGTCCAGCCGCTCGGGTCACCCCGTGAGGACTCGGACCACACGCGCTCCCTCGGAGCGGGGGCGATCGGTGAGGCGCCGACGAGGGTCTGACCCAGTCGGCCCTTTCTCCAATCTCGCCTTATCCGTGAGGCGGAGGTCGATGCGCGCCGTTCCGTCGTGAACTTCGCACCATCGGCCGACGTCGTGGAGTTGGCACGGTTCGACGGACATCCACCGAGAGGCGCGCAGCGTCAGGAAGGATGCCCATCATGGAGACCATGGAACGGAGCAAGCGCCGTGACCGTCGGTCGTACACCTCGGAGTTCAAGTCGGATATCGTGGACCGGTGTCGGGCCGGTGACCGGTCGATCCCCGAGGTGGCCCGGGATTTCGACCTGACGGAGTCGGCAGTACGCGGGTGGGTGGCCCAGGCCGAGAGCGACGCCGGTGAGCGTCCCGGTCTGACCACCGAGGAGCGTAGAGGAGCTCTTCTGGCTCCGCCGGGAGACTAAGCGCCTGCAGGCTGATGTCGACCTGCTCAAGCGAGCGACGGCTTTCTTCGCGAAGGAGACCCGGTGAAGATGGACCCCTTCATCGAGGCGGAGGAAGTCGCAGGTCACAGCGTCAAGCACAGCTGTGACCTGTTCGAGGTCTCCCGTGCCGCCTACTACGAGCGCCGCCGGGGCGTCCCCTCGGCCAGGAAGGCCACGGACGCCGAGCTGACCGAGAAGATCACGGCCGTCCATGCCGAGTCCAGGGTACCTACGGGTCTCCACGGGTACACCGGGAGCTCGTGAAGCGGGGGGTTGCCTGCGGGCGGCGCCGGGTCCGGCGGCTCATGCGCCAGGCGGGCCTGGAAGGCCGGTGCAAGAAGCGCTGGCGCAAGACGACGGTGCCCGATCCTGAGGCCGAGCGGGCGAAGGACCTGATCCAGCGGCACTTCGGCCCGTGCACCGAGCTCGACCGCCGCTACGTGGGCGACATCACCTACATCATGACCTGGGAGGGCTGGGCCTACCTGGCGACGGTCATCGAGCTGGCCAGTCGCCGGGTGGTCGGCTGGGCGCTGGCCGACCACATGCCCACCGAGCTGGTAGAAGATGCCCTGAAGATGGCCTTTCTCACCCGCCGGCCCGACAAGGGCGTGATCTTCCACTCCGACCGCGGCAGCCAGTACACGAGCCTGGACTACGGCAAGCTGGCCCGGGCCAACGGCGTGGTGCTCTCGGTCGGAATGGCCGGTGAGTGCTGGGACAACGCCGTGGCCGAATCGTTCTTCGCCACCATCAAGCGAGAGTTGATCGACACGAGGTCCTGGCCCACCCGGACCGGGCTCCGGGCCGCGGTCTTCGACTACATCGAGGGCTGGTACAACACACGAAGGCTTCACAGCTCGCTTGGGTACTTGAGCCCCGCCGAGTACGAGGCCACCATCCGTCACAACGCCGACCGGCAGGCGGCATAATCGACACAGCGAACCTGTCCGTCGAACCGTGCCAACTCCACAGCGCCTCGCCCACCTCGTCGGCTGCAACGGCTTCTTCACCGCCCTGCTGCGGGCGGCCCGCACCTGGCCGGGATGTGCCCTCGAGCAGTGGTGGTCCAAGCGGCGCTGCGCCCGAGAGTGGGGCGAGGTCGTCCGCCCCGACGGCTACGGCACCTGGACCGAGCAACGCACCAGCCTCCCGTTCCTCGTCGAACACACCAACGGCACCGAACGCCTCGACCGCCTCGCCCTAAAGCTTGACGGCTACGCCCGCCTCGCTGCCGAAGCGGGCCACCCCAACTGGGTCCTGTTCACCTTCGCCGGACCCCGCCGCGAGGCCGAATCCCGCCGAGTCCTCGCCCATCCCGTCGTGCCGGTTGCCACCTCGGCACGGTCGCCCGGCGTGACACCTGAGAGCGTCGTCTGGCTCCCTGTAACGATGGCCGGTCGGTGCCTTCGTCTCGCTCAGCTCGCTGCTGTCCCCATCGACGGCCGGTGAGCATCGGGCCTGACTCCGCCGCAAACTCCGGACTCGGCACCAAGGTCGCAGCCGGCGCGGCCGGGCTCGTCCTCCTCGTCGCGGTCCTCGCTGCCGGGGCCGGCGCGGGGATCGCCTCGCTCCTCGGCGGCGGCGCCACCCCGTCGGCCACGGCTACCGCGCAGGTCCCCGCCACCATGCTCGCCCTCTACCAAGAGGCCGCTGCCACGTGCGCCGGGCTCCCGTGGACGGTGCTCGCCGCTATCAGCACCGTCGAGTCCGACAACGGCACCTCCAACCTCCCCCGGCGTGAAATCGGGCCAAAACCCCTATCGGGCGATGGGGCCCCTACAGATGCTCGGCCCCACGTTCGCCGCCTATGACCAGCCGGTCCCCCCCCGGCGGGGCCAACCCGCCGAGCCCCTATGACCCAACCGACGCCGTCTACGCCGCCGCCCGGGACCTCTGCGCCAACGGGGCGGCCAACGGCGCCAACCTCCCGGCGTCGGTGTATGCCTACAACCACAGTCAGAGCTACGTCGCCGAGGTCCTCGCCCTCGCCAACTCCTACGGCCAGACCCAGGCCCAGACTGTGGCCGCAGGTACGGCCGGCGGAATCGCCGTCGACTGGGCCCTCGCTCAAGTCGCCACTCCACACATATGGGGTAGCGAGACCCCCGGCGTCGGCTTCGACTGCTCGGGCCTCGTCCAGGCCGCCTACAAGGTTGCCGGCAGCACCCTTCCCCGCGTCGCCCAGGACCAGTACGACGCGACGGCCAAGCTCGGACCCGGTGACCCGCTTCAACCAGGCGACCTCATGTTCTTCGGTCAGTCGACCTCGGACGTCACCCATGTCGGGATTTACATCGGTGGTGGCCAGATGGTCGACGCTCCCCACACCGGCGCCGACGTGCGGGTAGAGGCGACGCCGACGACGCCAGGAGCACCGTGGGGTACGGACGTTCTCGTCGGAATGAGCAACCCAGCCGCCTAATCCGGTGGTTGGACGAGCGGGATGGCCTTGTGGGCGAGATTCCTCTGGTCGTTAACCTCGTGGCGAAGGCGCGCCACCGGCCAGCCGCGGGGCTCTACCTTCCTCTCGCGCTCGTCGCTACCGCGATCACCCTGACGCTTTGCCTTTGCGCAGCTACGACGTCGAGTGCTCAGCGAGGATGAGCGCGACGGCATCGGGGTCATCTGGCGTGATCGTGGGGAGCACCCGTCGACCGGCATTGATCACCAGCCCGACCTCCTTCTTTGGGCGCTCCGGGTCGAGGTTACACCAGTGCGCGAAATCACTCGATCCCCAGATCCGCCATGTGCCGGTGAGCCCGGTGAGCGGACTCCTCGTCACCGACCGGATCGAGGCATAAGGAATCGACTTGGAGGAGCTTCCCCAGGGGTAGTAGCGCCGGACGACGAGGCGGGAGTCGTCGCAGGCGATTCTGCCGTCGTCGTCGAGCACGTGGCGATTCTCTCACCGCTCGCGCTCGGTCGCAGACACCGGCCTCCTGACCTGTTGCTCGTGGGCCGAAGACGCCGTGTAGCGGTTGGGGTGGGTGCCGCGACGTCGACGACGGCCAAACCTGCGAGCCGCTGGTGGTTCGGTACGTGGGCGTGAGCACCTTGGGGTGTGGCGCGGCGCCAGCGCCATACAATCCCTCGACGATTTAGGTCGGCGAACGCGGCTCTGAGGAGGGTGGGGCGCACCGATGCGGCCGTGCTCTGCCTGATCGGTCGCTCGATGGGCGCTCGAGCTTTGGGCACGTCGAGGTCGCAATCGATCGGGTCGATAGTGGGCTCGTAGAGAAGCGGCCGCCAAGGACTCGGAATCGCGTGCCCGACGAGGTGCGCCACGAGCGCAGTTGTCCGGCTCCCCGCCTTGCTTTTTCGTCCGTTCGGAGGTCTCCTCGCCAACAACACCGTGTGAGGGAGGCGCCATGTGGCGAGTTGCCATCTATGCCCGAGAAGCTCCCGGTCGTTCCGGCCGGGCCCTGCTGGACCGCCAGGTGGGCCGGCTTGTTGCCCAGGCCGCCCGCCAGCCGGGTTGGCACCACGTCGCCACCTATGCCGACCAGTCGAGTGGCGGCTGGTATGTGCGACCTGGGTTGTCTCGCCTGCTCGCCGACGCCCCGGTCTACGTCGACGTGGTCGTCGTCGACGGCTACGGGCGCCTGTCGCCCAACCGGCGCGAGTTGAGCGTGATCCTCGATCACCTGAGGGCGGCCCGCGTGACGACGATCGTCCTGCGCCCGACGGCGGGACGTCGGTTCGCCAAGGCGGTGGCGAACTTCGCCCTTGCGGACGTGTTAGGCGAGGCTCTGAGCTGAACGCCTGGACGACCGACACCACGGCATCAGCCCGCCGCTGGCCCGCTGGATTCTGGTCGTCTCATCGCACAGCGAACATGGCGACCAGGGCGCCGCCGGTCATGAACGGCGCCATCGGCAGGGTCCTCTCGTGGATCTGCGAGATGGCAACGCGCCGCACGGCGGCGACAACCGCGGCGGCCGTGAAGGCCAGGAGCGTGCCAGTGGAGACGGCGGACCACCCGAGCCACCCGAGGTAGAGACCCACGACGCCTGCCCACTTGAGGTCACCGAGTCCCATGCCGGCTGGGAACGCCAGCCCGAGGGTGAGGTAGAACCCGGCGAGCAGTGCCATGGCGATCCCGGCCCGGGCAAGGGGCCACCACGAGCCTGAAGCGGCTGACGCGAGCGCGAGCAGTGCCGGACCGATGAGGTAGGCGGGAAGAACGGCACGGTCGGGGATGCGCCGGGAAGCCACGTCGCTCACGCTGGCGACAGCAGCGACCGCCCCGAAGTAGCAGTAGGCGGGCACCGGCGCCGACCACCCGAACCGCCAGACGATCGCCACGTCGACGCCGGCAGCGAGCACGCAGGTAGCACCGACACGAGCCGGCGTGTCGAGACCGGGGCATACCGTCGGCCAGCTCACGACGACAGCCGGATCGGCCGGGGTCGCCCCGGGCTGGTGCGTCGGGGGCGGTGAGGGAACGGTAGAGGCGGGCGGTGACGTCGTCACCGTCGACGTCGAGGTCGGCGAGGCGGCGCTGGAGGAGCGGCCAAGTGGCCGTGACCGCGTCGAGGCGATTATGCGCGGCGTGAAGGGTGATGAGCCGGCGGTAGGGCTCCTCGGCGTAGCGGTCCAAGTCGATGACCCGCTCCAGGGCGTCGACGGCGGCGTCGGGATGGCCGGCGTGGTCTTCGAGCTCGGCCAGGCGCAGGTGGGCATCGAGGGCCCGGCGATGCAGGTCCTGGCGGACCAGCTCGACCCAGGGGTAGTCGCTGCCCGCCAGCAGGTCGCCCCGGTGGGCGTCGACCGCTCGGCGCAATGCCTGGCGGGCCGACTCGTCGTCGGTGGTTCGGGCGGCCTCGGCGAGGGCACCTTGGAAGTCCCACAGATCGCAGGTGATCTCCGCCGCGTTGGGCCGGTAATGCTCGCCGACCTTCTCCGATACGTCGAGGGTCTCGCCGGCCGGACCCAGGAAGTAGGCGCGCAGGTCGTCGAGCGGGTGCCAGAACTGGTCGAGCACCCGGTCCGGCGGGGTGTCGGGCCAGAGCGCGTCGACGACCTCGACGAGGGTGGCGTCCTCGGGGCGGAGCAGGCACCAGGCCAGGAGCGTCTTCGCCCGACCCCGCAGCCCGGTGGTGACCGGCTGGCCGAAGGCGGCGGTGCGGTAGGGGCCGAGCACCTCGACGACGAGAGGCCCGTCCGTTCCCTCCCCGCCGAGGCTGGGTTCGGGCCAGCGCGCCGCAACGGGCGCGGCCGGCGGCGAGGACTCATCGACGTTGCCGTTGCGGTGCAGGACGGTGGGCGGCTCTGACGCCTGTACGTTGGTCTCGTCCTCGTCGTCGCCCGCTCGGTTGGCGTCGGTGGCCGACCCGAGCAGCTCGACGGCCTCGTCGGCTCGCAGACCGAACAGGTGGGTGCGGCCGAGGCGCACTGCGAGCGGATGCGGTTCCGCCTCGGTGACCGTGCGGCTGGCATCGACGGCGAGGCCGCCGGTGGCGACTGGGCTGTCGTCGACGAACACCACGGCGATCCCGAGCCGGCTCGCCCCAGCGAGCAGCGCCGACCATCGTCCGCGCGACTCGTCGGGTACCGAGTCGAGGAGCACGACCAGCAGGTGTAGGGGGTTCTCGGGGTTCTCCTCCCGGAAGCTGGCGGCGTCGGGGCGTCGGCGGCGTCGAGGCGTCGGGTCCGGGCCATCCTCTCGGCCTCGACCGCACGCGCCACGTCATGGAGGGTCTTGGCTCGTCGGATCGCCCGGTCAGGACCGAGACCGGGCAGGAGCCGGTCGGCGAGCGCAGTGGTGAGGAGGACTTCGACCGCACCCGGCTCGGCCCGGACCAGCAGACCGGCGACGAGTGCCCGGGCGATGTCGTCGGTCGACGATCCGCACAGAGCGATACCTGACAGGTCGGTGAGCTCGACCGTGACGGTCGCCCCGTTGCGGGCCCCCGTCTCCAAGCTCCCCGGCTCCTGGCGACGCTCGGTGTCGTCGAACGGGAACGCCGGGGTTGCCCCGGGGTCGTCGACCTTCGCCTCATCTGCGGTGCCCGCGACGCGGGCGAGGTGGCGCAGGGTCGGCCGCAACGGCTCGGGGGTGAGGTCCCGGCCGGGCTCGGGCGGCCGGTAGCGGTAGGCATGGCGGCGCCGCAGCCGCCCGAGCGCCACGGCAGCGAGGACCCTGGCAGCGAACGAGCCGGCGACCACCGAACCCGACGGCAGCCGGACCGGCTCGCTTCCGTGGCTGGCCCGGAACGGGTCAGTGCCGGTCGCCGGGGTCGGCGTCGTCGGGATTGCGCGGTTGGCCGGACCGGGTGTCGTGGCCGGAGGGAGCGTGGCCGGAGGGAGCGAGGTCGCAGGCGGCTCGGTGGTGGGACTCGTCGGTGTGGTGAGCGGCGGGGGTGACGCTGGCGCGGCTGGCGGCGGCGAGGATGTGGCTGGCAGGAGGAGGATCCAGCCGGGGTCGATCCAGTGGGGGTCGGTGAGGGTGGCCCCGTCGGGCTGGGGTCTGCCCTCGTTGAGCTGGTAGATCGCTTGCCATTCCAGCGGGTCGCCGAGCTGACGCTCGGCGAGGCCCAGAGGGTGTCGCCGCGTTGGACGACTTAGGTGCTCGGCGAGCCGGCTGGCTGGGTCGCAACCGGGGCGCCCGATGGGGTCGCACCCGAGGGAGTGGCGATTGCTTCGGGCGATGGCGGCCGGGTCGGGAGGGTGTGGGTGGCCCGGGTGAGCACCGCGTCGATGGGCACTGTGTCGGTCAGCGCTGCGTCATTGAGTGCCGCATCTTTGAGGATCAGGGCGGCGACCGGCCGGCGCACGGTGGCGGACGACGGGTTGCCGCTCAGCGATCCCGATGGGCTTCCGTGGGCAGGCCGGGGGGCGAGGGTGAGGGCTGCGACGATGACAGCGGCGACGAGGCGGCCGGTGATCGGCTGGAAGATGGCGGCGAGCCGGAGCCGAGGTGGGTGGCGTCCGGAGAGGGCGGCGGGGACTTCGACGGCGATGGAAGCGACGAGGCTGGCCCAGGTGATCCACACGACCACGGCGAGGGCGTCGACGAGGGCTTGGTCGGGAATGCCCCGCTGGTTGAGGGCGTGGCCGACCTGGCCGATGGAGGGGACGTGGTGTGGGAGGGACCAGCCGATGAAGTGCCACAGCGCCCAAGGGAGACCGGCAACGAGGGCGGCCAGGAACTCGAGGGCGACGAGACCTCTCAGCACGCGTCCGACACGAGCCATCACGAATCCCGAGCTCATGGCTTTTCTAGCCGTTTCCTTGTTCGGCGGTGGCGGTCCCGGTGCCCGTCTCGGTGAGATGGCTGACCCCGGCGATCGAGAGGATCTGGGTGGCCTGGGTAATGGTGACGGTCACGGTGACCTGGTTCCCGGTGACAGTGACGGTGCTGGTGTGCCCGGCGGCACACCGCGGCGACGATAAGTCCCGCCCCGACGCTGAGTGATCGGGTATCGACGACCACGACGCCCGGTCCGGCCCGGTCCGGCTCGGGCCGCTGCCTCTTCGGCTCGGAGCATGGTGGCGCTCAGTTGCCCCGAGACATGCAAGGCGATGACGAGGTCATGATGCTGGTACGCCTGGATAAGGGCATTGACCGTTGGAGGCGTGGTCGACGGGTATCGCCCTTTCGCAGCTGTGCCCAGAATTCGTCGACGCCGCCGCGGAATGGCGCGTCCCCCGGCCCAGACCTCGCCGGGGACTCGGCGCAGCACCGCCGATCCTATGAGCGTTTCGGGCACGTCGAAGCCCCGTCGGTGACGATCAACATGGGATACCTCCTCTCAACGCAGCGTTGCCGAGCGTACGAACAGGTTCTTCGGCGTGGGTGGTCGCGAAGGCGTCATCGGCTCAGATCACCAGGACCGGGCAAGGATGGTGACGCAGCAGCGCTTGGAGGGACTGGCCAATTCCCCGGTGGGTCATCTGCTCTCGGCCGTGGCTTCCGACGACGATCAGGTCAAAGCCGTGTTCCTCGGCATAGCCCGCGATGGCCAAGGCGGGGTCGTCGGCGTAGACCACCTCGGTGGAGACCTCCCAGCGATGCTGGGTCTGGTTCTGGACCCCTGCGAGCCCGCGCGAGAGGTTGGCCCGCTCGGCCTCGGCTGCCCTTGAGCGCTCCTCGGGCGTCTCGGCGTGGGCTGGGGGTCGCACGACGAGGAGGACATGGGCGTCACCGTGCAAGTCGGCGGCCAGCGCAATGGCGACGTGCAGGGCGTGTTGCGCCTCGGCGGAGCCGTCGTAGCCGACCAGGATCCGGCGGAACATCCCGCCCGGACCGGGCTCAGCGCGGTGTTGGTCAGATGCCATGATCCCTCCCCATCATCGGAGCGCCGCCGTGAGCGCCAGGGCGACGAGCAGCGCGAACAACATGTAGGCGACATATGCGTTGAGCCGGCCCGATTGGAGGCGCTTGGCCACTCGGGCCACGCCCAGCGCCGCTGCTCGGATCGGACGGTAGAGGTAGGTCTCGACCGGTTCGACGACCCGGGTATGCGTTTCGAGGTGGGCGAGGTGTGGTCCGACGTCGTCTTCGGGGCGGGCAGCCACCAGTGCCGTAGAGCGCTTGGTGCCGAGGACGTTGCCGAGCACGTGGCGTAGCGGGTTGGCAAAACCGAACGCCGAGTACGCGGAGGGTCCCGAGACCCCGGCGGTCGCCGAATGCCAGGCGGGAACGCGCCGAACGCGGAGGTAGCGACCTCGAGACAGCGCCATCGCCCCGAGGAACACCCCTGCGAAGGCGACCGGCATCGCCACCCACAACCAGGACGGCGACAGGATCGAGAAGCCGTGGAAGACGGGTTGGAGCACCCACGGTGACTTGAGCGCCTCGAGCGTGACCGACCGGGCCACGACGGGATCGAGGCCTCGGGCGATGTAGCGGACTTCCAACGGGCTCACCGCCGCCAGTCCGAGACACCCGACCCCGAGTATGACCAATCCGACCTTGCCGAAAGCGCCTGCCTCGTTCCCCTGTCCCTCGGGCGGCCTTGGCCGTCGACCGAGAAAAGTCAAGCCCAGGACGCGCAGGAACGCCAGTGCGGCCAGTCCGGTCGTCAGCGCCACCAATGCGCCGGCTGCCGCCAGGCCCAGGCGAAGGGCGAGGCCTGGGAGCCGGAACTGCTGCATGATGGCTTCGAGGATGAACCATTCGGACACGAAGCCGATGGTGGGCGGCAGCCCGGCCAGGGTCACCGCACCAGCACCAAAGGTCGCACCGCTCCAGCGCAGTCGCCGGCCTATCCCGCGCAGCTCGTCGAGCTCGTCGGTACCCACCGCCGCTTCGACGTTGGCCAGGGAGACGAAGAGGGCCGACTTGGCGATGGCATGGGAGACAGTCTGCAGGGTGGCGGCGAGCAGTCCCAAGGCGACAAGCGGCGTTGAATGGACGACCGTCCCGGTCAGCGCGACGCCGTAGGCGGTCACGATCAGGCCGGCGTTCTCGATGCTCGAATAGGCGATGACCCGACTCAGGCGTCCTTGGACTCCGGCGAAGGTGATCCCGAGGAGGGCGGTGATGCCACCGATCACGAGGACGGCGATGACCAGCCACACCGGGGGACGGCCCAGCACGCCCAGGAAGCGCCAAAGTCCGTAGACACCGACGTTGGCGGCGATGCCGGCCATGGCCGCCCTGGCCGGGCCCGGTGCGGCCGGGTAGCCGACGGGGATCCAGACCTGGAGGGGGACGAGACCCACCTTCGCTCCAAACCCCACGATCACCAACACCCAGGCGACGTCGTGGACGGCTCCCGGTCCGACGGCGTGCCAGCTGGCGATGGTCAGGCTGCCGGTGCGCCCGGCCAGGAGGAGAAAGGCGAACAAGAGCGCGGCGCCGCTCACCTTACCGATGCCGACGGTCGACCACGCCGCGCCGGCCTGGCGGAGGTGGGATCGGGTCACCGAGGTCAGCATGTAGAAGGCGACGGTAAGCGCCTCCCAGGCGAAGAGGAAGGTGAAGGCATCGGCCGCGCACAGGATCACGGCCACCGAGCCCAAGAGCAGGAGGTAGCCAGTGGCGATGCCTCGGCGGTGCGGCCGGTCGTCGGGTCGGACCCATGACACGAAGCAGGCGGAAACGGCAACGGCGATGCCGAAGAGCAAGGTCAAGAACAGGCCCGCCAATGGATCGACCAGAAGTGCGCCGTGTCCGACCCCGAAAACACCGGACAGATCGATGCCGGAGGTTCCGGCGGTGGTGGCATGGATGCCAAGCGCCAACAGACAGCCGCTGCCGGCGATGGCAAACAGGTACGGAAGCAGCCGCATCGCGCTCCGCCGCACCCCGAGTACCACGTCGAGCGCGACACCCATGGCGAAGCAGGCCAGGCCGGCAGCGAGGAGGGAGCTGCTCACGGACCGTCCTCCCGCGGTGGGTCCTCCGGGGAGGACGGTCCGTGCGCAGCTCGCTCGGACTGGACCGAGGGGCGAGGGTTCATCGAACGTCGGGTAGCTCCACGCCGCGCCGTTGGGAGCAGGCCGATGGCGAGCAGGATCCCATGCAGGAGGGCGAATGGAGTCGGCGGCGAACCGGGGACGAAGACGTCGACCGGGAGCGAGTCGGCGACCCCGCCGCGCGTCGCGTACCCATTGCCGATCAGTCCGCCGCTGATGGCATCCACCCCCGCGGCGATGACGACCTTGGGCTCGGGCATCACCTCGAAAGTCTGACTGAGAGGCCCGAGCATTCCCACTGCTCCCACCCCGGTCACGAGCAGCAAGTCGGCGTGCTTGGGGCTGGCGGTGAAGTAGATCCCCAGTCGCTGCACGTCGTAGACCGGGTTGGTGAGGGCAGCCACCTCCCATTCGTCGGCGCCATCGGACCCGGCGTCGACGTGGCGGATGTGCACGGATCGCCGCAGCGCCTTTACCCGGCGGGCGAGCTCGCTGCGGGCCAGGGCCAGCGCGGCGTCGTCCTCGTCGCCTTCGGGCACGACCAGGCGGTCCCGGCGGACCGCGGACGACTCGAAGCCAGGGTCGAACCGGAAGGCTTGGGGGTACATCTCGGTGCAGCGGCCGCACAGGATGCAGCGGCCCCGGTCGAGACGGGGCTGTCCGGCTTCGATCGAGATGGCACCGGTCGGACACGCCTCCGCTATCGCAGCGACCCGATGATCACCTTCGCGGCCAGGATGCACCACGACCGTGCCCCGGAACCCCTCGCCGTAGCCGTCAGGACGGTGGGGATAGCGGCTGGTGACGATGCCGTCACGCAGGCCCCTCGGGATCCAGGGCATCAGCCCGCCACCCCGGCGATCGAGAGCCCGAAGCTTGCCTCGATGAAGGCGAAGTCGGTGAGGATGTCCTTGGGGAAGGCGGCGTGGAAGAGGGCCAAGTTGTGGAACGACGCCGAGCGGGGCTTCACCCGTACCAGGCGGCCGTCCTCGACCCCCACCAGGTAGAGCACTTCGCCTTGGGGGCCCTCGGCCCAACCTAGCGTCTCGCCGCTGACCCGCTCGACCGGCACACTCCAGGTGTCACTGGCGCCGGCGTCCTCGCTCAGCCGGTCGATCGCTTGGCGGATGAGATGGAAGGCGCCGGTGATCTCGTCGATCCGTACCTGCTGGCGGGCGAGGGCATCACCGTCGCCCTTGTCTTCGAGAAGCTGATGGCCGAGGCGCTCATAGGCGGCGTAGGGACGGGAGAAGCGCACGTCCTCCATCTGGCCCGAACCTCGTCCTACTGGTCCGACCGCGGCGTAGCTGCGAGCCAGGTCGGGCGGGACCACGCCGGTCCCTCGGAGTCGGTCGAGGAACGAGGGCGTGGCCATGAGGAGGCGGAGGTCGGCTCGGGTGGCGTGCTCGATCTCATCGAGCGCCGCCAAGAGCTGGCTGGCATCGAGGCGGAGCGGTCCAGCGACACCGCCCGGTACCACGACACCCCGCCCGAACCGGCTGCCGCACAGCCGGGCTCGCAGTCGCTGCACCCGCTCCTTGTGCAGGGTCAGCCTGGCGTAGGCCACGGCTAGTCCAGCGGCATCGGTGAGGCGGATGAACGAGTCCAGGTGGTTGGCGATCCGTTCCAGCTCGGCGTGGACCACCCGGACAAGCCCGGCGGCTGGTGGGATATCGACACCCGCCATCTGCTCGATCGCTCCGCAGTAGGCGATGGCGTGGGCGACCGAGGCGACACCTTCGCACCGTTCGGCCAGGAGGACCCCGTCGGCGATGTCCATCCCCTCGAAGCGGATCTCGACGCCGCGATGCTTGTAGAAGACCCGAGTCCGCAGGTACGGGATGTCCTCACCGGGGGTCTCGACCAGATACTCGACCGACTCGAACACGCCGGATCGGACCGGGCCGTAGGAGATGGTGAACACCCCCTCCCCCTGGAGATGGGAGGGCAGCGGGCTCGAATCGATCTCGACCGGATCGAGCGACTTGCCTGACCCGGGCCGGGGCCGGGCGGACCCAGCCCGGAGCGGCAGGACGAGCGGATCAAGCCGAGGGTGCCCGACGGCCTCGAGACCGAACAGATCATGGATCTCCCGCTCGTACCAAATCGCCGCCGGCAACCGGGAGCTGAGCGAAGGGAAGCATTCCCCGTCGGGAACGAGGACCTCCTCGGTGTCGAGCAATCCGTTCACAGAGAGGATCGCCAACAGACGAGTGCCGTTCGCCACGGCGCAGCCAAAGAGCCCACAAAACCGGGCGCCGCCCTCCACCCGTGCCGTCACCCGCTCGGCGAAGGTGTCCGCCGAGGGGGAGTCTGCGCTGCGGTCGATGGTCATCGGGGGGTCCCCAACTCGCTGGCGGCGTGGTTCAGTAGCTGGCTGAGCTGCGCCGGAGGATGGACGCCCAAGATCACCAGCGCCACCAAGCCCAGCGCCATAGCCACCACGATCCAGGCGCTCACCTCACCCTTGGCCAGCGTGACCGCTGCGGTGCCATCGGCGGATACCGCGGTGAGATCGGGGGTGAGCATGGTCTGCGTGGTGAACCAGGAGAGACCGAAGAAGGCCAGCGTGACGAGGATGACCAGCACGGCGGCGGCGGTGTCGCGTGGGTCCGAGAGCCCACCCGAGACGATGAGGAACTCGCTGCGGAAGATGCCGAAGGGTGGCATTGCCGACAAGGCCAGGACGGCGGCGACCAGCATCGCTCCGCTCCAAGGGAGCGCGCCGATGCCACCGCGGATCTTGGTCATGTCCTTCGTGGCGAACTTGCGGACCACCGAGCCCGCTCCGAAGAAGGCGGTGCCCTTGGCTGCGGCGTGGGCCAGGACGTGCAGGAGCACCCCGACCACGGCGATCGGCGCGCCGAAGCTCATGCCGATCGCCAAGATCCCCATGTGCTCCACGCTCGAATACGCGAGCAGGCGTTTGAGGTCGCGTTGGCTCAGCAGGTAGAGCGCCGCCAGTAGGAGTGAGGCGAGGCCGAAGATCAACAGGACGTTGCGAGGAAACGTCGGGCCGAGGGTGCGCACGGCGATCTGAAAGTAGCGCAAGATGGCATAGAAGCTGATGGCGAGCAGAGATCCCGACAAGAGGGCGGAGACCGGGGTGGGAGCTTCGGAGTGGGCGTCGGGCAACCAGGTGTGGACCGGGACCAGTCCCATCTTGGTGCCGAAACCGAGGACCGCTAGGACGAAGGCCAAGCGGACCACGTCGGGCGGGAACCGCCCCGCGCCAGCCAGCAACGTGGCGTAGGAGAGATCATAAGCCGAGCCGAAGACCGTCGTCCCGGCGTAGTACATGATGATGGTGGCCAGCAGCGCGATGCCGAGCCCGAGGGAAGCGATGAGCACGTACTTCCAGCTTGCTTCGGTGGCACCGTCGGTGTCGTCGATGGCCACCAGCAGCGCCGAGATGACCGTCGTGATCTCGACGGCCACCCACAACAGCGCCAACCCGTTGACCAGTGGGGCGGCCACCATCGACCAGCAGAACAGGTTGAGCCCGGCGTAGAAACGCCGCCCGTAGCGGGTGCCCGCCGGGCTGTCCGCCAGATGGAGGTAACCCCCGGCGAACACCGCGGTGGCCCCGTAGAGGAACGTGGTTGCGACCAAGAACACGACCGACAGGGCGTCCACGCGGAGCATGCTGCCGGTGACGATCTGGGTATGGGTGGTCGCGGTCGGGACGAGGGCGAGTGCTAGCGCAAAGGTGACCGCCCCGGAGATCACAGTAAGGATCTTGGAGATCCCGACCGGAAGGAAGATGGTCGCCACCGCGACCACGAAGGGCATGACGACGAGCACGACCAGGATCGACGACATTGCGCTAACCCTTCAACCGATCGAGCGCTTCGGTGGACAGGCTCTTGGTCCGCCCGTGGTGCACCCGCATGAGCACCCCGAAGACAACCACGGCGACCAGCAGGTCGAAGAGGAAGGCCACCTCGACCACCAGCGGCAGGCCGGCGGCCACGACCAGGCTGGCCACCGACACCCCGTTCTCCAGGGAGAAGAAACCGATGGCCTGGGAGACCACATCAGCCCGCAAGATGATGAGGACGAACGCCACCAGCACCACCGCCGCAGCGATGGCCAGGGCCGTCGTCGGGAGAGCGATCGAGTGCACATGCAGCGAGCCCACCGTGATGAAGCCGAAGACCGAGACCCCGAGGGCAATCAGGATCATGCTGGCCACCCCGAGCACCGAGCTTCCCGCCAGGTCGACCTCGGCGTCGCGGAGCAGCCGGAGCACCAGACCGGGGACCAGGACCACCTTCAACACGAAGGACAGCAACGCCAGCACGTACAGATCGTTGATGTGCCGGGAGGCGGCTACGTACACAGCAAGCCCCGACACGACCAAGGACTGGAAGGCGTAAAGCTTCACCTGGGAGCGCAGCAACGGCGCCCGGAGCATGGCGAACTCGGTCAGCAAGACGAGCACGGCGACCACGTCGGCCACCCCGGCATAGGTGGAGGGGATAGCGTGCATCAGCCACCTCCTGCATAAAAAACGAGCACGGCCAGGACGGCGAGCAGGAAGGCGGCGGCGATGAACTCGGTGATCTTGAACAGCCGCAGCTTCGCGAACAGGTTGTCGATCACTGCGAAGATCATCCCGAGCACCATGGCCTTGCCCAACAGGGCGGGAATGGCGAGGGCTACCGCCACGGGACTTCCCGAAGCCGCCAGTCCCCAGGGTGCGACGAAGACGTTGATGAGGATCGTGTAGAGGATCAGCTGCTTCATCGCCGACCCCCACTTCAAGAGGGCGAGCGGCGCACCGGAGTGTTCAAGCGTGCGGGCCTCGTCGATCATCCCGAACTCGAGAGTCCCCGAGTGCGTCTCGACCGGGATGCGGCCGGTGTCGACGAGGACAACCATGAAGAAGGCGATGGCGGCGAGCACGTGACCGGGGCGGACCATCTCCGAAGACGACGAGCGGACAGTGGCAGCCAGCGCGTAGGGCAGATCGGTGCTCGTGATGAGGGCGACGGCGAAGACGACGAAGAGGATCGTCGGCTCGATGAGCGCTCCGAACGTCATGGCGCGGCTCCCGCCGAGTTGGGCGTACGGCGCGCCAGACTCGGTGCCAGCCAGAGCGACCGAGAAGCTGGCCAGCGCTAGGATGAAGCCGCCGCCCAAGATGTCGCCCATGTAACCCAGCGGCAGGCCGTACGTGGTGAGCACGGGGATGAGCAGAGGAACGATGAGGTAGCAACCGAAGGCCACCACCGGGCCGGCCAGGAACACCCAGCTCGACTCCTCGGTGACGACCGTCTCCTTCCGGAAGAGTTTGGCCAGATCGTAGTAGGGCTGGAGGATACGGGGGCCGCGCCGTCCCTGCAGCCGACCCTCGACGTGCGAGATCACCCCGCTCACCAAGGGCGCGCCGAACAGGATGGTCAGGTCCTGGAGAGCCTGGACACCTTGGGGTGCTACGACGCTGGGACCCAACAGCACTAAACCTCCACGCGCTTCAACGTCACGTAGAGGCCATTAGCCCACCATGGGCGGTTCGGGCCGAAGCCTGCCGGGGCATCATCCGGCTTGATTCCATGTTACCCGAACCAGCGGGGGGAATCAACCGATCACCAGGTTGTTCAGCGCTTGATCCGGAGTGGCGGGAGATCCGATGAGGGGCGGACGCTCGTCGAACGAGCGTTGCGGCGCCGCCAGGACCGGGCACGGTGTGAACGGCGATGGAGCTCGCCGTAGCCGCCTCCTGCAGGCTGATGGCTCCTGCAGATGACGAACGAGCGTTTGCAGGAGGTCGCGGTCGGTGAGTGTCGAATGGAGCACGGGTAAAGACGCCGAGCGCCAGCCTGGTGACAGAGAGCCAGGGGTGGCTCGGATCTATCTGGCTCGACACGGACGAACCCCGCTCAACGCGGCCGGCGCGCTGCGAGGGCATCTCGACCCGCCACTCGATGCAGTGGGACGCCAACAGGCCGAATGGCTGGGAATGGCGCTCGGTGATCGAGGGGCGCGGGTGGTGGTGGCCAGCCCGCTCCGTCGAGCGGTGGAAACGGCGCAGGCCGTCGCCACCCGGGCGCACGTTGACGTGGAGATCGACCCCCGTCTCATCGATCGCGACTACGGCCGGTGGGCCGGCCAACCCAAAGAGGACGTCGAGGCTCAATGGGGAACCGTCGACGAGGCGCCAGGCGTCGAACCGGCGGCCGAGGTCCGAGCGCGTGCGTGGGAAGCACTGGCTGACATTGCACGCCAGATTCAAGGTGGAGTCGCAGTCGTGGTGAGCCACGACGCGCTGAATCGTCTGATCCTGGGGACCCTCGACCCGGGCTCGCAGACCCCGACCAACTTCCTCAGGAGTTGGGGTGCTTCAACACCCTGGACTATCGGGACGGGCGCTGGACGGTCGTCAGCGTCAACGAGGTCCCCGGGGCCCCAGGCCGATCGACCGTCGACGAAGGTCAGGGACGTGAATCGACGACCGACACACACGAAAGAGGCTCGAATGGTCACGGTGGATGACGGAGAACCGGTAGATCTCCGCTGCTCGGTCTTGTTCTTCCGCAACGATTCCGTACTGCTCTGCCGCCGGACCGATCGGGAGGACGTCTGGGTGCTTCCAGGAGGATCCCCACGAGGTGGCGAGGGAACGGCGGCGGCGGCCCGGCGGGAGGTGGAGGAAGAGACGGGCATGCAGGTGGACGCCGAGCGCGTCGCCTTCGTCTTGGAGACGTCGAGCTGGGATCGCGTGCATCACCGGATCGAGATCGTGTTCTTGGGCGCCGAGCGAGATCGGCGGACGGTCCCGGCGCAGCTCGAAGAGGACCTTGAACCATCGTTCGTACCTCTCGCCGACCTGGACAAGATTGGACTCCGGCCGCCCATCGCCGGCTACATCCGTGGCTTCGCCCGATCTCGTCAGGCGACGGCCTCCTACCTTGGCAACCTCTGGCGTCCCGACGTCGATAACGTCACCTCAGCCGTACAAGACTGGTGATCGACGGCGCCGCAGAACCGCCTGAGGATCGGGCGGTTCTGCGGCGCCCCTACCAACGGCGGCCCCCGAGCGAGCGACTCCCCAACGGCCACCAACGGCGCCGATGTGCCGGAGAACGAGAGTTGGCTGAGCGCTGGGGTCGTCAGCGTCGGGGCGGCCAGCTTCTTCTCGGATTCGGGCCACGAGATCGCCACCGCGCTACTGCCCAGCTTCTTGATCTCGGTGCTCCACTCGTCGGCGGGCGCCCGCGGGATCATCGAAGGGCTCAGTGACGCCCTCGTGGGCGTCATGAAGCTGGTCACCGGCCCGTTGGCCAACGATGCCACTCGGCGCCGACGCCTGGCGACCGGCGGTTACATCGGCACGGCCGTGGCAACCGGGGCGCTCGGCTTGGCCACGGCGGTCTGGCAGGTCGTGATCCTCCGTGCCCTGGCCTGGATGGCGAGGGGGCTCCGCTCGTCGGCTCGTGACGCACTCCTGTCGTCGCTCGCGCCGTCCAAGGCGTACGGGAGGGCGTTCGGTGTCGAGCGGGCGGGGGACAACCTGGGGGCAGTCGTCGGTCCGCTGGCTGCCGCTGGGCTCGTGCGCTGGATTCGAATTCGCCCGGCGATCTGGTGCGCGGCCATCCCCGGCGTCCTGGCCGCCGCGAACATCACCGTCGCAGCCGTCGCAGCCGTCGAAGCCCACCGTTTGCCGGTTCCAGAACGAAGGCGGAGTGCGCTCCACCTTCGCAAGCTGCGTCAGGCCGGGTTGATGGGTCCGATGCTGCCGATCATCTTCTTCAAGTGTGGCAACACCGCAGTGACGCTCTTGATCCTGCCGGCCACCCAGCTTCTGCACGCCGACGGCCGATCCCTGGTCACGGCGACCTCCCTAGCCATCGTGATCTACGCGGGGCATAATATGGCGGCCGCGGCCTTCGCTGGGGGGCACTGGATCGACCGCTCCAGCCCCAGGGCAGCGTTCGCCACTGGCGCGGCGCTATACGTCCTCGCCTACGACGGCTTCGCCTTCGGCCCCCGAGCTTGGCCGCTCTTGCTCGCGGCCTTCGTGCTGGCGGGCTGTGGAATCGGTCTGAGCGAGACGTCCGAGTCGGCGCTGGTCGCCGGGGCGGTGCCCGATCACCTTCGGGGAAGCGCCTTCGGGGTGCTCGGAGGTGTCCAGGCGGCGGGCGACGTCCTGTCCTCGGTAACCGTCGGCTTGCTCTACGACGCGGTCTCGCCAGCAGTCGCGTTTGCCTACGCGGCAGGGTGGATGGGCCTTTCGCTGGGTGCGTCCTCGCTTCTCCACGCGTCCCGTCGATGAACAGATGACCTTGTCCGCCGATGCCATGCCGACGCCGACCGGACGGCCTCGTGTCCGGCGGCGAGGTAGTGGCTGGCTATTCTGGGGGAACGGGATGATGCCCCCGCTGGGCTTTGCCTGGAACCGCCCAGAGTGGGCTGATGGCCTCTGTGCTGGACGAGCCGGTACGGAGGTTATCGCCGTGCGCGAGATAGACAGGAGCCAGCGCAGCCCTCGTGGGGCTGCGCTGCCATCAAGACGCCAGGGGTCGTCACCGGGCGGCCCGGGCCACAGTGCTGCGTCACCGCTCGCTCGGGCCGCCGTTGAGGTCCAAGGGTCTCTTTCGTGACCGATGTGGTGACCCAGTCGTGGAGGGCACGAGGCGGTCGGACGTGGCTACGAGCCTCCTGAACAAGCCCCCTCCCAGTGGCCCCTCAGGCCAGCGAACTCTACGAGCACGAGCTCCTTCCTGGCCCGTCCTCTCCTCCGCCCTCACCTCTCCTCGCTCATACCCTCGCCTGGGGAGCGAGGAGGTGAGGGCCTCTGCAGCGCTCAGGTGGCCAGCACCCAGCTGCCACCTGCCCGTGTGAGCCCCAGGCCAAGGAGCACCCGCAGGTTCCAGGTTGCACAGACGAGCTCGAGGTGCAGGCGGTTGCGCACGAGCCCTCGGTAGCCAAGCCTCGCCCCGGAGAGCTTGCGCTCGAGCTGGGCCCAGATCCGCTCTGCGTTGGGGCGGGTGCGTTGGTAGTCGA
>Ga0209012_1001305_pt1 | contig 26724 bp, 20 predicted proteins | sample RS3BMetagenome_FD_184735 | JGI IMG/M metagenome (GOLD analysis project Ga0209012, IMG submission 184735) | Ferric oxide microbial mat and aquatic microbial communities from Rainbow Spring, Yellowstone National Park, USA - RS3B (SPAdes) (version 3) ...
ACATACCGTCGAAGGAGGGCTCGTTGAAGAACGTGAACCTCTTCATACAGCTGTTTATGCTCTGGTATAATCATCTGAGGAGGCATCAGACGCTGGGATGTGTTCCCATGGAGGTGAGCTTATCTTAACGGTATCTACAAAATATTTTGGGCGATATTATTATATAGCTAAAATATGGTGTTTTTGGTCAAATAATGCTCAGTTTTGAACAGGTCACAAAGATATACTCAAAGAAGATAGGACCCGCAATCAAAGATGTTTCGTTCGATGTTCGGGATGGAGAGGTGGTAGGCTTCGTAGGGCTTAATGGGGCAGGGAAGACAACAACCATCAGAATAGCAGCGGGCGTAGTGTTTCCGACCGCTGGCAGGGTTTCCGTCGACGGTTTTGATATAGTCAAACAAAAGGTAGAAGCCTCGAAGAGGATCGGGTGGGTTCCCGAGCTTCCAAACTTCGAACAAAACGCTAAAGCTTTAGACCTTATGCTGTATTATGCAGGATATTACGGCATCCCAAATGATAAGGCGAAAGAGCTCTCCCTCAAACTTTTGAAGGAAACAGGTCTTGAAGGAGTTGAAAGGAGAAAGGCTTCTAGCTATTCTCAGGGGATGAAAAAGCGGTTTGTTTTAGCAGCCTCTATGCTTTCCGACCCTCAAAACTTTCTGTTTGATGAAATACTCAATGGTCTTGATCCGGAGGGAATTCATTATTTCAGAAACCTTATCCTGAAGCTAAGAGACCAGAAGAAGGCCGTCCTTCTTTCTTCTCACATCCTGTCCGAAGTGCAAGAACTTTCAGACAGGGTGGTTTTCATACATAAAGGGCGCATAATGAAGATCATGACAAGAGAAGAGCTCTCGGGGTTGGAAGGGGGTGTGCTTGTCCTAAAGCTGAACGTAGTAGATGATAGAATTCTAGATTATTTAAGGACGATAGGTTCGCTCAAAGTTGAAAACGATAGGGTTTCTATCTCGGGCTTTAAGGGGGACCCGTCCCTGGTGAACCAGGAAGTCATGAGGATGGGGTATGCCGTGAAGGAATTATCTTATCATACACCAAGCCTAGAAGAGTACTTCCTGAAACTGATCGGTGAGGCGCAGTGAACCCAATAACCTATGACATACGAAAGGCATTCACTAGTAAAGGGGTATTGGCAATAATGATTCTTATAATAATATTCAGTTTTGCAATAATACCCATCATAAAGGAATCCACATCGAGTGTACCCACGCCACCGTCAAACGTAGCTTACAGTGTAATTGACAGCTCCGCCGGTTTCCAAATATTGTTCTATGCTTACAACAGTTTTGGACAACCCTTGTCGGGGGTTCAACTGAATCTTACCTCCGCCATCCCTGGCCTATTTTCCAGTGTTGCGACCACCAACTCGAGCGGCTTTGCTAAAATGTTCATCCCATATCCATCTCAACAATCCGAGTCTGGATATCTAGCCAACCTCGAGCCAAATACAAATCTCTTTATTGGGCAAGGTTGGGTAATAGATCTCCCTTCTCCAAACACAACTAACGTGTCGCTGGGCGAACCTTCCCCTCCGGTAACTATTGGTACAGTTACGGACAGTAGAAACTCTTCTGTGATCGATTCCTTCGTTTTTGCCGTGGGACCTAATTTCACAAGGCCAAACGATCTGCTTTACTTCGCGATAACCCCCCATAAACCTGGTGTGTCTTCTCCACCTCCTCTGGGTAACATGACGCTTATAGCCAGAATAACGGATTACACGAATATTGTACACTTGCCGATACCTTCGAGCGTTGACCCCGCAGACAACGTATGGGTAGAATTAACGTCAAATAACGGATCCACTCTGCTTTCGGCAGTGACTCCGGCTGCAAGCTATACTTTTACCATGCAACAACCCAACGCGATCTCACTCACCTCATCCTTTATTTCGGGATTGCTTGGTTCCCTTGTACCGCTGATGGCCATAATAGCTGCATACTCTGGATATGGAAGAGACAGGGTTTCGGGAATACTCGAGTCGGTGTTGGTAAGGCCTGTCACCAGAAGAGGCATTCTCGTTTCAAGATACATTGCAGTTGTGGCTGCTGTTGCTCTAGCCACTCTTATCACAATATTGATCGCGGACCTGCTCGTCTGGTACGAGCTGAAACAGACATTGGATGTTATGTTTTTACTTGGCTCGTTGGGTTCTCTCTTTGTTGAGATAGCCGCATTTGTTGGTATTATGTTCATCATATCTCAGTTGACAAAATCAACCGGCGCACTCGTCGGGTCAGGTGTAGGGCTGTTTTTGGTGCTGGATCTTTTGTGGTCACTTTTGGTGGCGTTGGCTATAGAAGGGACAGGTGTTGGGTTTGGTTCCTTGGTGGCGCTTCACATTCAGGTTGACCTTTCGTTTTTCAATCCATCGCAATTCATAAGTCTGGTTCAGATCCTTCAGCTGAAGAGTTTATCTGGTAATTTAATTCAACCAGCCCAGTTCGGGGTTACCCCGTTGACTGTTGGCATCGCTGGCCTAGCTTGGATATTGATCCCCTTGCTTATCTCATTGAGACTCGTATCCACAAGAGATTGATTGAGGTCCTGAAGGCTATTGATGCTCGTATACAACATTTTCTAAAGTACATAAGGTTCTAAGATGTCTTGTACTCATACAGCCATATTTCCCACGGTATCGCTGTTCTTTCCATCACTGTAACTTGATGTTAAATTACTTGAATCAATTCCACCATGAAACATCTGACCATCCGAGCTCATCATCTACCTCTGCATAATCAAGATGTAAATATATCGAATGGGTAGTTCTTCATTCTTTGTACCTAGTTTGTACAGAGAACTCTCGGTTATATTTCTTTGCTCGACGTATGTAGATGGGGGCCTTCAACCCATCCGTCCACCTCTTCGCATTTGTATATTGTGTACTAATCTAATGAATAGACTTCGTTGGTAACCTAATTAGAGTCATCAAATTTCTGAACGGAGTATGGTTGGGTAGAACTGTAGATAAATGGTTTGTAAGTTCATGACTAGTAGTGTGGAATGCGATCTTAGAATGCAAACATTAACTGCAATTTGATGATGCCTGTTGTTGCCAAACACTGTTTCAAAATTATATAATTTTAAAAGGTTTTATATCAAGAGCTAATTGCAATATATTATTGAAAATACTCTATCTGATGTTGTAATATAGACTGAATGTTCGAACGTTCGTTCTGAAGTCCGTGAAGAATCAAAGACTTCTGTGTCCCATGCCGTTCAACAACCTTCATACCACGATCTGTTTTTCATCCCAACCTTTTTTAATATCATGATACACCGAGATAACGTATGAGTACCTGGAACCGCAATATCGAACAGATAAGGGCATCAATACTTGCCTTAAAGGATGAGCTGGAGAAGGCGCAACCCAAGGATAGGCTTGAATGTTTGAGCAAGATAATGCAATGCATCGAATTCATGAAACAAAGCAATATTGGATGGGCCTCGCTATTGTCCAACCCTATCATGGCGAACAATCTTGACGAAGAAGCGTTAAAGGATATATTTCAGAAGTTTAAGAATATTACGATTCAAAGAATCCAAAACGACGTAGATTCAATTGATCGATATATGATTAACCTGATTTCGAACCCTAATGATACACAGGACGCATGAAGAATGGTTTTTGAGTGTATTTCGAACTTTAGTTACAAATTCGTATCCTACCACTTAACTTTATTGGTTCCCAAGCCGCATGATTGCTCTTTTGTTGGCCGGTAAAATACAAATCCTGCAGGATGTTGGGTCGGATTGGATTGGATTTTCCCGAATCCGAAACGGAAATAGCAGAGCACTAAAGAAGTGGTGGTCTAGACTGTAATGGTATGTCCTTCACAGTAGGTCGGATCTACGACATTCCCATTCAGATCGACTACACATGGTTTATCATTTTCTTGCTAGTGGTCTGGACAGTTGGATTCGACCTCATGCCCCTTAACTATCCGGGTCTTGGATTCACGGACGAGCTTGTAATCGGCGTGATATCTTCTTTCGCCTTGTTTGGCTCTGTTCTCATACACGAACTCGCCCATTCAATTGTAGCAAAAAGGAGCGGCCTGAAGATTACCAAAATTACCCTTTTCCTCTTTGGCGGTGTTTCCGAAATCGCGGAGGAGCCTTCTACGGCCAACCTCGAACTTAAGATGGCACTCGCGGGGCCATTGACGTCACTAGCACTTGCCGGAATTTTATATGGGGCTTGGCTGCTTTCAGTATATGGTAACCTCTCGGTTCTCATTCGAGCCCCCCTACAGTATATTGGTTGGGTTAACGAGGTGGTTGCGGCGTTCAACCTTATCCCTGCCTTCCCAATGGATGGTGGTAGGGTGCTTCGATCCCTGTTCTGGCGCAGGAACGGAGACATTCTTTCCTCCACAAGGTCCGCCGCCTCGGTTGGAAGGGCGATTTCCTACGCAATCATGGCGATTGGTGTTTTCTATCTTTTTGAAATAGATATCTTTTCTGGACTCTGGCTACTTCTCATAGGCTGGTTCATAGCCAACGGGGCAAGGACTTCCCTCACCCAGCTCATCATGGAAGAAGGATTGAAAAGGTCCACTGCGAAAGAAATGATGACCTCGAAGGTCGAGATTGTTCATCCAAGCATGTCCTTGGCTGACCTTCATGACCTAATGGTGAAGCAAGGTCACAACGGGTATCCTGTCGTCGAAAACGACGAACTGGTAGGCTGCGTTACCATTGACGACCTGAAGAAGGTCAAGAAGGAGGATTGGGGCTCAGTCCCCATCAGGAGTGTGATGACACCTCGATCCGGTTTAATTGCAGTGGGGTTGGAAGAGAGTGGTCAAGTCGTGCTTCACCTGATGAATTCTTCTAAAGTAGGAAGAATTATGGTGTTGGACTCGCAGGGAAAGTTAGCTGGAATCATCACAAGATCAGACGTCATTAGGGTAATGCAAACACAAGAAGCGAGAGTGATGGGGAGCATTGTGGCACAGTCACCTAGACAGAAGATCATGACTGTGGATGCCGGGATGTACTTCGAACTGCAGGAGCCCATCGGTCAGGATTACGATTGGGTAGCTGAATTTGACCCGGGATTCTTCCAGCTCGCAAGAAGCTGGGTGGATCAAGGAGCACAAGGTGTACCCTTAAAGAGATTCAATTTCTTGGCTATCCATCCTGGAACTTCCACAATAACCCTACATCAAATTCCAAACGTAGGTAGTTCTCAATCTAGTGTAAGAGGTTCAAGATATGTTAAGTATGTGATAACCGTATTGGCTCCTGCGAATAAGATAGCCAACAGTTAGATATATTACTGAAAATATACGCTACCTCTTCACGAACTCAATGGCACGTAACTTTCGGATGCATGTTTATGAAGCTCTAAATCATAACCGTTTTATTCTCGCGGCGAACTATTGTGAATGATGGCTATCTCCAGAACCATGGTAAAGGAACTCAAAGATGTTGCATGTGAATGCTGTGGCGGGTTGTGCGATTGCGCAGATTGTTCCTACTGCATACAAATAAAAACCACTCGGTAGCAGATCAAGAGCTGAACTGTATCTTTTGAACGGATGTATTGGGCCCCCTATATGTACAGTGACAGAACCTTCTTATTTTTGTACGCCGGAGCTGAGGTTGATAATTGACAATAGTAACTGTGGACGATAATAAAAGCTATATTTTGGACCTTCTTCTCAATGTTGGTAGTATTCAAAGGGCGAAGGTGGAAAGTTTCTTCGCAGCGAGAAAATCTGATGTGGTTCTCAATACATCGAGATTGAGTGAGGCAATAGATTCTCTAAAGAAGGAGAAATTCATTGTTGAAAAGGATGGCGTTCTATCCTTGGATCCATCTCGAAGGGATGCTGTCGCGATGGAGGTGAGAAACTATCTTGATGTAATAAAAGTCAACAGCCAAAAGTTGTTTGATATGGCCGAGAAAAATGATTTCAGATTACCATGGCTGCTCGCAGCCGTCAGGTCAAATGATGGAAGGGCAGAAGTTACTTTTGCGGACAAGTTCGAGGATACGACAGTGCTCAGTGCATGTATGGACCTAGCGGCTGACAGAATGGCATTCCAACATGGGTGGGACCATGCCGGACATCATTATGTCTCGTTCTATCTTAGGAGGTATCCATTCAGCGTCACGGCTATACTTGAAGAATTACTTTCGAAGAAGGCAAAACTCGGGGAACTGAAATCCCTTGAGGATCTGGCTATCGTCGCAATAGTTCTGTTCTCACCTAATCCACCTACCATGGAAGACCTCAGGATCAATCTTCCTGACCTTACCACAGAACATCTTAGAGAAGCCGTTTCTCAGCTCGTCAGCGAAGGAGTTGTTCAGCTGAAGGACGAAACTCTCCTCGTTGATGAGGATATGAAGCAACTGCTTCAAAGCCGATTTATATGGCAGCATGTTGAAAGGCTAAACCAAGTCTTGTTTGAATCAGCCAAGCAGAAGCTTTACAACAGGACGTCGAACCTTTACTATCTTGGACTCGTTGAAAGACTTCTTTCAAATAAGGCAGTTCAAACCACCTCCCCGTTCTTCGCTCTTGAGAAGGATTCTATCTCCAACGTTCCTGAAGAAGACCTTGTTCAGGCAGCAAAACTCGGGCTTGTTTATCTCACAGAAAAAGATATTGTGATCAACACAGCTGTAGCCGAAAGGATCGAAAATGTGCTGAAGGAGTCATTAAGACTCGGTGGAGTGATGGTTGTGCACGGAGGAAACGTAGCCGAGCTCAATGATGCTTTGGTGAAGGTCTTTGGTGCGTCAGCTGACTATGTAAAGGTTCAAGATCCAAAGGTTGACGAGGAAACGCTCAGGATACTCAGAAATTATGTGAGGCATGACGTGAGTCTGATGTTACTTTCGTCTCTAAAGCGTACAGAGGGCTCATCCCTAGACAAGCTAAAGGAGGGGTTTGACAGGCTGCGTTCTAGGTCAAAGGGCTTCGAGGCAAGATTTGTCGGAAGGTCTTTAGGGGGTGATGCACCATTCGATAGAACGTATGTTATATCAAAGAATGGTGCTTTCATGTTTTCTCGCCCCTTACGAGATTTTGGAAAGACTGAAGATTCGTTTATTCTATCAGAATCGAATGCTAGAAAGGATGCAGAGTTGGAGCCTGCATTTGATTATCTATTTAGTGTTGCAGGCAGAGACGAACTCAATTCGAAGGGGTTAGTAAGGCAGACACTCAATGAATGGCTCAGGTGAGAGGTAAGCAATCACAGGTTCAATCCATTCGTTTTCCCGTCTTGGCAGTCGACCCATAAGCTCCCACCTATCGTAACTAACGTAATTTTCGTCGAATATCCTTAATTAATGCATTCAGCGGCGGATGCTGCGAACAGGGTTTGGTAACCCTCCGGAATACTGTGCCTTCAAGTCAGCCACAACAGGAAGAGAGACGTCTAGCCACAATAATGTTCACCGATATAGTCGGTTACACCGCGATTACACAGAAGAGCGAGAGCCTTGCCATCAAACTGCTTGAGGAGCACAGAAGGATACTTAGAGCGGCTTTTCAGAAGTACCATGGTAAGGAAATTAAGACGATCGGTGACGCCTTTGTTGTTGAATTTAACAATACACTCGACGCGGTTAATTGCGCCTTTGATTTACAGAGGGAACTTCATCTTAGAAATGACCAGGTTCCCTCGGATAGGAGGATATTCGTCCGAGTTGGAATTCACCTTGGGGATGTGATACATAGCTCGGGCGATATATATGGGGATGCTGTCAACATAACATCACGCATCGAACCAATATCTGAGCCGGGCGGAATATGTGTAAGCCAGCAGGTGTACGATCAAGTATGGAATAAGACAGAATTCACGTTCCAACCTGTAGACAAGATGCGGCTAAAGAATGTACAACTTCCGATAGAACTCTATAAGGTGGTGATGCCATGGGAGACCCCAAGAATCGTTGAGACCGAAACTCTGGCGAGGGGAAGGATAGCCATACTTCCCTTCAGGAACATTACACCCGACGGCAGGGATGAATATTTTGCGGACGGACTTACAGAGGAGCTGATAGCATCCATTTCCAAGATTGCAGGTCTAAGGGTGATAGCAAGGACCTCTGTGATGAAGTTCAAAGGAAGTGACAAGTCAATAGCTGAAATCGCGAGAGAATTACAGGCAGGTACTTTGCTGGGTGGGACGGTAAGGAAGGTCAACGACAGGGTAAGGGTTACCGTGGAGCTAATTGATGGAGCCACGGAGGAGTATATGTGGACGGAAACCTACGATAGACCCTTCAAGGATATTTTTGCCATACAGACAGACATCGCAGAAAGGGTATCGAGGGCCCTTAGGGTGCAGCTTCTTTCAGGGGAGAAAAAGAGGATAAGGAGCAGGGCCCCACAGAGCGCTGAAGCCTATAACATCTACATGAAGGGCAGGTTCCACTTTTTCAGGGGCGGCGTAGACGGCTTTCTTAGCGCGATTCAGTACTTCGAAGAAGCGATCGAACTTGACCCTAACTTCGCACTTGCCTACGCTGGTCTTTCAAACGCGTACATGTTTTTGGTAATTTACGGTCATCTTCCAACGAAACAGGGTGGTGGTAAGGCAAAGATGTATGCGCAAAAGGCGCTTGAACTGGACCCCATGTTAGCTGAAGCGCACCTTTCGATGGCTATGGTACAGGCATCATACGAATGGAACTTCGAGGCGGCTGAGAAGGAGTTCAAACGAGCCCTCGAACTTAACACCAGTTTCGCATTCGCCCACGCCAGATTCGGTTTGATGCTACTGATAGAAGGCCGGATTGAGGAAGCGCTTTCGGAGGTAACGCTGGCTGAGGAACTGGACCCGCTCTCTTCAACCATTCACACCATTGTTGGGACTGTCTTTTATTACCTTGGCAGTTATGATGAAGCGATTCTAAGGTACAACAGGTCCTTGGAGCTGGACCCTGATCAGCAGACCGTGCTGGACAATCTAGGGATGTGTCATATCATGAAAGGACAGCTAGAGCTTGGTTTAAGCGAGCTCGAAAGAGCCGTGGAGATGGACCCCAAGAATCCCTTCTGCAAGGCCGACCTCGCTTATGCATACGTAAAGTGTGGGAAGAAGGACGACGCTCTTAAGGTACTCGAACAACTGAAGAAGTTAGCCTCTGAGACCGAGGCTGCTATGGTTGCGCTCGCTGGTGTGTATGCCATTCTGGATGAGAAAGAACGAGCACTGGACTGGCTTGAGACGGCTTACGAGGAGCATTCTCACTACCTAAGGAATATTGGGCTCGAGTACTGGTTTGAGGGCGTCAGAGAGGAGGAAAGATTCCGAGCCCTGATGAGAAGAATGGGACTGCCGCTCAAGACGATCCGACACAAAGGTTCGGCCTAGAACGATTTTTGACAACCTGTCTTAAGAAAGGGGTTTTATCTGTAGCAGGGATTACTCAAAGATTCAACTTGTCGTTCCCAAACGATTCAATATAAATTCGGATGTCCTCTTTGACATGGACATTATACTCACCATTGGATTAACCCCAGGGGAGGTAGGAAATACACTTGCGTCACCGATGTAAAGATTACGAATTGAATGCAGCTCGCCCGATGGCTGAGTGGGGCCCTGCTGCGGGTCCGAACTCATTCTGACCGAGCCCATTATGTGGGCACTAAACAGCATAATCTTGTTCCTTTGAATCCCCCTTCTTTCTATTTCGTGATCGAATTCATCAAGATCCGCTTCTGTTAGTGGCCGAGAACCATCCCCCACCGACACGGGATCGCTGTGAGTGCTCCAAATCTCTGTAGCACCTGATGCCATGAGTATCCTTGCCATTTCTTCCATCCCCTTTATCATAGTAGTTCTATCTTTGTGTTCAAGCTCATACGAGACAACTGGAAGCCCATACTTATCCACTCGCACTACGCCACCGCTCCATTCACGTACCAATGCTATGGGGGATGCGGCCCTTAAGTAGTATCTTTTGATGAATTCTTTGTGCGACCTTCCATCAAGCCAAGGGATCGTAAAGGCGAAAAGCCCTGGGTGTGCCGGAGCGGCCTCTATCCAGAAGCCATGGTAATTACCATCTATGTTGATGAATTTCCTCACAGCCACTGTTTGAGGTGGACCTTTCCAAGCGTTTATATTGTGATTGAATATGCCCGAAATAGCAACAGTGGGATGTAGCCTGAGATATTTACCAACATTCTTGTCTTTGATACCTGACCTGAGCAGAAGAGCTGGTGTTTCTATACTGCCACAGGCTATTACCAATACCTTAGCTCTCACTTCGAAATGAACCATACTGTCAGGTCCGGGTGAGAATGTTGCCAAGATGCCCTTCGCAGTATCACCATCTATAATGATTGTTTCAGCCCTGGCATTGAATATGAACCTGGCTGAGTTTGCGAATGCCATTGGTATGTAGTTCATTATGGTGGATTGCTTGCAGGCATAGATGCAACCCATGTTGCAAAAATCACACCTTTCTCTACAGCCAACCGCATTTCTGCTGATAACCTCAAAATCTACTCCTTCTAAGTATCCAAGGTTCACGCACCCCTGCCATAAAACCAGGTTGTTCGGATTTCTTTGACTTTCATTAGTGTTTATCTTCAGTGTGCGCCATACATCATTAACGATATCATTAAAGTGTGGGGTGAGCAAACCATCTATTCCATAGTTCTCCTGCCACTCCTTCAGGATTGGCTCCGGGGTCTTTAGGCATGTATTCCAGTTTACGATGGTACCTCCGCCTGCCCCTCTACCTGCAAGAAGGGTAAAAGAAAGATCTTGTGTTGATGCAGTGCCCTGCTGCTGGAACAGCTTCTGCATCATATGAAGCTCCTCTTGAACGAAGGTACTGGAGGTTTCATAACTTCCCTGCTCCAGTACGATCACCCTGTACCCTGCCCTGCTCAGTTCGAAAGCTATCACGCTTCCACCAGAACCCGAACCCACGATACAAACATCCACATCAAATTTTGAACCTTCTTCAGGGATCGTAGGTGACACGGTCAGTTCTGGAGGGTGAGGCACCCTGCCAGAATCATCTGATCCGGGGTAGCCTATTTCATACCAGTTAGGGTTACTTCCTCCAGGGGTTATGATAGAATAAGTGATAGAATAAGCAAGGAAACAGGTCAGACGCTTTACGGCCTGAAAGGCTGTTCGCTTGAGTAAGAGTGGACTGTCCCTCCAGGCACACAGGAGGTCTGTTCTTTCCTTTAGGCTCATGTTAGAAAATGCCTTTGGTTTCCGAGAGATCAAAAGTTCGATAAGCGGATTCTCAAGAATGTTCAGAAGTCTTGAAATTGCGACTGCGTTACCTGGCTGGAGGCTTTGTTCGATAATTTTGATCAGTGCAGAATCCACACCGATATCGGAAGCTTTCCTTCTGTAGAATTGGGAACCCTCGCCAAGGTCTGGGAATATTGTGTCACAGAGCAACGATAGGGTTCTTTTCTGCTTTTCGGTGAGATGCATTGAAAGGTAAATTACAGAACTTGATTAAATGCCTTGCTGGTGTAACACTATGCGGGTCCAAATTTGTAATCGAAACTGCCCTTAGCATCCTCAAAAGGAAGAACCAACCATAAATACATGGGAACGGCCAGGATCATTAATCCGGCGAATTCGTGTGCCACCTTTTTACCAAGAAGTGCGGTTACATCATTCTGGAGAAGCGACAGCAATAGTGCGATGGTAGGAATGCGTTGAAGTCTGATTTCCTAGAGCTGCCTTTTCAAGGTCATGCAGGATCAGCCGCCCCTTCTAAGCATGTTACCGGCAAGTTCCCCCTGACCAAGCTCCAATTCTTGGCCGCACCGCATGTAACCTATCTTCACAGATTGCATGTAAACCGGTCGTAAAGAATGAAAACAAGAGTAACCGGTTTCGAACATGATAAGCGAATCTAGCTAATCATGCAAAAGGTAGCCAATGACAACAAACAGGAGTATCGATAGTATCTCCTCATCCAATATACAGTCCTGCTGACCCGAAAGTAACCCTTGGTCAGGGCGAATGCGGAGAGGAAAATTGGTACAAGCAAATTTGCATGTCCCAATATGGTTCTTCGGAGCCTCGAATTTATAGAAACAGGCTCGGAATCAGAAACTATGCCAATCATGAATTCAACCAATTTACCGCCAATGGGCATCAAGGCTTCAGAGAACTTTGGCGCCACCCCCTCCTTTGTGACAACACCCGCCATCTCAAGCAGGCCAATTGCTCAGTAAATCTTGCTAGGAGATTCCTTCGATATGCAATGTGCGTCTTCGGGTCTCCCTGGACCACACTTAAGGGCAAGCATCTTCCTCGCCTTTCCTACTGTCTGTCGAATTTGACATAACCACTATTGCTTTGACTTTTTGCCCTTCTCCTTATCTGGATTTTGCAATATCTAAATATCGTTGACCAAGAAGATTTATGTCTTGCTGGTGTTGTTTCCGCCTTCGGTCCCTTCTTCCTTCAAAAACAGCATCATTCTGCTTCCTTCCTTTACAGAATCCACTTTGTTCTTGTAGATGAGATCGTAAAGCACCGAGTTGAAAAGAGGGACATAGATTTTGGGAAACTGCTCCTCAAAGCTGGATTCGAGTTTGGACTTGGCTACCTTCCCTCCCAGCCTCAATGAGAGCAGAATCCATTCTGCCACATTCGCCTTCGTCTGTATCAGGTCTCTGTCCTCGCCCGTCTGAGTCTGTCCAGCAAGAATGTCGAGGTCTCTTCTGCTTACGAACTGTTCAACCAGTTTAAGGTCCTGAACAGAGACGGAAGATGTGGGCTCCTGAACTTGGTGAGTTGGTGCTTGGGCTGCAAACGTGGCCTGTATTGTATGAGAAGGTGTTTCCGAAACGTGGACGCCTCCAAGGGAAGTTGGCGAATTAGCCGAACTTGCTGACGTGTTACTGAAGACTGGTTGGTTCTGTGATTCTGTTGATTGAACATTTCTATCTAATGAGGGTAATTTGACCACAACCTCCTCTGTTTTTATTCCGCCATCAGGATGAAGAACGAGCGGCGTGATCCTGAATTTTGTAGCATACAGAACCGCACCAGCTGTTCCAAACAATGCCAGAATTGATGCTATTCCTGCTAGAGAAAGCGGGACCTCGCCATCCGCTATTCCAGTTTCAAGTGGGGTAAGTATATGTGTTCCCAACTGTATTACAAGAAAGACTATTATGACTGCGCCTATCCCTAAGGTGACCCCCACCCTCAACATCTTCTTATTAACGGGTTTATCATTAAACGTGTTGAAAGCTGCTATACCTATGAGTGCAGCATCAGCGATAATTGAAAGAACAAGAGAAAGCCAGATAAGGACAGCGACGCTGTATCCTGCTTTGACTCCCTGCTCAAGGGGAATAAGCGCCTTCGTGCTAACCTGCAGAACGCCAAGGATGAGGCCGAGCAAAAGCAAAGGCAGGACGAACACTAGAAAGAACCTTACTTGTTTCTTTTGTAAGGGGTGCATATCAGATATGGGTATAATTACGGAATTTAATAAAGGCATCAACCCCTTGAAGTCTTATCATGAAACGTTTTAACCTTTGAGTGCTTTTAGGGCTTTATGCTTCCCCAGTCTTGAACTGTAAAATGAAATCTACTTTTCAACGGGGTCCGGTTCCTTTTGCAATCTAAAGACGAAATCCTAGCACATTCCAGATGAACGATCCTCCGGCCACAATTCCTTTCGCTGTCATTATCCTTTTACGCCTGACTCTATTCATCCACACGCCCACACAGAACCCGATAGGACTTGGCATCGTTTGGTACCAAGTCCTTTTTTATAGCTTGTCTGCGCATAGCCGTATAGCTGGCTTCCGCATATATAAACGTGCGCTCGCTGGAGCCAGGTTCAAGCTACACCGGTGTAGGTTGGCCTTATCCGGTGGCATAAAGGAGCGTCTTAAATAGGCGTGAAGGTCTACATTGGCTGATGATCACAGAACGGCGTGTCCGGCGAACTCCGATGCTCTTACATTTTTGCGAAGTCAAACGCTATCCACTACAACAATACCGTTCAGGGCTCATCGTGTCGGGCAGAGACAAGGAAGTGGTCGGGGCTTGAGTAGGGCGACCGTGAAGGAGGCGGAGATTGAAGAGGGACTACACGAACTTGCAATGAATGTTTTTGGGAAGAAGGGCTATGTTATTGAGGGCGCGAAGTTCGATGGTTTTGAGCGAGCGAAACAGAAGGAATAGGGGCTGATGGCTTGGTTAACGGGTTAAGTTCTGATGAAAGAAAGGCGTTGGATCTCATCCTTGAAGACCTGAAGATCTTGTTCCAGATCGGCGAGGTTCCTGAAAGCGAGATCGACAGAGTTGTGGGGCAGCTTAAGAGCGAAGAGGTCAAAGCTTACGTCAGTCATCTAAGGGGCGGCTCGAAGCCTGAGGTTGCTCTTCGTGAAGCCTTCTTTGCTGGTAGGTCAATTCTTTCCAAGTATCTTGCTGCTGACATCAACCCTGAAGTCAATCTGGGAGATGGGTTCATCGATTATCAGATCGGTTCTGGCGGTAGGTTCATCCTCCTTGAGTTAAAGTCTCTGTTTGAGGCTGAGGTTGTTCAGGTTAAGGCTGGTAGGGAACTGAAGGGGCTGAAGCAAAGGCCTCTGAAGTGGGAGGATCATAAGGAGCAAGTTCTGAAGTATATTCGTAAGGGTGGCGAGTATATTGTCTTGACGAATCTGAAGGAGTGGTGCTTCTTCAATGATGAGTGTAGCCCTGATAGGTGTGTGCCCTTCTATACTACAGAATTGTTTGCCTTTCTGAAGGATTTTGAGGTCTCTCCGAATCTGTATGAGAGGTTGGAGAGGTATGATCTTGAGTCTATTCGTGAGGAGCTGGATAAACGTTTCTTTGAGAGCCTAGAGGCTTGGGTGAAGAAGCTCTCTGAGGTGGAGTTTGATGTTGATGAGAAGAGGAAGCTGGAGATCATTATTGGTTTGATAAACAGGTTTGTATTCATTCAGACTCTGGACGATTATGGTGTCGTGGAATTTAGGTGGATCAAGGGTGCTTGGGATTATGCGGTGCGGATGTGGTCTGCTAAAGGTAAAACTGAAGTCCTGACTAAGTTCTTTAGTGAACTTATGGAGTGGTTCTATAAGTATTATGATACCGAGTTGTTTAGGGATGATGTTCTGAAATATGTGAAGCAGGATACCGGGAATATTGACCTGTTCTATAGGAGCCTTGAGCTTGTCCTTGGCTTGGCGTATTGGCAAACCCCTCTTGGAGGCTTTAAGGGGATTATGCAGTATAACTTTAAGTTCATCAACGAAGACATTTTCGGGAAGGCGTATGAAACGTTTCTTGCTGAAGTAAGGAAGGAGCAGGGCATATTTTACACGCCTAGATACGTCACGGAATATATCGTCGAGAACACGGTAGGTAGAATATTCAATGAATTGTTACAGCAGATAAAGAAGGAGTTGGAGGCTGAGAACTTCGAAGCTGTTCCGCCTTTGATCGAACGTTTCAAGTCGATACGTGTTCTTGATCCTGCTTGCGGTTCAGGTTCGTTCTTGATTAAGGCTGTAAGAAAGATCTTCGAGAAATACAGGGATCTTAACTGCCTTGTGACGGATTATATGAACAAGTATAATCGATTCAAAGGATCCTTGATCAGACCCAAGGAGGTAGAAGACAAGGCTGAAAAGGTCATGCAGATTCAGGAAGATGTCCAAGAGAGGAGTGGTAGAGAACTCATCTCAAAGATCCTGGTCAGACATATATATGGAAACGATGTCGACATGAAGGCGCTCGAAGTTGCGAAGGTGAACCTGTGGCTAGAGGCAATCAAACTCGCACCAACAGAATTTCGGTTCGATAGATTACCCAGCCAGACTAACCATATTTTACCAGACCTTGAAATGAACCTGCGTAACGGTGACTCACTATTCAGTCTCTCTTTTGAGACTGTTGTGGATCGATTGAGTAAAGATTATCGCAGAGAGCTTAAGGAAATAAGCCAGCTAAGAAATGAGTATCTGAAGGATACTACGAGGACAGATCTTGTCCAACAAGTCTCCCAACTAAAGAATAAGATAAGCGAAACGCTGAGGGACGCTCTCACAAGACAGGTTGATGAGACATGCGCTCGACCAGACCAATTGGAACCGACATCTCCGTTTTTCTGGCCACTGGAGTTCTGGTTCATTTTCTTTAACGATCAGGGGGAACCCATTACAGAGGAGAAAAGAGGCTTCGATATAGTTATTGGAAATCCCCCATACTACACAGAGACTAGAGGATACAAGGAGAAGTTCAGACTTTATGCGAGATCTCCGCTTGTAGGGCGATACTATGAACCGAAGATGGATGTTTTCTATTTCTTTATCGAGTTAGGTATAGATCTACTTAGGCTAAAAGGGAAACTCGGCTTCATAATAATGCAGTATTGGAGTTCGAGGGGAAGTGGCAAGATCTTACGACAGAAGATAATGGACGAGGCTACCATCACTGCCACCATCAACTTTAGTGAATTCAAGGTCTTTGAAGAGGCGAAAGGCCAGCATAACAGTGTGCTAGTTCTTACCAAAGAAACGCCTCCAAGGAACACATACAAAGTCACTGCGATTGAAGTAACGAACCCTGCGACGCCTAGAGAGGAAGTAGTTTCTGCACTGCTAGAGGGACGGTTTACCGCGAACGTGACGATGATGGAACTTAGGCTCGTCTACGACGCAAGGCTCGGCAAGATAATGCTCCTTCCCAAAGAGTATGTGGAGATCGTGCAGAAAATCACATCACGATCAGACTATCGAATACCTGTTGAAAGAAGCTCACAAGGAGTTGTCCTTCCGCAAGATAAGGTCACCGCTGAGCAGATTAAAAAATCACCAACACTCAAAGAAGGAGAGGGCATCTTCCTTCTCTCCAATGAAGAGATCAAATCGTTGGTTTTGACGAGAGAAGAAAAGTCACTCATTCAGCCCTTCTACTGGGCCAGACAACTCGACTCGTTCTACTATGAGGACGAACCAACGGGCTGGCTAATCTACACCGAAAAGAAGTATATCGATTACGACGAGGTAGAGGTGAACAAAAGGTCAAGAGCCGAAGGTAGGAAAAAGGAAGATATTCAGAGAGAAATCCTGGCGGAAGTTCACAAGAAGTATCCAGTCATAACGGCACATCTCGATAGGTTCCGTGACGTCATAACTTCTGACAGGTGGCCATATGGTATCCACAGGTCTCGTCAAAAAGAAATATTCTTCAGTGGAAGGAAGATTATTTCGGTCAGGAAGGCACAATACCCGAAATTTGTATGGGTTCCTATAGCATGTTTTATGGACGAATCTGTGAACTATGTCGAACCAGGTGGGACGATTAATCCTAGCTACTTAGTGTCTCTGTTTAACTCATCCCTAATGTGGTTTTGGTTTAGATACGGAACTCAGAAGACTCACGGCACACAATTGCAGGTCGACATTGAAATCATCAGGAATGCCCCCCTTATCAAGCCACCTAGCAATCGTATCGAAAGCCTGCTTAGCGAACTCTCGCAGAATATGTATAACCTCAAGAAAGCTAAACAGGCCTACCTTCGTCTCTGGCAGATGAACTCCACACAAATGATGAGCACCTCTAAAAGGTTGAATGAGATTCTGAGAGAGGATATGCGGAACCTGCGAGATGGCAAGCTTGAGGATTGCTGGACATCTAAAGCTAGCTTTTATCCGCAAGTCTCAGACGTATCATCTGAAGAAGAGTTCGAATACTTCGTAGCCGAACTTGATGACTCTACGGGTTCAATCAAAATACACGGCGTAGACGAAGGAGGAAGACTTTCTGCAGTATACGAGATGACCTTCACCCATAAGGACCTAATGACACATGTGTATTGTGCGCTACTCAGTTCGGATGCTTCTCGATACGAGACTCTGTCAGAATTGTTACAAAGCACCAAGCTCCCCGTTATATTGCCTAATTCGGCGAAGCAGACAGGTAATATCGTAAGAAAAGTCGCCAAGGACTTCGTGTCCTACTTGGCATTTGAGAAATTAGACGTTCCCAACGAACTAGCTGTGATAGACAACAAGCTGACGGAGACGCTGGCGCAAATTGATGCGGTTGTATTCAGTCTATACGGCCTCACGCAAGTAGAAGTGAAAACTGTCTTGGGTTCTCTAGAACTTACTGTAGGATACAGACAAAAAGTTCTGGATCAAATTGAAGCGATTACGGCAGACTCCTCCTTAAAGTGGGTCTAATGTCGGCATTAGAAAAGAAATGTAACCCAAGTGAGTCACTCGAACTTCGCAGCTATCAAGTTGAGCTAGTAAAAGAAATATTCGGTCATTTATCAGGTGGCAAAATCAACGTCTTTGTATCCCTGCCTCAAGGCACAGGCAAGACGATAATCGCCCTTTCAGCGCTTTGTGACCTCGTCAATGATAACAGCCTCGAATCAGTCCTGGTCCTCCTACCGAGAAAAGCCCTTGTCGACCAATGGGTGGATAGAGCCAAGGAGATGTATTATGGCATAAGCCTCCTCAAGAACCCCACCGCGTCCAAGATGCCAGCCTACGAAACAAGAAGATGGCTCAAATACCTGCAATCCGCGGGCATAGCCATGACCGTACAATCCTTCAAGAACTACATGAAGAAACAATCCTTCAAAGAACAGGACTTTGACCTCATCATAGTAGACGAAGCGGCAGACCTCGTAGTGGCAAGGGACTTCATCGAAGGCTTCCGAATGTCAGCCTACCTTAGAGGGCTAGAAAAATGGAGAACCCGCAAAATCTTCCTCCTACCATACCACGTAAGCGAAAAGAAGATCAAAGAGATGATGAGAAAATTCGGCAACTCCACCCTCATAAGAAGACAGGTCGAAGGAGTAGATGCTCTACAATACACGGTTAAAGATCCCATCACTATCCCAGACCCACTAGTAGACCAAATCGCCCAAGTCCTCGACGAAAAATACAGGACCATAAGAACCAACGTAAACAGGATCCTAACCAAAGAAGGAGTAGAAGGCTTCAGAGAAAACCTCGAAACCCTGCTCAGCCCAAGAACCATAGACAGTGTCAAGAAGATATACGGCCTAAGCGAAGACAACGTCCAACAGATACAGACCCTAATAACCAAATACGTCCTAGTCCAACACCTCAAGAAATGGTTCCTCTACTCCAACAGAGAGGAACTCGCAAGAAGTATCCTCGCATCGCAATACGAAGTCACTCAATGGCTTAGCCATGAAGACTACAAGCTGAACAAGCTGGTAGAGGTCGTCAAGAACTATATCGATCAGAGGAAGAAGGTCTACATCTTCGCCCAATACGTAGCGACCGCAGAGCTAATCACAGAATACCTAACCAAAAGGCTCAACCTCAAACCCAGAGACATAACCATAGTCACAGGCCTAGACGAAGACCAGTTCAGCAAACTCGACGGCTTCAAAAGATACGGCAGCATCCTAGTCTCCACACCCGTATTCGACAAGGGCACTGACATCCCTCAAGCCGATGCAATAATCGTCTACACACCACCGCTCAGCACAGAAAAGCTCTTCCAAGTAGTAGGCAGAATCAGAGGAGGAGAAGTCACCTTACTAGCCTACCAAGGATACGAAGAAACCATCATGGAGCAAGTAGCAGAAGAGCTGAGAAGAGCGTTCGCAGAAGCAACAGGTGGAAAGTTTGGAATTGATAGCTATCTCTGACATCTACGGAAAACTCGACGTCCTCTCCGACCTAGTATCACGACTTAACAAATCAAACAAAGACCAAAGAATAGCCATCATAGCGGGAGACATAGCGCTTCAAGCCAGCGACCCCAACAACTACCAAAATACCGTTTCAAACATCTTCGCCCTACTCTCAACCAAGTGCAGAATGATCTTCTATGTCCCAGGCGAATACGACTCCAAAGACCTATCCATTCAATCGGAGAATATAGTAAACCTGGACAGGAGAGGCTACTATGTTGAAGTAGGAGGAATCAGCCTCGCCTTAGTCGGAGTAGGAGGAGCTCCCAACCACAGCATCCGTGAAGGAGAGCCTACCACATATCTCTGGAACGAACAAATCCCGATAGTCTCCGAGGGAATAGATAGAGATCTGAAGATCAGTCTTGAAAAAGCGATGCTTGGTCACCGCCCAGACTACGTAATTCTTGTAACACACTCTCCACCATACGGAGTCGCCGACCGCTCCACACCAATCACGTTAAGGGAAGCAATCATCTCAGAGGAGATCGCCTTAGAAGAAGTAGAACCAAAGGCGAAAGAAGAGCAAGAGAAGAAGAGGGTTGCAGTAACTCCCCGAAGGCTGGGCTCCAGAACTATCAGAGAGTTCTTGAAGTATGCCAAGCCTGACATCCATATCTTCGGACATGTCCATAATCAGGGAGGCAAGGTAGAGGAAAATGAGAGCATAGAATTCTTCAACGTAAGCCACCTCTCACCTATGCCTTACAAGCTCACAGGAAGAAAGTTTCTGACCCTTAACCTAACATCAAGCGGGTTCACATACACCTTCGATAGCATAGTCAACAAGAACATGACTTTCCCCGATTTCCTTGAGACATACCTCTAAGCGACTAGAATGTTATTCAGTGGAAGCATGGGCAGCTCGTGCGAACCTGAATGGCGTTTCCTCCGGGGGCGTTGTGATTGTTCGGTTTAGGGACCTGCGCAGGGGATCCAGGCCCGGTCGGCCTGCGAGCCTCGCGAGCGTGGTTAACCTGCCCTGGGCCTCCTCGATCTCCCGCAGATATCGGCCTCTGTGCGTCAGGACGTGAAGCCCATCCTGTCCTTCTTGATGAAGTTCTCCTCCCGAAGACGGCGCGGGTGCTCCAGAAGGGCCTTCGATGTGACTCCGGCCACGTCCAACAGGCCCTTCCATCGAGCCGGCCCCTCGCTAGCTTACCCTCTCGAGTATCTTCCGCTCGGTCTGGGAAAGCCCTGTCTGCGATCGACCAAGCATGCCCTGATAGGGATGAGTTGAACCTTTAAAAGGAAGGCCGACTGGTTAAGTCGAATATGCAAAAATCAAACACATGGAACTCTGTAGCTATTGCGTTGCTCGCAGTGTTCCTTGGATTCGTAGCAGGCTTTGCCAACCGTTCAGCCTTCGACTTCTTCTTTGTGATTGCGGTTGTGTTGATACTCTACGATTACAGCCAGAGGATAAATGAGCTTAAGAATAAACTAAGCGACCTAGAGTCAAAGTTTCAGAAATGACTTCCCGATACATAGCACTAAATGATCCATCATGCCGACGACGACAAAGACGGTCAAGGGAACCAAGTATCTGTACTACTTCCATTACGACGGCAGGAGGGGGAAGAAGGTTGAGGCCTGAGGGAAGGCTGATGATCCCGAAGTTGTGGAAAAGACCCTGAAACTGGAACGAAGGCATCTGGTCGAGAGGGCCTAAGTAGAGCGAGAGCGAAAAGATATGGCCGAAGTCCTAGGCAAAACCATAGGGAGCTTGGGGGGATACCATATCAAGCGAGCTCGCTTTTACACCCCATCACGACGTCCATAAGATAACCACATTCGAAGTGGAGCTCGCCTTCCTAGGCTATATGGAACGACTTTACCCCATCCTAGAGGAGGGTCAGCGGGAGGACCAATGGGGCTGGGCTTCGACCTTCTTCCCTTCACCAAGTGAATAAGCTTCTGCGCCGTCGCTTCCTCTTCCCCCCGGCGGTCGTAGCACGCCGTGATCTGTTATTTTGCCTTAAAAACCCAAAGTTGATTCTTTTGCGTGAAGGCCGAAGGGCTGTCGAAGGAGAAGGAGTAGACAAAGGCATGAGCAAAGCGGAAGATTCGACTATCCATAGATATGGATTTACGATTACCGACGAAGCGATTACATGTTCAAAGTGCGGATGAAGCATACCAATAAAAGAAAAGCTACAACCCGAGAAGCCGCTTCTGAGAGTAGCCCATTCATTGGAACGGTCGCTAGAACCGTAGATAACCGGGGCATAGCTAACGCTGGTTGCTCTGCAGAGCAGGTACATAAGAAATCACGCATCTCTTCATTCGAGGATTTTACGTCGCCTTATCGTACACTCAAATTATCAAAACTTTCGTCTATGATAGGAGACAGAAAAATAAAGACCGTAGCAGAGAGTCTTGGTTGATAGTTCTTCATGGCTTATTCCGACTTTTCATACCTATTCCCTCAAGTTCCTTGGTCCTTTATGAGGTCAATTATGTCGGTTACTTGCACAACTACGCCACAGTGGGAGCATTTAACATACCTTCCTGAACTTGGCATATCTAACGGAGCGCCACAGCTAGGACATCTGAGGGGGCGAATCGACAAACTCTCCTGTTTGATTATTTTACTCAGCCATGCGAAGTCCAGCATCGTTCCAACTTTGGGGCCCAAGGTCTTTTCATCCCGCAGCTTTATGATTAACTCCCGAAGCAGCTCAACACTAACACCATCAGGCGAAGTTTTGACCAGATCTATCAAGTAAGTCCACCTGCTGTATCCCAGCTTGAGAGTCGTTCGCAACTGGTGACCGACCAAGACATTGTGATCCAAACCGACTAACTTCACCATCTTAAGAGGTAGGTCAAAGATTACATATTTTGTCGAATTGTCAACAACCATTATGCGCTCGGTTGTCAACAAAAACCAGCATCCTGTATACTTTCCTATCAAGAACACCCTTGAGGCTGCTACCACCTTGACTGTTTCGTCAGGATTTGGGGTGAATACATCTGGTAGAGGGTTTGGTAACGACCCTTGTAGAACTGATTCGAGAGTGACCACTTGTCGTCACCTGGTCCTTCTGTACGTTTTTGTTCCACGCCACTCGAATGAACAATATTTGCAGCGGTAGGTTTCCAGGTAGCTTTCATAAGTCACGTACACGGTACGAGGAAAGGAGGTAGTCGAAGTAGATGTTGACCTCCCCGAATAGTAGCCAAGCTTATCGAAGTGATCTGTGCTGGTTATTGTCGTAGCATATTGATAATGGGTCTCCCATCTGCCTCTGCTTCCAAGAAATTGCCTTGCGACAGTTGTCTTTGACCACCATTCGCCACAAGAAGGGCATTTCTTCTTAATTCCGTCTGCAACGATTGCTAGACCTGTGTAGAGCGTGAAAAAGAGAAACAACCAACCCCATACGGCTGACCATTCCAATATGAGGAACCCTATGATTGTGAGAATTAAGAGAACTACTGCTGCAACTATTTTCTGCATGTCGCTTTTGTGTTGTTTACTCATGTAAGCTCCCCCTTCATGCTTGTATTTTGGAATCTTCGATTTGAAAGGCTTTTCTGCTCATAAACCCACAGCTCCATTGAGTTCGGCTATCTTGACTCGGTCATGCCATTTCTGAAAGTATTCAGGATGCTCTGTGTGGACTGGAACAACCTCCTTTGCATGGGATTCGTTAACTATCTGTCTTATCTGTCCTCCGTCCCCATGTCCTGATACGTGAATCTGATGCCAGTCATTCTCTCTTGTAATCAGGCCAAAGTGTATCAGCCAACGTCTTACCCGTTGCTCCTCCAGCTCCATTTCTTCGTTAAATGGCTCGGTTGAGGATCTGATGTATGATGAGCCGTTGTTTGGCCGAATATCAATGAGGTTTTGCAGTTCGTAATCGTTACAATAGAAGATAAAATCCTTCTGATGTGACGAAACATCTCTCCAGTCAATTCCATTGGGATAATCGAGGAACATTCTTTCCCAAGCGTCGTAGTCCTGTTCGAGGAGCCTTCGTGGCCACTCGCCTTGGTCCTTATCGATCAACCCCCACGACTTTTTTGCAAGAAATATTTTGATGTGCCTATCATCCTCACTGGGATAAAGTCCCCTGCATACGTTGGAGTTTCTGAACAACCAGAGAAGGTAGGCCTGTTTTGTGTTGATAACAAGGTCACGACCAGAAGCTACAGCCGCCTTGTAGAAAGATAGAAACCTGTCGAGGTCTCTCCAGGGATAGTTGCATACGACTAGTTCGGGAGTTGCTTTTATTACTTGTGTCAACTCAGACTCAACGTCGAACTCCGTTTTGGAATACGTCTGATCAATTCGTGTACCTTCGCACAGCAAAATGTCAGGGCAGGAGTTTGAGCAGCGGGAGACGAAGCGTTGCGTATCACCCTCCCTTCGCCCATGAAATCTGATGTCAGCAGTATATGCTATGGAACCAGATGATGTGTGCAGGATATAGCCCATGGATCCCGGTAAAGAATGGTCTATCGATATAGGTTCGACTTCGACGGAATCTATTTTGAATGGTTTCGAATCCTGAACGGTCCTAATGTCTCTTGAAACAACCTCTCTATGTTCATCGTAGATCGAGCGGCTTAATTGTCCACTTCGGTTTTTGTACACAGCGAAGTTTTCCTTGTACGTAACGTACTGGTATATGTTTGTCGTTTCCTGAAGCGCCCGTAAGATTAGTTTGGTTTCTTCTGTGCAAAAGATAGGAATATCTGGTCTCAGGTAGTGAAGATAGGCTGCATGGTCGAGATGGGCGTGAGAAAGTAAGACGGCATCGAAAGAGGAGGCCTCCCTTTCGTCTCCAAAATTCGTATGCCTTGCATAATCAAGTCTGTACAGACCTCTCAGCTTTGGCAACAGACCGAACTCAAAAAGGTCTCCCATTCCGTTACAAGTCCTTGGTTGGAAAAAATTAGAGAAGTACTGATTGTTTTTTTCTATCTGCATCCCGAAGTCGATAAATATCTTGGTCCCCCTGTCTTCGACAAGGAACTTGTTGCCGCCTATTTCATTTATACCACCGAAGAATGTGATGGTTGTGCCACTCATCATGGTTCACCTCTATCTGATCGTTTAGGGCGGGCAAAAGATGAACTGGCTTCGTGGATAAATTGATCCAAACAGTTCTGACTCCTATGGGGTTTTAAGGGAGTCCAGAACAGGCGTTGCCCCAATCGGTCTAGATGAAGCAAGACAACACTGGATGCACTTCCTTCCACCTGCTTATGAAACAAAGTCTCTGCAGGAATGCGAGCTGTGGCTGGTTGGTGGAAAGGAAGGGGACGAAATAGTTGTTGGATAATTAAGTAAGGAGGTGTGCTCAATGAGTAATTGTAACAAAGCAAAACGGATGAATAATGTCCTTCTTTCACTTCTGCTCCTGCCAATATGCAGAGATTCTGAGCAATCAAGGAAGTTCATCCCCAATCTTGCCTGAGGGTTCGTTTGCACTTGAACATTTTAGTATCTACTGTATCTCATATTTTCTAATTCTTGTCTAAGTCGTTGCATTTCTTGTGTTAAGTTGCGAATTTCATTTGCTGCTGTGCCACCAATTCCTGAATTAACAAGATAAGCGTCTTGATAATATGGTGTACTACGTGAACCTCTGAGCCATCTTTCAGGGTGTCTATACATATCAATTCCCACTGTAGGCCATGTTAATGCAAAAGTCCAACACTACGTTTCATTAAGTGTTGCGACCCATAAACCAAAAGTTGTGAGTGCATACAATAGTATAAGACCTAATGCTATTATGTAATCTTTTCTCTTTTGTCTTGTATTTTGTGTTGCCATTATTTTCACCATATATCAATATAAATAAGGACTATATATATGTCGCAGTATATGCTAGGCTTTTCTTTAAATAAGACCTATATAAACATTACAGTAAATTGTTCAATTTCTCGTGAATACAAGATGATTGCAGTTACAGAAAGCGAAGGGGGTTCATGTTCAGCGTTCTAAGGGCGTCGCGGAGCGTATCTGTAAGGGCTACGAGCAAAGCTGATCAGGAAGACGAAGGCTTCGTAGGACAAAAGTGTAGAAGATGTGTTGAAGTCCATTGAGGCAGAGCCTGAAAGAAGAATGGTGAATAAGCCCGAGGATAAGAGAGAAGATAGTCGAGGTCTTTGTCTCAGAATTGACCAAGCTATCAATGAAGGAGGAACCGGTGTACGTAACAAGATACTTCAAGCTCAGCGACACTGAGGTGCTGCACACCACTAAAAGCCCTGACATGTTGCATAAACCTGTCAAATCCGTCTTTAATCTTCTACCTGCGGACAGCCAGTTCGAAATAGACTTCATGAGCTACTTAGATACTAATCCGGATGTCATTGCATACACTCGCATATTCAGGGAAGGCATACCCATGAGGATCCTTTACTACGATGACAGAGGATATGTGCATTATTACATACCTGATTTTATCGTTAAGACCAAGGACTGCTACTATCTCGTTCAAACGAAAGGCGAGAAATATGACACACAGATGGTCAAATACAAGGATAAGGCGGCTATGAAGTGGTGCGAGACCACAAGTAAGGTAACGAAGTCATGCTGGAAGTTCGTGAAGATAATGTATAAGGACTTTCAGATGAACTCCAGACTCAGATTTAACGATCTGGTTGCAGCTGTCTCTTATACACAGGGCACCCTAGATAAAGAGAGAGAATCATGAATACGAGCTTTCGAAGCTGGCAAATTAAAGGAGGTGTCTGTTCCAAGGCCTTACAAGAGAAGTTTTGCTCTAGTCTGTTTATAGAGATTTGATATGAGTCTGATTAATAAGGCGTGCATTTTCTCCTCCTAACGTCTAGGGGTCAATTGATGGTGTAAAAATTACGGTGAAGGGCATTCCTCTAGAAACTTCACCAGTTGTCGTATTGTGATCATAAAAGAAAGGTGGACAGAGGAGTCGGCTTGTGGCCCGGAATGCTGGAACCTTATCTTTCTGATCACTAAATCTCCGGCCTGAATTTTGTCAAACGTCCATCTTTCGGCACGAAAACTCTGCTAACTTGGC
>Ga0209012_1001309_pt1 | contig 26690 bp, 25 predicted proteins | sample RS3BMetagenome_FD_184735 | JGI IMG/M metagenome (GOLD analysis project Ga0209012, IMG submission 184735) | Ferric oxide microbial mat and aquatic microbial communities from Rainbow Spring, Yellowstone National Park, USA - RS3B (SPAdes) (version 3) ...
CCCTGCCCCTACCTGGGGTTTTGGTCTATCCTGGGCTCAGTTTTACTGTTACACGCTCAACTTGGCCCCAATCAGCTCAAAGGCTCGTCGCTGCAAGGGGGTAGGGGTTGTCGTCTTGGTGAAGGTCACCTCACAACCCTTCACCCGGCACGTCAGCTCTTCGAGGGTGTCGAGTTCGCTCAACAGGGTACGAAAGCTCGCCACCTCTTGACCGTCTTTGTTGACCTTGGTTGCGGCCTTGGCCTTGGCAGAGGCGGAGACCACCTTCTTGGCAACGGGTGAGCTTGGTTTTGGTGGCTCCTCATCACGGAAGGTCAACTCACTCAAGCGCTCCTTTGCGAGATGGAGAAGGTGGGCACTTAGCATGCAGGCAAAGACGTGAGCGCGAACTCGATCCTCAAGGTAGTGGCGAATGGGCCTGACATTGATATCGATACTCTTCATGGAGCGAAAGGCCCTCTCAAGGTTGGCAAGGTTCTTGTAGTAGCTCACCACCTCCACAGCGGATGCCTGAGTCTCCTTGAGCGTCGTTCGAATCACATAGATCCCATCGAGTGCGCTCTCGGCGGCGATGGTCTCATCGTTGAGGTGAAAGTCAAAGGTCCCCTCGGCGATCTCGGTGATGATATGTTTGGCCATCTTGGTTGAGGCCAGCGCCTTTTCAACCCGTCTCCCAATAGCAAAGGGATCTCGTAACCTCCCCGCCGCGACCGAGGTCTTGACCTTGTCGAGGCGTTTGGTAGCGACAGCTAAGAGTGCGTCGCGCTCCTTGTGGCGTTTGTGCCCAAGGGCCTCGTTGTAACAGGCGATCAGGCGCTCGCCGGGATAGTCAGGGTGAGTGATCTCAAAGAGATCGTTCTCATCAAAGAGACCCAGCTGGATGTAGCCACCATCAACGAGTTGGCGAATCTCACTTGATCGCAGTGCCGAGACATAGAGATAGCTCGGGTCGACCTCGGCCAGGTGTTCGATGTTCTTGGTCGAGAACATGCCCCGATCGCCAACGATGACGATCTTGGTGAGGTGATAGGTGGACTTTAGCTCCTCAGTGACGCTACGAAAGGAGGCGAGATCGCTCATGTTACCAGGAAAGACCCTGACCGCCAGTGGGAGTCCCTCAGGGGTTGCGATGACCCCGTACTCGATCTGGAGTTTGCCACGCTTCTTATCCCGTGAGTAACCGTACTTGGCAAGGGGGCACTTGGTGCCCTCCACATAGCTAGAGGATAGATCATAGAGGAGCATAGCTCCCGCCTCGGTGTGGGCACGGATGAGACGGGACTCAATCGCCTTCTGGTGGCGTCCGAGCCAGTCGAGGGTCTCGTAGTAGTCATCGACGCCAGAGACATTGATGTCAAGATCCCCAGGGAGTGTCGTGGTCGCCAAATACCTCGTCATCGCCAGCTTTGAGGAGCGCTTGAGGCTTTGGGCGATGATCATCGCCAGGGCCAAGCGTGGATGAACTCGATCGCGTGAATCGACATCAAGGGCACGAACGAGTCCCTCGTTGCGAGCGAGGGTATGCAAGAGCCGTACCGCACCAAGCCTCTTTGCGTCCAAGATCTCAAAGTCAGCGCCAGCCTCAATGACTGGCTTGTTAGAAAGTGCGAGACTCAGTGCCTCAATGGCCTCCATGGGTAGCTTTGAGACATTGGCGATGGTCTCATGCTTGACCTTGCCGTCTTGGCGATAGCTACGCCGAACCAACCAGGAGTGGTACTCCTTCTCACCTCGTCTGCTCACGATGTGAGAGACATGCATTGATGCGTTATCCCAACCCATAAGCCAATACTAACACAGATATATCACCCTGTCAAGGATATTACTGGCTACACTCTCATGCCAGACTCTGCCATAATCCCTGCTAGGGGGTAGAAAAGGGGGGTTTGGGTGGGGTGAGTTCAGGTTAACGGTATTGGGTTAGACAAGGAGCAGAGGATCCAATCGCAAACAGTGATTCCTATGCACTCATCGATGTGCCTTGCAATGATCGGTGAGCGAGGCTTGACGATCGACCGCTTGGGGTCGGTGGTCCCGCCACAGATCCGCACAACTCTTGTGCGACGTCACCCACGTCGAACAAAGGTCAGCAAAAGCCAAGGCTGACAACCGGCATTGAGCACCCAAGGCGCAACCCAAACCTGGAGCCAACGCGAGAGACTGCGAAGTCCCCACGAGAGCGGTCTCGCAGTTTAGGAGTGGTTCCTCGAGCCAAGACGGTCGCGATAGGTCATCCACGCGTAGAGTAAGGTCAAGAAAATGATCACCGTGATGACGTGAACACTGGTGCACCACAGACAGATGGCACCGATCTCGACAATCTCGGCGTAGACGAGATAGAGGATAAACCCGACACCACCAAGAGCGATGATCAGTCGTATCCCCTCGAAGGTCACCGTCGCACGGACACGTGGCCACCAGGCGAGGATCGAAAATACGACATAATAGGCAAGTCCAAGCACCGCGACCGGGATGCCAAAGACCGTCGACTCCGGTGAGGTCGTAACCTCTTGGCAGTTGATCGTCGCATTATTGGGGCACAGAAGTGACACCTTAGTGTCGTAGTGGGCGATCGTCAAATAAATCGCCACACCAAGGGCGCCAAGCGACAGCACTCGAACCAGCCAGATTACCCAGAGCGGGTAATCGGCTAGAGCTTCTTCTCGAGACCCTGAATGAGCGGTGTCTTGCATACCGATCCTGGATGGTTATTCGTCATGGTGCACACCCCAGCGGTCACCTCATTGACGGTGCCGTCAATGCCCTTCGCGACCGGTGACGTCGGGTCAGACAGGGTGGCTGCGATCGTCTGCCAGTTCAAGCCGGCGAGAATCTGTGGAGAGTAACTCGCCCCGTCGATGACATACTTGTTCGCGAAATCAACGAAAGGTATCGATCCGTCGTAGTGGGTTGACGGAACATAGGGTGGGACATCATAGAGATTGAGCAGGGCGTTCTCCTTGGTGGTGAGCGTCTGCAACGGTGCATGGGTGCGGGTCTCAATTTCGCGGGTCACCAACGTCAGATACTTCGAGGTATAGGTGGCGTTCAAGAAGGAGAACGTGTTGGTGTTTGGATAGATGTCCGTGCTGCTCGACTCCATCAGCTCCAGACCCTTGAAGGTGCCGAACTTGGAGAGGGCGCCGACGATCGCCCACCGCTCAGCCGCACAATAGGGGCAAAACTCCGCTCCGATGTAGAGAAGCTCTGGCTTACCATTGGCCACCAACGGCTTGCCCCCTTTGATAACCTGTGGGGCCGACACGATGGATGGATCGACACCGACCTTGGTCAAAACACTTTGGGGGATATTGGTAACGCGTGCGAGTACATTGGATGGCACTGCAGACCCGAGCACCGCCGACGTCGGCGTCGACGCCGACTGATTGGACTTACGGGTGAACACGAAGGCGACGACGATCGCCACGATGACGACCACCACGACTCCGACCGCCAGTGGCCCTCGGCTTCGCTTGGTAGTAGTTGGCATAAGGTACTCCTGATCTGATGACATCCACTGCCGGCTTGCACGCTCGGCGCACCAGCAGTCTCTTCGACGGCAATTCCTTCACCAGCAAGCTTTTCACCGGCAAAGGCGAGTGCAGACAATCGCAATGACCGCTACAACAACGACAAATTTGTCAATAGCCTACCGCAAGAGCACCAAGTTCTCTTCGCCTCGAGCGACGAGAACATCCTATGAACCTTGTCGAGCTCTCATGATCGAATCGGCATTGCCGGCATCGGTCAGAGAGACGATGACGCAGCGAGGGCGCCCAACGCATCCTCGAGGTCGAGTGCCTCATTGAGGCGAATCGGTCGCCGATCAACGACGGACGCGACCAACTCATACGGATGGCTTGCCTCCCAGAGAGCCAGATCAAGCCGATGACCAGCATCAAGTGCGCCTCGGTCGCTCAATCCAAGAGCCTCAGCCGCACGCCTGGTGATGCCTGCGAATGTCTCCTGGGGCGTCAGACCGTAGAGGGTGACGCCAAGATAGGCAGCCAAGAGCAGGTTGGTTGTCGGCGAGGTGCCAGGATTGAGGTCGGTGGCCACCGCCATCGGAACCCCGTGATCTCGAAGACCTTGAATCGGCGGATTGGTCGTAAAACTTTTATGAAGCGTTGCAAACGGCAACAGGACCGCGACGGCGTGCGCCTTGCCAGCGCTCGCGAGCGCAGCTGGCGAGAGGTGTTCGACGTGATCGATCGAGCGTGCTCCATAGCTGATGGCAAGCTCAGCCCCACCGGCGGGGCCGAACTGATCGACATGAGCACGAACCGGTAGACCGAGCTCCTTAGCACGAGCGAGGTAAGGCCCGATCAGCGAGGCCGAGAACCCCTCCGGGTCGATAAAACAGTCGACCATATCGATGAGACCTTCGTTGGCCAGCGTCGGCATCACCTGCTCGGTCATTACGGCAAGATAGTCTGCCCCGCGACCCACAAACTCAACAGGCAAGGCATGAGCACCGAGAAACGAGGTGACGATCGTTACTCCCCGATAGCCAGAGAGCTCGCGGGCGATCCTCAGCATCCGTCGCTCGCCCTCCATTGAGAGTCCATAACCAGACTTCACCTCGACCACACTCACCCCATGGCTCGCCATCTGATCGAGACGATCTCGAGCAAGTGCCGTCAACGTCGCCGTGGATGCCGCAGTGGTGGCTCGTACCGTCGCCTGTATCCCACCGGACTCGAATCGACCACGGTCCAGGGCAGGATCGCGAGCTGCCAGGAAGTCACCGAGACGATTACCGGCATAGATCAGGTGGGTGTGACAGTCAATCAACCCCGGGGTGACCAGTCGGCCACCGAGGTCGACGGTGGGTAGTCGTTGATCGAGCGAAGGTGCCTCAGCGCTCGGGCCGGCGAAGGCGATTCGGCCATCGATGACCTGAATCACCCCATCGGCGACGTAGCGAAGCGTGCCGTGGTGATCGACGTCGGCGAGTGCACCGTTATGAAGGATAAACCCCGTCATCAGCTCCCCACCGACGGCAGCTTGAGCCCCCGAAGCTGAGCCTCCTCGATCGCTTCGCGATAGCCGGCATCCGCGTGTCGCATCACCCCGGTGCCAGGGTCGTTGTGGAGAACCCTCGCGAGTCGTCGATCCGCCTCTGGTGATCCATCACAGACGATGACCTGACCGGCGTGCTGTGAGTAGCCCATCCCAACACCCCCGCCGTGATGCAGTGAAACCCAGGTCGCCCCACTAGCGACGTTGAGCATCGCATTGAGCAATGGCCAGTCCGAGACGGCGTCTGAACCATCGAGCATCGACTCCGTCTCGCGGTGTGGGCTCGCAACCGACCCCGTGTCGAGGTGATCGCGACCGATCACGATCGGCGCGCTCAACTCTCCACTCGCCACCATCGCGTTAAAGGCTCTCCCCACCCGGGCTCGGTCCCGAAGGCCCAACCAACAGATACGCGCCGGCAACCCCTGGAACTTGATCCGCTCTCTGGCCATGTCAAGCCAGTGATGGAGATGGGGATCGTCGTCGACGAGCTCCTTGACCTTGGCATCGGTTGCGTAAATATCGGCTGGATCGCCAGAGAGGGCTACCCACCGGAACGGTCCATATCCATGACAAAACAGCGGTCGTATGTAGGCAGGCACAAAGCCTGGGATCTCGAAGGCACGCTCAACGCCGGCCTCAAAGGCTCCCTGGCGAATGTTGTTCCCGTAATCGAAGGCGATCGCGCCGCGATCGACCATCGCCAACATCCCGCGAATGTGTCTGGCCATCGACTCCTTGGCGTCGGCGACAAGTCGAGCTGGGTCGCTCGGCGCACGCCACTCCTCCAGGGTGTAGCCCACCGGCAGATAGCCGCGCAAGGGGTCATGGGCACTGGTCTGATCGGTCACCATATCGGGAATGAGATCACGACGCACCATCTCCTCGATGACCTCAGCAGCGTTGCCAAGCAGACCGATTGAGGTCGGCTGGCCGGTCTCGGTGGCGTTACGCAACAGCGCCATCGCCTCATCGAGGGAGAGGGCACGATGCTCAAGATAACCGGTTTGGATTCGAAGCTCGATGCGGCTCGGGTCACACTCCACGGCGAGCATCGAGAACCCAGCCATCGTCGCCGCCAGCGGTTGTGCTCCCCCCATGCCACCGAGGCCGGCGGTGAGAATCCAACGACCAAACGGATCACCCCCAAAGTGGGTCTTAGCCGCGGCTACGAAGGTCTCGTAGGTACCCTGGACGATCCCCTGGGATCCGATGTAGATCCAGCTACCAGCCGTCATCTGGCCAAACATCATCAGACCCTTTGCATCAAGCTCGTCGAAGTGCTCCCAGGTCGCCCAGTGTGGCACCAGGTTGGAATTGGCGATCAGCACCCGTGGGGCATCTGGATGCGTCGGGAAGACGCCGACCGGCTTCCCACTCTGCACCAATAACGTCTCGTCGTCGCTAAGCTCGCGAAGCGTCGCGAGGATCCTGTCAAAGGATTCCCAGTCGCGAGCAGCTCGACCGATGCCGCCGTAGACGACGAGATCCTCTGGATGCTCCGCTACCTCGATATCGAGATTGTTTTGTATCATCCGATATGGAGCCTCCGTCAGCCAACTGCGACAACTCAACTCCGTACCCCGTGGCGCCTTGATCGAACGATGCTCGTCATGACGAGTACCCATACTCGCTACCTCCATCCTTCCTTCCGATTACTACTGCTGTCTCCAAAGTGTTTCGATCATCGAACGAAGCTGTGCCCCGAGGGCGCGACGCTCGCAAGCGGCATCGGTAACCACCAGCTCGCCTCCAACCCAGACCTTAGCGATGCTGGCCCGGGTCCCGACGCGGAGCACCTCATACGGATCAGCACCGGCGATACCTGGCTCCTCGAGGTCGATGCCGACCATATCGGCAAGTGCCCCGGGCTCCAATCGACCTGCCCCGGGAAAACCAATGGTGTCGTGCCCAAAGAGCGTGGACCACAGCGACGACGTCGCTACCGATGATCGATCGAGGGTGCGGAGCCGCTCGTGGGCATCCACTCGGGTGGTCTCCACATACGGATCGATACTCACGTGCTGATCGGTCCCGATGCTCACCCGCGCGCCGTGAGTGAGGAGGTATCCCCCAACCGACAAGCCATCGGCGAGATTTTCCTCGGTGGTTGGGCAAGCACAGGTGACGGCACCGGTGTTGGCCAGGATCTCAGCCTCCACCTGATCGTTTCGATAGCTGAGTTGATTGAGATGCACAAGCGTCGTCGTCGATGAGAGCATGCCTCGTGCCGCGAGGAGCGCGAGGGGGCGCTCGCCATAGTGACCCTGGAGCGCCTCAACCTCCTTGGGCTGTTCCATCAGGTGCAGATGCCAGGGTCGGGATCCATCGACCCCAACGATACGGGCGAGCTCGTCCACAGTAACCGCGCGGAGCGAATGGGCACCACGCACGATCCGGACTCGATCGGACTCAACGAGTTGACCCACCCTGTCGAGATAGCCATCGACGTCTTGGTCGCCAAAGCGCCGTTGAACCCCCTCCAACGGGCAATAGCCGCCCCCATCAAGACCACCGTAGAGGTAACACACGTCGATCAGACCGAGACGAATCCCGGCCTCGTGCGCGGCCTCGATAAGGGCAACCCCCATGGCGTTCGGATCGGAGTAGCTGACCCCGTTGCGGTCACGATGAAGATAATGAAACTCACCCACGCTTGTAAAGCCCGCGAGCACCATCTCACGAAAGACCAGGGTGGCAAAGGCTTGATAACGATCCGGGTCGAGACGATCCGCAAAGGCATACATGGCCCGACGCCACGACCAGAAGTCATGATGGGTGTCCATCATACGCCCTCGGAGGCCACGGTGGAAGGCATGACTATGGCAGTTGGCATAGCCAGGAGTGAGAAAATCGACAACGTAGTCGGCATCGCGGGGGTGCCCATCGACGACCTCGGAGATCCTCCCCGACTCGGCATGGACCACCACGTTGGCCAAGAGCGTGCTAGGCGTCGTGAGCGCCCAGCTAGCAAAGATCTTCACGATGCCAAGCCACGGATGACGGCGATCAGCGCCTGCACGCCCGCATCCATATCCTCTTGTGTCGCAGCCTCTTCCGGGGAGTGCGAGACGCCAGTGGGGTTTCGAACAAAAAGCATGGCCGCCGGTACGCCATGGTTGACAAGAATGCCAGCGTCGTGTCCTGCTCCGGTGCTGATCACCGGCGGTTCGCCAAGGATCGCACCGATCCTGGCGGTCAGCGCACTGTCAAAGACTGTCATCGGGGTCAACGACTCATTGACCAAGCCTGCATCGAAGCGACCCACGAGCTCGGTGATATCGGCGGCGAGTTCGTCCAACACCTGCGCGCTCTCAGCTCTCGCGTCAACCCAGAGGCGCACGAGGGCAGCCACGGCGTTGATAGCGTTCGGCTCGACGATGACCTTGCCACAGGTGGCGATAGCATCACGAGCGATGGCGAGATCCGCCAGGTCGAGGATGAAGTGTGAGGCCTTCCACAGTGGATCGTCACGTTCGGTCAGCTTGGTCGTCCCGGCGTGGTTCGGAGTACCGGTGATGACGGTCGACCAACGGCCATGGGGCCAGATAAAGCTCGCAAGCCCGACCGGTGCATCTAATGCAATCAACTGGTGCCCCTGTTCAATGTGAAGCTCGACGAAACGACCGATCCGTGCGACGGCCCGATCGTCAGCTTCGAGCGGCGCAACGCCCGCCTCGGCGAGCACCTGGTCGAAAGGAATGTCGTCGTAATCACGAAGTTGCGCAAGTCGCGCACGGTCCGTCTCACCGGTCAAGACTCGTGAGCCAAGGCACGCCACGCCAAACCGCGCGCCCTCCTCATCGCTGAAGTTGACGATGCCGATCGCCGCGGATGGATGGAAGCCCTCATCCATGAGCGCCTCCACTGCGACAAAGGCGGAGAGTACCCCGAGCGGCCCATCGTAGGCACCGCCGGAGGGGACGGAGTCCAGATGTGACCCAAGCACCAAATTCTCAGATCGATTGCGATCGGGATCGCCCCACCATGCCCACTGGTTATGGGCAGCATCGACGCTGAGACTGAGACCTAACCTCTTGGCAGTTGCGACGAAAAACTCCCGAAGCTGGACATCCTCGCGTGTGTAGGCGAAACGCCGATAGCCCCCGCTCGTTGGATCGAGGCCGATGCCGGCGATCTGGTTGAAGAGTTCACTGAGACGCATCGACGCATCCATCAATAACTCCTTGCCAACGGCACTGTCGTTATCGGTCGCCGTCGATGAAGGGCTGATCTTGTCGCTCGATCGTGTCGCATCAGCAATCCTCCAATCGTTGCATAGCTGTACTCATTTCCCATCGCTCTACTCATGTTGACGGCCGATTTCGTGCCGCCGAACCCGGACCATCGAGACTCGTCAGAGCCGTGAGATCCCCCCTCGTGCCAATCATCATCGCTCCTGTCATGATCGCAGAAAATACTGATAGGTGCTCGCACGAGCCTCAAAGGCCTCCATCGACGGCTCTGCCACTGCGGGATCACTGTCGGCGATCACCTCGACCAAGAGTGACAGCGCCATCAGCGCCCCAGCGTGGGTGTCATAGAGCAATGTGGTACCCACGGGCACCGTCACAGGGTGATCGACCTCGGCTACGATTGGCGACCCAGCCTGGTCAGTCATGCCGACGATCGTCAGATCGAGTTCGTGTCCCGCCGCAAGCAGCGGCAGGAGTTCTCGAGGCCAACGTGGCATCGCGACCACCAACATCGCCGAAGCCCCAGCGTGGTGAGCCTCGTGTAAGACATCCATTGCCGAGGAGCCAGCCTCGTCGATCAGCACAACACCCGGGTGCACCTTGCGGACGTAGAAGGCGAAATAGCGAGCCAGGGCCTGCGATGCACGAAGGCCAACGACGACGATGGGGTGACTGGTTGCCAGTATCGCACCGATTTGATTGAGGTATGACGGGTCGCTGAGCCACGACTCCAACCAGGTCAAGTTCGCGATCTCCTCCTTGAGCGCGATTTGTAGCTTGTTGAGACCGCTTGGTCCTGGTGTCGGCGGAGCTTGGGTACCGAGTTCGCGGAGGGCTTTACGCAACTCGCCATAGCCCGAGTACCCGAGCGCGGCGGCAAACCGAACCACCGAGGGCTGGGACACGCCAGCGAGTTCGGCCAGCTCTGAGGTCGTCAGGTAATCGGCTTGGCCGATGTTGGCCGCAAGCGTCTGAGCGATCCGACGCTGCACCGGTGTGAGTCGACGACCCTCAATGAGGGCCTTCAGGGAGACAAATTGAGAGGTGATGGGCGCAGAGTTCGTCAGTGTGGTACCTCACTCGTCGTGTGATTGTCGACATGGACTTGCCCTCTAGCGTAGAGGTAGTAGACAACGGACGCAAAGACCAGACCGACGATCCACGAGATATCCGCACCTCCGAGGTGCTTGGCGATCGGACCTTCGTAAAGGCTTGAGTTGACGAAGGGGATCTCGAGCAGGATGGTTACCAGATAAATCACCAGCGTCTTGATGTTCCACTGGCCGTAGGGGCCATCCTTGCGCAACAGGCCGGGGATATCGTAGCTCCCATGTCGCACCAGGTAGTAATCGGTCAGATTGATCGCCGTCCAAGGAACAAGGAGGTAGAGCAGGAACAGGATGACGTTTTCAAAGTTATTCAAAATATTATTGGGAAATGCGATGGTGACCACCAGGGAAACAACGGTAAAGCCCACGACGTAGATCACCCGAGATCGCTTCGCTGAGGACAATTTGCCGCCAGGTGAGATCGCAGCGAGCGAAGTCAAAAACGCCCCATAGGGACTCTCGGCACTGGCCGGAAGCAGACTGAGCAGGAGTACGAAGATCAAGAGCCCGGCGACCGCCGGCACCCGATGCCCGAGAAATCCAATAGGATCAGCATTGATCGCGTTGTAGTTGATCGCCGCGCCAAGCGCGCCCACCGCCATAATCAAAATGGCGCCAACTCCAGAGCCGACAAACGTGAACAGGAACGTCACCGATCCCTTGGTCTTAGCCGGTAGATAGCGCGAGTAGTCAGAGACGTACGGCGCCCAGGTGATCTGCCAGGAGACGAAGACGGAGACTGCCAACATGAAGGTAGCGAGGTTGTTGGCCGATCCATGGTAGTGAGCCGGCACATGCTGGATCAGTTCGACGAAGATGACTACAAAGCCGATGGCGCTGAGCAGCGAGATGATCCGTGAGACCGCGTGAATGAGCCGGTAGCCAAAGAGGGCGACCACCAGGACGACGACGTTGAAGATCACGATGCCAAGATCGCGCGAGATATGCAGCCAGTTCGCAAGCGCAGGGCCGGCGACGATCCCCCCAGCGACGGCAAAGCCCAGATACATGACGACCACTACGAGAAACGGGAGAATAGCGCCTCGATAGCCGAACTGGGCTCGCGATTGGATCATCTGTGGCAGGCCAAGTCGCGGACCCTGCACAGAATGATAGGCCATGAACAAGGCTCCGATCAGGTTACCAACAACGATCGCGAGCAAGGCCAGGTCAAAGTTCAGTCCCAGAGCCACCGCAACGGCCCCAGTGACGAGAGCGTTGATCTGGAAGTTAGACGCGAACCAAAGCGTGAACAACGAGAACGGACGACCGTGACGCTCGGCCTCTGGAATGTGCTCGATCGACCGACTCTCCATCATGGCTGCTTCACCACTCATATTCCCCCCTTTACCAATCTGTATTGATGACTCCGATAGCTTACATGAATAAATACTTCCATGCAATATCAATCCGTATTAGTTGATTCAGTTTGCGTGCCCTCGCATCCTTCTCGGGCCACCGTTGGAGGTCATCCGAGAGCCCTATGCCCAGCGTGCACTGGATAAACGACGACGAGCACAGCAGCACCGCAACCCTTCACGACGAGCGAGTCTTATGGCGACAATGATGGGCCTTGCGATCACGACACCGATAGCTTGGCTCAAGTGGTCGAGCCCATGTCACACTTGGGCTGACAGAATTTTGCCTAACACCAAGCAATCGATCGCCCCCGGCTCAAATAACCCACGGCCTGGGCAACCCCGTTGCATCAGAGTGGCAAATAGTGAGTCCACTCATAACAATGCACCCTTTTCAAGTTCTTCTCTTGGACGATCGTCTCACTCACCCAAGAGTCGTTGTCGCCTCTCTGTGTATGCTCGCTAGGCACGGCCCCTCGTGCCGACGGAGGTGGCTGGCCAGGAGAGGTCAGCTGGCAGGCTTGGCAGTGCTGGACGACTTAGGATAGGCGGCGACCGAGACCACGGCGCCGACGAGACAGGCTCCGCCAAACAACAGAAGACCGGCACCGGGGCCCCCAATGCTGGCGAGAATGGCATAGCCAGTGACCCCGATGATACCACCCAATCGGCCGGCGGCCTGAGAGAGTCCCTGGCTGGAGCCACGGATCTCGGGGGCCGCGAACTCCGACGGGGAGATCACGGTGGTCTTGTCCGGTCCCGCCGCTCCAAAGAAGTAGCTCAGCCCTATCAGCGCGCCGATGACCAACGCATCGAGATGGAGCCCGTCAAGCAGGGCGAAGCCGAGGAAGCATAAGGGCAACGCCCGCCCGAGGAATCCCACGACCTGAAGTCGTCTCCGGCTGACACGGTCGATGAGGATCACAGCCACCAGTGATGCTGGTATCGTGATCGCCTTGACAAAGGCGGCGTCGTAGGCCCCGGAACTCGCGGACGTCGCGAGCACGGCCACCAAGAGCAGCGGCAACACCAGCCCGATACCCTGGTCGGTGATCTGGTATAGGAGTGTCGCCAACGCCTGAGCACCAAGGCGCTCGTTTCTAATCGCCTGCGATGCCCGGCGCAGGAGTTGGCGGAGCCTCAATGGTTCAAGGCCACTCCAACTCGGAGCTTCAATGAGTCGGCGGCGAAAGACAAAGAGTGGCAGCGCCAAGATCACGGGCGACCCAAGCAGTATTCGCCAACCGAGCACCCCGGCATGGGCGAGGATCAGCCCTCCGACACCATAGGCCGCAAGAGTACCGAAGTTCGCTCCAAAGAGGATCCAGGCCATCGCTCGTCCATTCGAGTGCGTCGTAGCCCAGTCGGCGACAAAGGGGAAAACGACGGCAAAGTCGATCCCCACAGCCAGTCCGGTCGCCAATCGTGCGCCAGCGAGCACACCGAAGTTTGGTGCGACCGCTGCCAGGATCGCTGAGGCCATAAAGAGTGCGACATCGCCGACGATGATGGCTCGACGGCCAAGGCGATCCGCAAGAAAACCAGCGGCGAGGGAGCCGATCAGCATTCCTACCAGGGTGGCGGTACCGAGTGAGGTGACGATGCCGGTTGAGAGATGCCACTGATGGCGAATCGGAGCAAAAGCGACTGAGATGGCAGTCAAATCGTAGCTACCGAGCACGATTCCGGCCCCCGCAATCGGGATCGCCCTTCTCTCCTTCATGGATGAGCTCATTGATCTAAGGTTAGCCTAAGCGAATGACAACCGCGCACCCGTTGACGCTGACGATGCGGGACTCATGGGTCTCGTTGCCACCCGGCGTCACGAATTGTCGTCCACCTTGACCTGTGCAGCGTTACGGATTGCGCTTGTCAGAGTCGAGACTCCTCACCGCATTCGGCAGCGTCCAATTCGGGGCCACCACAGTAGAGGTGGCCGTATCTCAAGTCCTAGCATCCGGAGTCCGATCTATCTGGAGACAGGGCATCTGGAGACATCGTCATCGTGGACAACACCTGGGCCACCATAACGGAGAACTCCGTGTAGAAGTCAGCCGATGCCCTACGCTGAGCCTGTCGATGCAGCGGATGGGCAGCCCAGTGTCGTTGCGCATGCTCGTCAGCAAAAACCGCGATCGAGCAACGCTCACCGTCATCGCTTGCGAAGGTCTTAAAGTCTCGAAAGCCATCTTGACGATGTGCCAGCGACTCAAGCTGGTCGGCAAGTTTTGCATAACCAGCCGGATCCTCTTTGAGGCGCGACCGAAACACGGTTACGATCTCGCCGACGTTATCGTCTGGCGCTTGTGAAAACGGATCGAAACGTGGATCTTCCATCCAGGTATGTTCGATCTGGCGAGCGACATCTCGCGCGGCCGCGCGATCGAGGAGATGCGCCACCAGGGCGAGTGTCATGTCGATGCCCGCCGAGACTCCAGACGAGGTCCACCGGTTGCCGTCGACGACCCAGCGCGCGCTCTCAACCCAGGTCACCGCGCTCGACTGTTGTTTGACCCAAGCAAAAGCCCGCTTGTTGGAGGTGGCGGCAGTGCCATCGAGGAGCCCCGCCCGAGCCAGCAAGGCTGCACCCGTGCAGACCGAGGAGACGATGGTCGATCGTTCGCCAATGCCAGCCAACCAATCGACAAAGTCGCGATCATCCACGAGTGTGCGCGTGCCCTGACCGCCAGGCACCATGAGAATGTCGAAACCCGATTGAGCAGTGTAACCAAGATCTGCAACCAACGACACGCCTTGGGCGCTCGACACCGGACCCGGCGTGGGGCCGAGCAGCGTCGGCACAAAATGTAGCGGAAGTTGACCAAGCACCTCAAGTGGCCCGGCCACATCGAGGAGCTCAAATCCGTTAAAGAGAACCATTCCAACACGAGCCATGGCACCAGGCATCATCGTCTGCGACATCACATCATTGGGCGAGGCACCTATCTGATGACCACCGTACTCCCCGTTTGCCATGACCGCTCCATTCATCGCAGCTACACCACCAAGACGACGCCATCTTGATGCTACTCGTCGCCGGCGGACGCTGCTCGACCGAGAGGCTTTGCCCTGGGATCTTGGTTCTCCCAAGGTGATACGCGTCGACGCTACTACCGCGTCACTGCAGTCCACTTTATATGCTATAGTACTATAACACTAGATATTTAGGTCATATTCGGCAACAGCAAGAGAGGAGGATCATGCCTGATCGAACGCCCGATCATCCGCACGTGAGCTTCCTCATCGACCGCTCGACCGGCGTTCCCGCCTACCGTCAGATCGTCGACCAGGTGCTTGCGGCGCTGCGCCTCGGACTTCTGGGGGTCGGAGATCAGCTACCACCGGTTACCGAAGTGGTGAGGACCGCCAGTATCAACGTCAACACCGCCCTCAAGGCCTATGACGTCCTTGAGGCCCAGGGCATCACTTTGGCCAAGCAAGGAATTGGCACCCTGATCGTGCATAACCCCTTTACCGGGAACGAAGCAGCCCACCAAGCGCTCGCCACGCGTCTAGATGTTGCCATCGCCGAAGGGGTCGCCGACGGCTTAAGCCAGGACGATATTCGTATCGCATTGGCCGGGGCGCTTGAGCGCCATAACCAGCTGAGGAGGAGTCATGACAAATCCATGCCTTGAAGTTCACAATCTGTCGCATCGAACCCGCCAGAACACTGGTTTGCATCGACTCCGACGACGGGAGATCTTACACGAGCTGAGCTTTGCGATCGGGATCAACCACGTCGTCGGCCTTGTCGGCGAGATTGGAGCCGGCAAGACGACACTGCTGCACTGCTTGGCCGGCCTGCGGCCGGTGACCCAGGGCGAGGTGACCTTGGACGGCGCACCACTTCGCCGTGGTGATGTCGCCCTGGTCGACCAACGAGCATCACTACCCAGTCGACTGAGCATCGCCGAGTTGGGTGAACTGGGACGTGGCTACAACACAACCTTCGATTACGCCTTCTACGAAGGCCTCATCGATGCGTTCGATCTCCCTCGCGACTCAACGATCAAAAGAGCCTCCGAGGGGCAGCGCAAGGTCACCGCCATTGCGGCTGCCCTCGCACGCCATCCCCGGCTTTTGCTGCTCGACGAGCCACTCGCTGCACTCGATCCGATGTCAAGGCGACAGATCATGGGTGAGGTGCTTGCACAAGCCGCCGAGCATCGGACCATGGTTATCATCTCTTCCCATCTCGTCGTCGACATTGAACGCGACTGTGACTGGCTCCTCATTCTCGACGGTGGTCGCCTAATCGTCTCTGAGGCCATTGACGACCTGGTTGGGCGCCACGCCTATGTGGTGGGTCCCCCACCAACCGGCTCCACCCTCGTTACGGGAGGAACGACACGGTCGATGGTCCGTTTTGACGCTCCAGCCGACAGCGCCGATGAGCATCCAGGCCTTGAGGAGATCGTCATCGGCTATCTCCAAACTGGGCGCAGCCTTCGGTCACACGACAAGCAGGCAACCCAACTGCCTCTTGGCAACAAAGAAGTCAGTCACAAAGGAGTGCAACCATGATCCTTGTCACCGATCCGGCTACCAATTCGCGACGACCCAGGCTCACCAGAGTCATACGCACAAGCCTTCGATATGAATCGAACATCCTCCGACTCTTCGTCATCACACTCGGGGTACTGCTCGCCTTTTGGATCTTCGCCTGGATCGAGTTGCATGGCTACCCAGCATCCGCGCTCAAGTCACCCACCACCGTGCAATCTCGTATCACCGCAGTTGCCTCGTTTCTCATCGTCGTCGCACCGCTGGTGATCCCGATCGGCTCACTTGGGCCCCGCATCGCCGATGCCTTTGATGCCGGATTCGGGTCCTATCTCTTTACGCAGGGAATATCTAGGCGTCGGTGGCTCGTCGTGGAGCTCATCATCGCCTCGGTGATGACGACGGTCCTAGCCATCGTCTCGGCCTGCGGGTTCAGGTTCATCGTCGCTCCTCACGCTGGCAACATCGGCCTGCCAGACTGGGGACAGTTCTTTACGGTTGGACCGTCGGTCATTGGCATCGGTCTCGCGGTGACGGCTGTTGTGACACTTCTTGCACTCTACGCCAAGGCGCCGACGGTTACCCAGCTCCTCGGGGTGATCGCCTTCGTCGCCATCCTCTTCTTCGGGAGCTTTCTATACCCTCGGCTCTTGACACCTGACCAGGTTTCAGGTCCGTACGTGATCGCCGGTCAAGCAGCGCTGCGCGCAAATGGTATCACCAACGCATCACCAGCCGAGGCCGCCAACGCCGTCGCCTTCAATAACGTGGCCACACCCACCAACGCCGACGTGGTGTTTCAGACCTACGCCGAACATCACCATCCGATCAACTTCCTCACCCTCATCAAGATCGAGGCCCGCTGCGCTCTTCCCGATGGAAAACTCAACCTCAGCCGACCCGTGGCAGCCTGTCGTGAGCTCAGGTCCATTACGACGACCATCGACTATCAACCCGCGAGTCGCTACGATCCACTCGAGTGGCTGATGACGCTCATCCTCACCGGGTTGGCCCTCATCTTCGTCGCATTCAGCTACACCATCATCGACCGTCAAAGCATTTAGCCGTAAACAGTTCTTTCCTGCGAATTGCCAACCCAACCATGTCCGCCACCGGCGGCGTCACAAGGTTTGCAACCTTTTTGGGTAAAGCTCTACTGGCGCCCTCGGCGCAAGACGACTAGCGTCTAGTTCATGACCATCAATGATCGCCTCACAGAACTCGGCATCGAGCTCACACCAGCACCAGGAGCGAAGGGTTCGTATCGCCCCACCCTCGTCGTCGACTCCTTTGTCTACGTCTCTGGCACCCTGCCGTTGGTCGGGGATACGATCCCAAAGACAGGCATCGTTGGCCAGCAGGTAACGATTCCAGAGGCCCAGGAGGCGGCTCGCCAATGCATGATCAACATGTTCTCACGGCTTGCGACCGACCTGGGTGATCTTGAGCGTATCCAACAGTGGGTCAAGTTGACCGGCTTCGTGGCGAGTACCCCCGAGTTCACCGACCAGCCAACGGTGATGAACGCCGCCTCCGATCTGGTCGTCGAGGTCTTCGGCGACCGGGGGCGACACACAAGATCAGCGGTGGGTGTCTCTGCGCTACCCCTCGGCACTCCCGTCGAGATCGAGGCCATTATCCGCCTGCAGCCGTAGACGAGCGCTCCAGCTGCCAAGTAGCAACCCGCCAAAGACGATAGCGACGCCAGCTACCGACGCCAGCGTCACCGACCGAGTCGCAAGGATCGCCTCTCCAATCAAGGATCCAATCGGGATCATGGAGACGAAGAGGCCAGCACGAGCGACGCCAAGGGTCCCAAGGCCACGGTACCACAGCACAAACGAGGCCGCCGACACGGTAAGCCCCAGATAGAGGATCGCCTCGACTTCGACCGTCGTTGGCGATGGAATACCGCCACCGACCACAGTAGCAGCGCCGAGCATGACGACCCCTGCGATCGCGGTGCTCGCAAACGCCGTCGGTATCGCCCCGAACCTCCTCACCAAGCCCACCGACAGAAGCGAGAAGCCGGCATCGGAGAACAAGGCGATCACGGCAAAGAAGAGCCCTTTGCCTCCGAGGGAGCCGACATCGTTGACGAGCAACGAACCGATCGTCACAATAATGGCGGCGATGACCACCAAACGCTCCGGGCGCCGACGCTCGGCGATGGCGCCAACGATGGCGAGGACGATCGGCACGCAGCCGATGATGACGCCGACGCCGGCCACCGACGCGTCGCTGAGCGCCTCGACTGAGGCGACCGAAAACAGAGCAAGTCCAATACCCGCCAGCGCACACAGCGCGAGGATGTCACGTAGGCTCGGCCATACGATGGGCCGGACTCGCCTGCGAAACAACACCAGAAGAATCAACGCGCCAACGAGGTAACGCGCGCCCTGGCTCGCGAGCGCTGGATAACCGGTCAACCGACTCGTCGCGGCCACCCCGAGGCCGACAAGCGTCGGTGCACTGATGGCCGCCATGTATCCTTGAACTGTCACACGATCTGCGATGCTAGATACTTTAGCCATTCAGGTCGCGTGATCAGGGTTTAGCCAATCACGAGGCCCGGCGATACAGGTTATGTGTTCTGTGCCAGGCCATCGAAGAGGTCCAATCGAGAGGAGAAGCGACGTGATCAATCAGGGGATCAAACGACAGAGCCTGGCCGACCTACTGCCAGAGAGTCTCGTCACCGACCTCGTCCTCATCTCAGTGTTTGCGCTGGCGATCGGCGTCTTTGCTCAGATCACCATTCCGCTTCCTTTCACACCCGTCCCCATCACCGGCCAGACCTTTGCGGTGTTGTTGGGGGGTGCAGCCCTCGGTATGCGACGTGGCGTCCTCGGCAGTCTCCTCTATCTTGGTCTTGGCCTCGTCGGCGTACCGTGGTTTGCCGGGGCTGCTGGCGGTCTACGAGTGGCCGCGGATCCAACCTTCGGGTACCTCGTTGGCTTTGTCGCCGCCGCTGGGCTCGTCGGCTACCTCGCCGAAGCTGGCCTGGATCGTAAGGCCCTTGGCACCGTCGCCATGATGGTCGGTGGAAACCTGATGATCTACGGCTTTGGCCTCGTGTTCTTGATGCTTGAGCTCAACGTTGGGCTTACCAAAGGCCTCACCCTGGGTGTCACACCCTTCCTCATCGGCGATCTGGTAAAGCTCCTCCTCGCTGTCGGCCTGCTCCCAGGTGCCTGGTATCTACGTCGTCGCATCACCTCCGGATCTCGAGCTTGAGTCGATCGCTATTGAGATAGCCCCCTGGAAACGGGTCGGGCTCAACATCCGCCACCCGCGCCAAGATGCCCCCGTACTGATCACCACGGAGCGTACGAAATCCCAACCCCAAGAGGTGCTCGGTGGGCCATTGGCCATCGATCAGCCGGTAGCCAAGCTCACGGGTCAGGTAGGCCAGCACGAAGAAGGCCAGTTTTGAGGCGTTCGTTACCAGGTGGAACATCGACTCCCCCACGAAGACGCCACCAGCACTGACACCGAAGAGACCCCCGACCAGTTGATCGTCGAGCGAACGGATCTCGACCGAGTGCAACAACCCCCGATCCTTGAGGCATTGGTAATAGCGCACCATCGATTGGTCGATCCAACCACCCTCTCGAGCCGTCTCGCCACAGGCTCGGACAACCGCCATGGGTTCGACATCAATCGCGACCCGATAACTCCGAAGCAGCTGTGCGGTGCTCCGAGGGCAGCGCAGGGGCCACGCCCCACACACGATCACCGCGCGGGTCGCTGGGTAAAACCACCCAAAACCACCGGCGATTGGCATCGGAAAGACACCCAACCGATAGTAGCGCTCGGCCTCATCGGGGTCCAGCGAGGAGCTGACCGCCACCAATTCATCAATGGTCACCCAACTACCTCCGTGATCGGCGATGGTAGGTGATAGCCTAGATCAACATGAGCACGCACCCAATGTCCGCTCGCCTCGAGGAGCTAGCACGACGACGCGACGAGGCGCACCATGCCGGGACCGAGACCGCGGTCGCAAAACAACACAATCAGGGCAAGATGACCGCACGTGAGCGGGTCGACTATCTGCTCGACCCTGACTCGTTCGAGGAGCTCGATCTGCTGGCACGCCATCGGGCCCACGGGATGGGACTCGACGAGCGACGACCCTATACCGACGGCGTCATTACTGGCTTTGGCACCATTCACGGTCGGCGTGTCTGTGTCTTTTCCCAGGACTTTACCGTCTTCGGTGGCGCCCTTGGCGAGGTGTTCGCTGAGAAGATCCACAAGGTGATGGATCTTGCCGCCTCGGTTGGCGTTCCGATGATTGGACTCAACGATGGTGCTGGCGCCCGAATCCAAGAAGGAGTGGTCTCACTCCACTCCTATGGCGGAATTTTCCGTCGTAACGTTGCATCCTCCGGTGTCATACCCCAGATCAGCGTGGTGCTAGGTCCATGTGCCGGCGGTGCCGTCTACTCGCCAGCGATGACCGACTTCATCTTCATGGTCGAGCACACCTCTCACATGTTCATCACCGGGCCTGATGTGGTCAAGACGGTCACCGGCGAGGAGGTCTCCCTCGAGGAGCTCGGTGGTGCAATGAGCCATGCCACGAAATCTGGCGTCGCGTCTTTTGTCTTGAGCGACGAGAAAGCCTGCCTCGACGAGGTTAAATATCTCCTCGATTTTCTTCCATCAAACAATATGGAGACACCTCCCGTCGTTACACCCACCGACGACCCAGACCGCCACAACGAGGCGTTGCGTACCATCGTCCCTGAGAACTCGAATCAGCCCTACGAGATGCGTGATGTCATCCGTGAGGTCCTCGACGACGGCGAGTACTTTGAGTACTTTTCGCACTGGGCTCGCAATATGACGTGTGGCTTTGGGCGGATGAATGGTCACGTCGTCGGGGTGGTTGGCAACCAACCCGCGGTACTCGCTGGAGTTCTTGACATCGACTCATCGGAGAAGGCGGCGAGATTTGTACGGACCTGCGATGCCTTCAATATCCCGATCCTGACCTTCGTCGACGTGCCAGGTTTCCTGCCCGGCGTCGATCAGGAGTACGGCGGCATCATCCGCCATGGTGCAAAGCTCCTGTACGCCTACTCTGAGGCGACGGTTCCAAGGATTCAGATCATCACACGCAAGGCCTATGGCGGCGCCTACGTCGTCATGAACTCGAAATCGATCGGCGCGGATCTTGCCTACGCCTGGCCATCGGCGGAGCTCGCCGTCATGGGACCCCAAGGTGCCGTCGAGGTCATCCACCGGCGAGAGCTGGCAGCAGCCGCAGACCCCATCGCTAAGCGTCAGGAGCTGATCGATCAGTACACCGAACGCTACGCCAACCCCTACATTGCTGCCGAGCGCGGTTATGTCGATGATGTCATTGACCCGGCCGAGACACGACGTACCTTGATCCAGGCGCTCACCATGCTCGAGACCAAACGCGAAGAGCTGCCACGACGCAAGCACGGGAACATTCCGCTATGAGCGAGCTAACACACGATCAAGAAATCGCCCTCGTCACCGCTGCCACGCTGGCCGTACTGAGGACTCAACAGGCGCCAGCTCCCTCGGCCATCATTCAGGACTCGACCGACTGGCGCTTTCAAAATCGCTGGTGGGCGCAAGGGCCGTTGGCCGCTCGCGCACGACCCAACCGTTCGAGATAGCGGCGCAAGCGATAGAAGGCTTCGTGGCACCTTCGCGATGTGGGTGCTTGACTCGGGTGGGTCTGTGATCGCGAAGTTTTGCGCGTGTAGCCTTGGCTACAGTGGGCGCTGTGGTGCCACGATGACGCGGCCAAGGCCTGGTAGCTCGAGGTTGTCTGAGGCCTGTTTGAGTGCGCTCTTGGCGGTCACCAGGATCTCGGCCGGCTCGATTCCGTGGCTCGGGTAGCTCGCCACGCCTGCGCAAACCTTTGCGATCGGGGACTCTCCCTCCCGGGCATGGGCGATCTGAATACGCTCAGCGACCCAGGCGGCGCCATCCTCATCGGTATCGTCGAGTAGGAGGGCAAAGCTTCGTGCCCCTACCCTGCAGGCGACATCGGCGGTTCGAATCGTCGCAGAGACCACCTCGGAGAAGGCGAGGATCGCCGCGTCCATCGCCTCGTCAGAGGCATCGGGGACCATGACCAGCTGAAGCAGGACGATACTCAGTGGCCACAGGCGCCGCCGCGCGGTCGCGACTTTGGTGCTGAGCAGGCCAGAGAAGAAGATCTCGTTCATCAAACCGGTTAACGGATCGGTGATCGGGTCAGCGGTGTCCTTCGACGAGGGAGCCACCTCGGCGGCTGGCACGTTCGCCTCGGCGGCTTGGGGTGTCACGTTCGTGAGCATGGAGGCCTCCGACTCGTGTCCGACCTTGGCCTCTGCTACGAGATCTTCGTTCGTTGGGCGCTCCAACGACGATCGACGTTGCCGAGAACCGAGCCCAATGAGCACCGCAACAAAGGCGATCCCTGCACCAACGACACCGTCGGTCGGCCGAGCCACGTGCATGCCATAGGCACTCACCGCCACGCCCCCGATTCCCACGATGATTGCCAAAAACCCACGCAGTCTCATAGGGACTCCTTCGGCGCGAATTCCTGAAAGCTGTACAAACTTTCAGCCTCGTTGAGCAACGACCAACTCGACCAACTGCTCCATGATCTCGGCAATCTGATAGTGCTTGGGCGTGAAGACCAGACGCACGCCTAGCTCCTTGAGTCGACCGATATCATCGTCGGGGATGATGCCTCCGAGCACGACCGGGACGCTCAAGCCACGAGCACGCAACGCCTCCATGAGTTGCTCCACGAGCTCGAGGTGAGATCCCGACAGAATCGATAGACCGATCAGGTCAACGTCTTCGTCACGGGCGACACTCGCGATCTCATCGGGTGTCTGTCGAATCCCTTGATAGATGACCTCAAAGCCAGCATCACGGGCCGCGACCGCAATCTGTTCAGCTCCGTTGGAGTGTCCGTCAAGCCCAGGCTTTGCCACCAGCAACCGCGCCGGATTGCCATAGAGCCGGCTAAGACGATCGGCCAATACCTGCATCTGCACCTGTCCACGACGGACCCCGGCCCCTCCGTGGATACCGGTGGGGGCCCGAAACTCGCCAAAGGCCTCACGCATCGTATCGGCCCAATCCTGGGTTGTACCTCCGGCCTTGGCAAGGGCAAGGGTCGCCGGAACCAGGTTGGCGTCGGTGCGTGCGACCGCTAGGAGCTCTCGCCTAGCAGCCGTCACCGCCGCCTGGTCGCGGGTGCGTTTGAAGGCGGCGAACTCATCAATGAGCTGGCTGATCTCTTGGGCATCGGCGCTGAGATGCGTCTTGGTGTCGGGGTTAACTAGCGGCGATTCACGAGCTCCATCACTTGAATCTTGGTAGATATTGACACCCACCACCAGCTGCGTTTTCGTCTCAATGGCATGAGCCCGCTCGGTTTGGGCCCGTACCAGCGCCGCCTTCATCTCGTCAATCTGGTGAAAGACGCCACCGGCTGCGATGATCCGGTCAAGCTCTTGGCGTGCTGCGCTCACGATGTCAGCGGTTAAGCCCTCCATGACTATCGATCCTTCCAAGATGTCCGGGTACGAGAGGATATCCGTCTCATAGGCGAGGATCTGTTGGGCGCGCAACGACCACTGCTGATCGACGGGTCGCGGTAAACCAATGGCCTCATTCCAAGCAGGTAACTGCAGTGCCCTCGCACGGGCATCGCGTGACAGTGTCACACCGAGCGCCTCGAGCACAATGCGATAGACGTTGTTCTCGGGCTGAGATTCGGTGAGGCCGAGCGAATTTACCTGGACGCCAAAGCGAAAACGACGCAGCTTTGGATCCCCAACGCCATAGCGATCCCGGGTGATCTCATCCCAGAGCGCAACAAAGGCGCGCATCTTGGCAATCTCTTCGATGAAACGAATGCCAGCATTCACAAAGAACGACATCCGGCCAACCACCTTGGCAAGACCATCGACGCCAATACGCCCCTGATCACGCACGGCATCGAGGATGCCGACGGCGGTCGCCAGTGCATAGGCAACCTCTTGCACTGGGGTTGCTCCAGCCTCTTGCAGGTGATAGCTGCAGATGTTGATCGGATTCCATTTTGGCACATTGAGTACCGAGAACTCGATCAGATCGACGGTGAGGCGCCTGGAGGCCTCGGGCGTGAAGATGAACGTCCCGCGCGAGAGATACTCCTTGATGATATCGTTCTGGGTCGTTCCGGCCAGGAGATGATAGGGGATCCCGGTCTCATCCGCGAGGGCTAGGTAGAGGCTAAAGAGCCACATCGCGGTCGCGTTGATGGTCATCGAGGTATTCATGGAGTCAAGGGCGATGCCATCGAAGAGTTGGCGCATGTGACCGAGATGGGCGATGGGCACGCCCACCTTGCCAACTTCACCACGGCTGCGAGGGTCATCCGGGTCGAGTCCAAGCTGGGTCGGTAGGTCAAAAGCCACCGACAGGCCGGTCTGTCCATTGGCAAGATTGGTCCGAAACAGCTGGTTGGAGGCTCTGGCTGAGGAGTGACCTGCATAGGTGCGCATCACCCATGGAGGATCGGGCGGTGAGAGGTGCAATGACATGTCGACTCCTTCTTGGTCGTTAGGCGCGTGATCCGTAATCGTAAAACCCCCGACCCGACTTGCGCCCAAGCTGACCCGCCTCACGCATGCGACGCAGGGTAGGGGCGGCCAACATGGCTGGGTCTCCAGTCTCCTCGTACAGACGCTCAAGAATAGCGACCGCCACGTCGAGGCCGACCAGGTCGAGAAGGGCAAGGGGGCCCATCGGATAGTTACAACCCAGCTGCATCGCTCGATCGATGTCCTCTTTGGCAGCAACGCCGCGCTCAAGCAGCCGGACGGCGGTGTTGAGATAGGGGAAGAGCAAGGCGTTGACCACAAATCCGGCCTCGTCATTGACCACAACCGGCTCCTTGCCCAAGGCGCGGACAACCTCAACGCCGGTAGCGATCACCTCGGGTGCGACCACCAGCGACCGGACGACCTCGACGAGGCGCAAACTCGCTACTGGGTTGAAGAAGTGCAGTCCAAGGACTAATTCGGGGCGCTGGGTGCTCGCCGCCAGGGCCATCACCGGCAAGGTCGAGGTATTCGTGGCGATGATCGCTCCTTCGATGAGGATGCGATCGAGCTGATCGAACAGGTGTCGCTTGACATCGATATCCTCAACGACCGACTCAATCACCAGGTGGCGATCGTAGAGCTCATCGAGCTCGGTCGTGATGCGCACCAGCGATGCCGCCTCCTCGAGGCGATCTTCGCCGATTTCGTCGCGCGTAACTCGACGTCGCAACTGTCGATCGAATGCCACCTTGAGCGATCGACTCGCCGCCTCCGAGCGCGTCCGCACGATGACGTCAAAACCCGCTAGCGCACACGCCTCGACGATGCCAGCAGCCATCGTCCCCCCACCAACCACACCGATTCGCGAAACCACACCCAAAGCGTACCGGTTTCCCTCGATCTGCATATCCATCGTATGACGACAGGGGCAAACTCATTTGACGCGAATCGATTGTCTGAGTCTCGATCGTGAACGTCCACTACAGCACCAGGCAGGCAGTAGGCCCGAAAAACTGATCGGGTCTTATCATTGCCGTCAAGGGCGTGCGTCCATCAGGCTTTGTGCACGAGTGGTATCGCTCCGGCGAGCTCTCCGGCTCGGATCGGCACGCTCAGTGCACAGGCATTGAGCACTCTGTGCATGACTCCGACACGCTTGTGTCGTCGGTTGAAGAGAAAGCAGTGTTCATCGGGATATGACGCGATCTAGCGCGTTAATGGTCGACGATGATGGTACGTCCCTTGCATCTGGGCCTTGAGGTTCGCGATTGTGGGTGTGCAAGGCCTGGGAGAAGTGCTCATCCTCGCCAAGGCCTGCCGAGACGGTCCGCATATCAGTGTAGCCCACGTCCGAAAGGCGGTTGAAACCACCCGTACCATCTGTCTTGAGTGTTGCATTCACATCGACCATCTCTACGACCCTTTGACACGCTGATCCCATCCGTCTACGGGCGTGACCCGCATGTACTTTGGATGCGAGGGCTCATCGAGACTCACTCCCAATGAGGCAGGAGGCCTTGTGGGTTGAGCGTCCCGGTCCGAGGTGACACCCGGCCTACGAACATGTCATCTACATCGACCTCGCCGTCGAGCAGGTACTGCTCTTCGCGCTGGCTCAGAGCCATGCGGAGCCGACACAGCACATGCCACGCAATCGTGTAGCGCACATCAACCTTGCGTGCCAGTTCAACTGGGCTGATCCCCCTCTTGGATTCGGCGTCTAGTGTCCCTGGTCGGAAGTTTGCTCAGAAACACCAGGGCCCAGATATTTCCGCATAGAAGCGAAGATCTCGTCGGCACTCTTGGTCCAGATGAAAGGCTTGGGGTTCTTGTTCCAGGCCTCGGCCCACTCAGTAATTCCTTCATTGAGTTCGGTCACACTGTGATGAACGCTTCGCTGGAGGTACTTGGTGGTAA